>OGWZ01000263.1_pt1 | contig 62475 bp, 56 predicted proteins | sample 1576141 | NCBI WGS metagenome assembly OGWZ01 (sample SAMEA3541512, study PRJEB24748) | human gut metagenome | biome: human gut; feature: human-associated habitat; material: faeces | place: China | collected 2012
CTTCTTTTGTTATATGAATCATGAAATAAAAATTACGACGGATGTCGAAGACGACCAGACTGCCGCAGTCAGTACCATACGGTTCCGTTTTACTGTCAGGGAATTCCAGACATATCGGATTTTTTCAATACTGCTGTTATCAGCACCTTGTGTTTGCCTGTTACCTTTAAAATCTTTACGGACCATTGACGGCAATCTTTCATCCCATGGCAATCCTTGCCAATCAGCAGTCCGAATGATTCAGCGTCAATCCCGTATCCCGATTTCACACTCACTTTTTCATTCTTCGAATAATAGCTATTCACTATAATACATATAATTATAGTAACTGATAATTTGGTCAGAAAATTATTTTTTCGGGCACTTATGCAATTATTTTAAGCCATTTATGCTGATACAGAAAAGGATAAGCGACAAGCCGTGTATATCCTTTGTATTTTGAATACATCGCAGATATATGGAGACTGTTTGTTGTCATTCTACTTTGAATGTGGTATAAATGTGTATGTAACTAAGAAAGGGGAGTTGATTCATATGGTAAAAAGTGTTGCAGCACCGCAGGCAAAGGGGAAGAGTGCTGAAGATAAAATTTTTGGCGCCAACAATCGAGCCGTTGCTTTGACAGAAAAATTAGGGGCTGATAAGGTCATTAACGGGACCGTAGGTTCTTTGCTTGATGAAGACGGCAATTTGGTTATGCTCGATGTTGTGCAAAAAGCTTATAAGGCCTTGACTCCGAAAGAAATCGTCGCTTATGCACCGATTCAGGGCTATCCTGATTATCTGGAAGCTGCCATTGACCAGTGCTTTGGTGAATCTCGTCCGGACGGCTACATTCGTGCCTGTGCTACGTCCGGTGGTTCCGGCGTTCTCCATCACGTCATTCACAACTACTCCGAATGGGGTGATGACATCCTGACCAGTGACTGGCATTGGGGTGCTTACGGTTCCATGTGCCACGATAACGGGCGTAACCTGCGGGAATTTAACTTACTGACGGACGATGGGAAATTTAATTTCCAAAGCTTCAAAGAACATGTCAGTGCTATGGTTGCCAAACAGTACAACACGGTTATCATCATGAATTCTCCGGCCAATAACCCGACTGGTTTTGGTCTGTCCGACTCTGATTGGGATCAGGTCCTGTCCTTCCTGAAAGATGTTGTCAAAGGCCAGGATAAAAATATTATCTTCGTCTCTGATGTAGCTTATCTCGACTACAGCGGTGAAAAACATGAATGCCGCAAGTTCTTCAAAAAATTCGGTAACATGCCGGACAATGTCTTCATCATCGTGGCCTATACCTGCAGCAAGGGATTTACCATGTATGGGCAGCGAATGGGGGCTATGATCGGTATTACCCAGAATAAAGATATTGCCGATGAATTTGTTGCCATCAACCAGTATACCAGCCGTGCTACGTGGTCTAACTCCAACAGCGCTGCCATGAAGGTCATGGCTAATATCTGCAAGGATCCGGCTAAAGTTGCTGAACTCGATGCTGAACGGGCTAAGTATTTTCATCTTATTCAGGAACGGGCCGATTTGTTCATGAAGGAAGCCGATGAATGCGGTTTAAAATATCTGCGCTATATTTCCGGATTCTTCATTACCATCCCCTTGATCGGGGCTCAGAAAGTCTGTGACGAATTGGAAAAGGAAAATATCTTCCTCGTTCCTTTGGAAAAAGGTATCCGCTTGGCGGTCTGCTCCGTTTCCAAGAAAAAAATTCAGGGGCTGGCTGCGAAGATTAAAGCGACCTTTGATGCCGTCGGCGTTCAGCAGTAACGGCTGAGGAAAGGATTGGGCTTATGTTTAAAACTATCGGTGTCTGCGGAACCGGCAATATGGGACAGGCTATCGTCAAAGGCTTGGTAGCTTCGAAGGCTATGGTTGCAGATCATATCTATCTGTACAATATCCATCGGGAAAAAGCGGATGCCTTAGCGAAAGAGACGGGAGCTGTTGTCGTCGATTCACCGCTGAAATTAGCAAAGCTCTCCCATGCGCTTATTATGGCCGTCAAGCCGAATATGATGGAGAAGGCGATTTATGCTGTTCGTGACGGACTGGCAGCGGACACGGTTCTCATTTCTATTGCCGCCGGCCTCTCTCTGGAAAGCCTTGCCGGCTATGCCGGAGAGAAGACTAAAATCGTTCGCGTCATGCCCAATACACCTGCCATGGTCGGGGAAGGCATGGCTTCGATTTCGTCGAACGACATGGTGACGGCAGAAGAAACGGCTGATGCCGTCGATATTTTTTCCAGCTTTGGCAAGGCGGAAGTCGTCGATGAAAAATTGATCGACGCCGTCTGCGGTCTCAGCGGCAGCGGTCCGGCCTATGTCTACTTGTTTATTGAAGCCTTGGCTGACGGTGCCGTCCGCGAAGGGATGCCGCGGCAGATGGCGTATACCTTTGCGGCTCAGACTGTCTTAGGGGCGGCGAAGATGGTCTTAGAAACGGGAACCCATCCCGGAGCCTTGAAAGATGCCGTCTGTTCTCCAGGCGGTACGACCATTGAAGCCGTACAGACTTTGGAAGAAAACGGTTTTCGGGCTGCGGTCATGAAGGCTGTCAGTGCTTCGGCAGAAAAAAATAGAAATCTTTAATCTCATTACCCGTTGAAGGTTTGAAAACCTTCTCCGGGTAATTTTTTATTTTTTAGTAAAATAGAGGGACACTTTTCGTTATAAATCGTTTATAAATGGCTTTGTTATGCGATTTTTAGACAATTTAAAAATTACAAAAAGTAATGGTGAAAATAAGATTTAATTATTTTTACTTCATAAACTCAAGAATTTTACGGAGCAATATGCAAAATAGTAAAGAATATTGTGATTTATATCGAAAATAGGCATATGATTATGTCTAAATGTAATTTACAAACATTACTTTCAGGTATATAATAACAAGCATAGAAACTGTATCCGGATACAATCTAATATGAGAAACGGCGATGCCCATAATTTTTTATGGACGAGCCCATGCCTCTTAAAGGCGTGACACGTGTATTTTTTATGAAAGGGTGTTATGTAATGGTTATCTTGGCCTTACTCCCGATTCTATTTCTCATTGTAGCATTGGGATTCTTGAAGATGGCCGGTTGGAAAGCGTGCCCAATCGCAGCCATTATCGCATTTATTGTTGCTGTGGCCGTGTATGACATGCCGGTTCCCATCGCTATTTCGGCAGCCTTAGAAGGGGTTGCCCTGGCATGTTGGCCGATTTTGCTGGTCATCGTTATGGCGCTGTTTGCCTATAAGTTGACGGTTGCAACGGGCAGCCTGGAAATTATCAAACAGATGCTGACCACGGTTAGTGAAGACAAACGTGTACTGTTCCTGCTCATCGCTTGGGGCTTCGGTACTTTTATGGAAGGCATGGCCGGGTTCGGTACGGCTGTTGCTATTCCGGCAGCTATGTTGGTTGCCCTCGGCTATCCGCCGATCAAGACCATCGTTGCCTGCTTGATTTCTAACGCTGTAGCGCCTTCGTTCGGTTCCATCGGTATTCCGACGACGACGATGGCTGCTGTTACGGGTCTTGATTCCGGTGTCTTGGCTACGAAGGTTTCCATCGTATCCTTTATTCCCGATCTGATCGTTCCGTTCTTAATGGTTATTTGTATCGGCGGCGGCCTGAAAGCCATCAAGGGCGTCGGAATCGTTACTCTTCTTTCTGGTTTAGCCCTGGCTATTCCGCAGCTGCTCATTTCCGTGACCATCGGTGCTGAACTTCCGGTCATGGTTTCGTCTATCATCATCATGGCTGTTATCGTCCTTTATTCCAGAGCCTGCAAGACGACGAGCAATCCGGAATATCAGGTTGATTTCAAAACTGATGATCAGAAAGCCGTTTCCTTTGGAGAAGGCGTAAAAGCTGCTATGATTTTCATCTTGATCTTCGTCCTTCTCGTTGGAACGTCGAAACTCTTCCCGTTCATCAACGGACCGCTGGCTTCTATTAAAACGACGGTTCCGATCTACGCCGGTGCCGGTGCCAAACCGTACACCTTTACGTGGATTGCCGTTCCGGGCATCATGATTTTCATTGCCTCTGTTTTAGGCGGCTTGTATCAAGGTGCTTCCATCGGTAAAATCGCTCAGGTCTTTAAAGACAACTTCGTCGGCCTGCGCTTTACGTACTTGACGATCATTACCGTTGTCGTCGTCGCGAAACTGATGACCTATTCGGGTATGACCAAGGAAATCGCCGATGCCCTCGTCTTTGCAACCGGCAACGGTTATCCGGTTTTCGCTCCCTTCGTCGGCGGCTTAGGTGCTTTCATCACCGGGTCGTGCACGAACGCCAACGTTCTCTTTGGGCCGCTCCAGACGTCGGTTGCCTCAAGCCTCGGCATGAGTCAGCCCTGGCTTGCCGGTGCCAGCTCTCTTGGCGGTTGTATCGGCAAGATGCTTTCTCCGCAGAGTATTGCCCTTGGTATCGGTGCTGTCGGTGCCGTTGCTGACGGTAAGGAAGGCGAAATCATGCGCGGTACTGTCGGTTATTGCCTCTTCTTGCTGGTCATTGCCGGTATCATCACGATCGCAGCTCCCAGCGTCGTTCCTTTCTTAGTCAACTGATATATAGTAGGCAGGCATGAAAGAGTATGCTGCATATCTATGTAGCATACCCTTTTTCTAACAGGAACAATGTGATATAATCTGTTGTGAAATGTTCCTCATACGAAACGTTTCCTTATAGGAATAATACAATATTACTTTAAAGCATAGTAAAAATTCGTAAAAATAATCGCAATTTAAAGTTTTTCGTTTGTTGCCGGTTTATTTAAAAATAAACTGCTCTTATGATAAGTTATCATGGAATAGTGCAAATCAATCGAAAAGTGATATGCGTAAAATGTGCAAATGTAATTTACATGCATAGCAAAGTAGAGTATAATGATACCTGTAAGAGATAAACGAAGAATAAACACAACAGACTAGTTTATATTTTCGTTATATTCGGTCTTAATCTGGAAGTCCTTTCCGGATGTAAATAAGTGTTATGCTTATTCTTTTCATTATTTGGAGGTATGTATTATGGCAAAAGGTAAAGTTTCACCAGAGTTAATTGAACAGTTCAAACAAATCGTCGGCGAAAAGTACGTTTATACGGACAAAGAAAAACTCGAACCGTATTCCCACGATGAAGTAACGGACCCTCATTACATGAAAGAACCGCAGGTCGTCGTTCTCCCTGCTACGACGGAAGAAGTTTCTAAAGTCGTAAAACTCTGTTATGAAAACGATACAGTTATGGTTCCGCGTGCTGCCGGTACGGGCCTTGCAGCCGGTGCTGTTGCTACGTTTGGCGGTGTCATCATCTCCATCGAACGCATGAACAACATCATCGAAATCGACAAAGAAAACATGGTCTGTGTTACGGAACCGGGCGTTACGACGGCCGTTCTCCAGGAATCCGTTCAGAAAGAAGGCCTCTTCTACGGCGGCGACCCCTGCAGTGGGGACTCCTGCTTCATCGGCGGTAACGTTGCTACCAACGCCGGTGGTAACCGCGCTGTTAAATACGGTGTAACTCGTGACCAGGTCATGGGCATGGAAGTCGTTACTCCGAGCGGCGAAGTTGTAACCCTTGGCGGTAAATTCCGTAAAAATGCTACGGGCTACATGCTGATGCACCTCTTCATCGGTTCTGAAGGTACCCTTGGTATCATCACCAAGATTTACCTCAAATTGGTTGCTCTTCCGAAATACCAGATGGACCTCTTGGCAGTATTCGACAACCTCGACGACGCTATCGCTTTGACTCCGAAAGTCATGGGCGCCGGCATCACTCCGGTCTGCGTCGAATTCATGGACAACGCTTCTATCAAACAGGTTGAAATCTTCCTCGATGAAAAACTGCCGAAATCCGACATCGGTAACTACATCATCATCCAGATCGCCGGCGACAGCGAAGACGTTCTTGATGAACAGTGCGAAAAAATCGTCGAATTGGCTGAAGAAAACAACGCTATCGACTCCTTGGTTGCTGACCCGGCTGTCATTTGGAAATCCCGTAAAGCATACCTCGAAGCTGACCGCGCTCGCAGCTTAGTCTTCTCCATGGAAGATATCGTCGTTCCCATGACGGAAATCCCTGACGCTGTACAGCAGATTTCCCGCTTGGCTGAAAAATACAATGTTGCTATGCACTGCGCCGGCCACTGCGGCGACGGCAACGTCCATATCGATATCTTGAAAGATGACCGCACTCAGGAAGAATGGGAAGAAATGCTCCCGAAAATCCAGGGCGAAATCTATGCTCTCGTTTACCAGCTCGGCGGCCGCCTCTCCGGCGAACACGGCATTGGCTACAAACGTGAAGCTCTCCTCGAAAAATACACGGACCCGGTTGAACTCAGCATGATGAAAGCTGTTAAGAAAGCATTGGATCCGAAGAACATCATGAACCCGGGCAAAGTTGTCAGCATCAACGACGAAGTTCCGGTCGAAGAATAAGTTTTACAGTTGTATACTAAGGAAAAAGGGCAAGGCCAAGGCTTTGCCCTTTCTCTTTAGAGCTATGAAATGCTATGAAAATAGCGCGGATTTAGAAAGGGTGTGTACGTATGCAGAAGTTTGCAGTGCCTTTTGGCAAAGAAAAGATTAAATTTGAACTGCCGGATGAACAGGTAGCCGGCGTTCTCGTTTCCCATGCTCACGAATATAAAGCACCGAAATCGGAAGAAGAACTCGTTGCCGATGCTTTGGCTAACCCCATTGGCAGCCCGAAACTGAGCGAATTGGCCAAAGGTAAAAAAACTTGCGTCATTATTTCCAGTGACCATACTCGTCCCGTACCGAGCCATGTCATCATGCCGCAGCTCCTGGCTGAACTGCGCAAAGGAAATCCGGACATCGACATCACCATCCTCATCGCAACGGGGATGCATCGCCCGACAACGCAGGATGAATTAGTCGCTAAATACGGTAAAGAAATTGCCGAACATGAAAAATTCTCCATCCATGTCAGCCGTAACGACGAAGACATGGTCAGCATCGGTACCTTGCCGTCCGGCGGCGAATGCCTCATCAATAAACTGGCTGCTAATGCCGATCTGCTCATTTCGGAAGGCTTCATTGAACCTCATTTCTTTGCCGGCATGTCCGGTGGCCGTAAATCCGTTTTGCCGGGGATTGCCAGCAAGATTACGGTCTTGGCTAACCACTGCTCCGAATTCATCGCCAGCCCCAATGCCCGTACGGGTATCTTGAAAGGCAACCCGATTCACGAAGATATGCTCTACGCTGCGAAGGCAGCTAACCTGGCATTCATCTGCAACGTCGTCATCGATGCCGATAAGAAGGTCATCGCTGCTTTTGCCGGCGACCGCGAAGAAGCCCACTATGCCGGCGTCGACTTCGAAATGAAATTGGCCGGTGTAAAACCGATTCCGGCTGACATCGTCATCACGACCAACGGCGGCTATCCTCTGGACCAGAACATTTACCAGTCCGTAAAAGGCATGACGGCTGCTGAAGCTACGTGTAAAGATGGCGGCGTCATCATCGACGTATCGTCCTGCTCCGACGGTCACGGCGGCGAAGACTTCTACAACAACTTGAAGAATGCTACGTCTCTCCAGAAAGCCATGGATGAAATCCTGGCCCGCGGCCGCAACGAAACGGTCTTTGACCAGTGGGAAGCTCAGATCCTCATGCGTATGCTCCTGCGGTTTACGATCATCATGGTTACGGAAGCTCCGAAACAGATGATTGAAGACATGCACATGAAATACGCTTCGTCCATCGAAGAAGCTTTGGCTATGGCAAAAGACGTATTGGCTGAAAAAGGCGTTAAGGAACCGAAAGTCACGGTTATTCCTGACGGCGTATCGGTTATCGTAAAATAAGCTTTTCGGCTGATTAGTAAGATCATGAATGATGAAACGGCTCTGTAAAGGTGAACCCTTTATGGAGCCGTTTTTGTCTTGCAATGACCTATAAAGTATCATATAATGAGTGAGATATTGTTTTGGCATGGATAAAGGGGGAATTGCCTTGGCAGGGTTAGAAACAACACTGGTATTCGACATCACCATGATTCTGCAAGTCGTGCTCATCGATTTGGCCTTAGGCGGCGATAATTCAATTGTCATCGGCATGGCAGCTAAAAATCTGCCTTCACATCTGCAAAAGAAAGCTATTTTATACGGAACGGCAGGGGCTATCATCCTGCGCTTTATCATGGCTTTTATCGTATCCTGGCTGTTCCAGGTGCCTTTTTTGAAGACTCTCGGCGCCGTCCTGCTCGTTTTCATTGGCATCAAGCTCATCGGAGCCGATGAGGCCGCCGAAGATATCCACGTCGAAGCTAAGGACTCCTTGTGGGCGGCTGTGCGGACGATTATGATGGCCGATGCCCTCATGAGTTTAGACAACGTACTGGGGATCGTCGGGGTCACGAATAACCACTGGGGCCTTTTGATGTTCGGCATGCTCATTTCGGTTCCGATCATCGTCTTTGGTAGCACTGTCGTCGTTAAAGTCATGAACCGGTTTCCCATTTTAGTCTATATCGGCGGAGCTATCCTCGGCTGGGCTTCCGGCGGCATGGTGGCAACGGACCCGTATTTAGCGCAGTATGTCGGCTGGGCAGCCGCTAATCCGACAGCGATGAAACTCGTCTTGTTGGGCGTTACCGTCGTCGGCGGTTTTCTTTGGAAATCCCTTCACCGGGGAGGGAAAATTGCGGCCTAGATAAAGAAAAAACTTGACATTTTCTTCCAGTGTGATATTATATATAAGTCAGGTAACGGGGCGTGGCGCAGTTTGGTAGCGCGCTTGGTTCGGGACTAAGAGGTCGCAGGTTCAAATCCTGTCGCCCCGACCATATTTTACATATCCGTATTTATCCCGAAGATACAGCAAAGGGTATGTAGACGCGGAGAGCTGTCCGAGCGGCTGAAGGAGCATGATTGGAAATCATGTATAGGGCGAACGCTCTATCGTGGGTTCAAATCCCACGCTCTCCGCCATAAGAAAAAAGACGATCACGAAAGTGGTCGTCTTTTTTTATCTTTCATCAAAAATGTGTTTTCGGCCAACAGTTTCTTCACTTACATGGATACCGTCGCTCACGCCGTTTTGCCGCATCATGGCCTGTGCAGCTTTTTGACTATGCACGGTGTGTCCGATTCTATCATGCCCGAAGACAGTGAAAGTGTCTCCTTTTAATAAGGAATCGGCAGTACTTTTAAAGAAGATATATAATATTATAGTATATAAAGGAGGTGGCGTCCGTTGTTGACGTCTCCTTCTGAGACATCTGATGGAGTGATCGGAATCCCGTGAACCCATCGATATTTTCCTTGCAATTCAAGGCCCGATGTGATAAACTATTCTAGCATAGGTTTTGAATGATTGATATAGAAAGAGGTGTAAGTGGTGAAAGAAGGTATTCATCCGAAGTATTATACGAATGCCAAGGTAACTTGCGCATGCGGCAATACGTTTGAAACAGGTTCTACGAAACCGGAACTGCGTGTTGAAATTTGCTCTCAGTGCCATCCGTTCTTTACGGGTCAGCAGCGTGCTCAGCAGGCTCGTGGCCGTATCGAACAGTTCAATAAACGTTATGGTAAAACAGCTAAATAAGCAGCAGTACAAGTGGGCAGCAGAGCAGAAATGCTCTGCTCTATTTGTATGTAGAGAAAGGGAGGTAGCGCTTTGAAGAAACCGAAGATTTATGTCGGCGGTCAGGCTGTCATCGAAGGGGTTATGATGCGCAGTCCCAAGACGATTGCCACGGCCGTTCGGACGCCGTCCGGTGAAATTACGGTAAAAAAAGAAGCCATTCGGTCCATTTCCGAACGGTTTCCGATTCTGAAGAAACCCTTTTTGCGAGGAACCGTTGCTTTGGTCGAGTCTCTGATATACGGCATGAAGAGCCTGTCTTATTCGGCTCAGGCTGCCGGTGAAGAAGAGGAACAACTGTCGAGCTGGCAGATGGCCCTGACCATGGCTGTCTCCGTTCTCTTGGCCATCGTTTTTTTCCTGGTCATCCCTACATATGCTGCTAAGTTCATTCCCGGCGTTACGGACAGTGCCTTTCGGCTCAACGTCGTCGAAGGGGTTTTGCGCCTGGCTATATTTCTATTATATATATGGGCCATTTCATTGACGGCAGACATTCGACGGGTCTTTGAATATCACGGGGCTGAACATAAGACGATTTGGACCTATGAGTCCGGTGAAGAATTGACCGTTGAAAATGTCATGCGCCATACTCGCCTTCATCCGCGGTGCGGCACGAATTTTCTGCTCATCGTCATGGTCGTGTCGATTTTCGTCTTTGCCTTTTTGGGCTGGCCGAGTTTCATCGAACGTGTCTTGTCCCGTATCGTCCTCATGCCTGTCGTTGCCGGTATCAGTTATGAAATGATACGCCTGGCCGGGCGCACGACGAATCCCGTCATTCAAACCATATTCCGACCGGGTCTGTGGCTTCAATATCTGACGACCCGTGAACCGCATCCCGACCAGATAGAAGTTGCCATCGAAGCCATGAAGGCTGCGAAACCGGCTGACGACGGCGATGTTACAGAGATAAAGTAAGGAGAGAATTATGAGCTCATTTATGGATAAAGTACAGGCCGTGGAGAATAAATTCATGGACCTGGAACAGCAGATCAGCGACCCTGCGGTCATTGCCCGTCAGGAAGAATGGCAGAAGCTGACGAAGGAACATGCGTCGCTCATGCCCCTTGTCGAAACGTTCCGCAAGTATAAGGACATCACCCATACGATAGAAGGGGATCAGGAAATCTTGAACGACCCCGACAGCGATGATGACCTCATGGCCATGGCTAAGGAAGAAATGAACGGCCTTGTAAAAGAACAGGCCGACCTTGAAGACCAGCTGCACATCCTCATGCTGCCCAAGGACCCGCGGGATGATAAAAACGTCATCATGGAAATCCGCGGTGGTGCCGGCGGCGACGAAGCAGCCCTCTTTGCCGGCGACCTATTCCGCATGTATATGAAATATATCGAAAAGCAGCCCGGCTGGAAGACGAGTATTATCAGCTCTAACGAACCGGAATTGGGCGGTTTTAAAGAAGTCGTATTCTCTATCGAAGGATCCGGTGTCTTTGGTAAGCTGAAATATGAATCGGGCGTCCACCGCGTTCAGCGTGTCCCCGTTACCGAAGCCGGCGGCCGTATCCACACGTCAACGGCGACTGTTGCCGTTCTGCCGGAAGCAGAAGACGTTGAAATCGATCTCAATATGGACGATGTCCGCGTCGATTATTTCCGTGCCTCCGGTGCCGGCGGTCAGCATGTCAATAAGACGAGTTCTGCCGTCCGCATGACCCATATTCCGACGGGCATGGTCGTCGAATGTCAGGACGAACGGTCGCAGCTGGAAAATAGGGCCAAAGCTCTTCGCGTCTTGAAAGCCCGTCTCCTCGATCAGGCTCAGCAGAAAGCGGACGCCGAACTGACGGAAGAACGGCGCAGCCAGGTCGGTACGGGTGATCGTAGTGAACGAATCCGCACGTACAACTTCCCCCAGGGCCGGGTAACGGACCACCGTATCAACCTGACCTTGTACAAACTCGATAACGTCTTAAACGGTGATATCGACGAATTTATTCAGGCTCTGGCTGAAACTCGCCGAGCTGAACTGATGAAAGAAGCAGAAAATGAATAAGATTTGGACCATCGGTGCCTTGCTGCAATGGACTCAGCAGTACTTTGCAGAAAAAGGCATCGATTCACCGCGTCTGGATGCAGAGATTCTCTTGGCACATGTCTTAAAAAAAGAGCGGATTTATTTATATGCCCATTACGATGAGCCCATGAACGGTGAAGAACTGGCGGCGTATCGGAAATTGGTGAAAAAGCGGGGGAGCCGTTTGTCCGTCGCCCATATCTTGGGGAACCAGGCTTTTATGGGACTTGATTTTAAGGTCAGCCAGGATGTGCTCATCCCGCGGCCGGAAACGGAGATGCTCGTAGAAACCGTGATAGCGGCGGCTAAGGGAACAAAGCCTGTCGTCATCGATATCGGCACGGGAAGTGGTGCCATTGTTCTCAGTCTCTTGTCGTACTTACCGGAGGCGACGGGATTTGGTGTCGATATTTCCCCGAAGGCCTTGGCCATGGCCGCCGAGAATGGCCAAACCTTGGGTCTTAGCGACCGCGTAACCTGGCTTGAAAGTGACCTTTTCACGGAGGTTCCGCCCATGGCCTGTGACTGGCTGGTGTCGAATCCGCCTTATCTGACGGCTCAGGATATGGCAGATCTTCAGCCTGAAGTGCGCCATGATCCGGAACTTGCCTTATACGGCGGTGACGATGGGCTTTCTGTTTACCGGAGACTGGCTGAGGCCTCGCCGGCCTATGTCAAAGGCGGCGGCCACTGTGCCGTCGAAATCGGGGCCGGCCAAGCCCCGGATGTCATCGACATTTTCTGCCGGACCGGTGCCTATGACCATGAACAGACCGTTAAAGATTATGGCGGCATTGACAGAGTCCTGTTATTTACAAGAAAAGAGTAATAGATCATGAAGCAGACGAAACTTGTAGAAATTACGGATATAGAGCAACAGAAGGAGATTCTTGAAGAAGCCGGAAGGATTATTCGTGACGGCGGACTGGTCGTCTTTCCGACGGAAACGGTGTATGGAATCGGTGCTAACGGCCTTGATGCCGACGCCTGCCGCAGTATTTATGAAGCGAAAGGGCGTCCCAGTGACAATCCTTTGATTTTGACCGTTCCCGACGAAGAAGGGGCCCTTCAGGCAGCGGCAGTCATCTCGCCGACGGCGCAGAAATTGATGAATTATTTCTGGCCAGGTCCCTTGACCATCGTCCTGCCCAGAAAACCCATCGTTCCCGATGCGGCTACGGGAGGCCTCGATACGGTGGCCCTGCGCTGCCCTGATCACGATATCTGCCGGGCTTTTCTGCGCTATGCCGGCGTTCCTGTAGCCGGTCCCAGCGCCAACTTATCGACTCGTCCCAGTCCGACGACGGCGGCTGAAGTTATGCACGACATGGACGGCCGTGTCGATATGGTCATTGATGGCGGTCCCTGCCACATCGGCGTTGAATCGACAATCGTTGAATGCAATGGCGACGACAAGGTAACCATCCTTCGTCCCGGTGGCGTTACCATTGAAATGCTGAAGGAAATCGTGCCCATCGTTGAAATGGATACGACCTTGGTGACCGGCAAGGGGGTTCCTAAGGCGCCTGGCATGAAGTACCGCCATTATGCACCGTCAGCACCGATGACTGTCGTCGTAGGGACGGAAGACAAGGTAACGGAAAAGCTGCAGTCTCTGTATGAAGTACTTAAGGCAGAAGGGAAGACCGTCGGCTTCTTGGTCAGTGAAGAAGTAGGCAGCCATTTTCCTCATAAAAACATGTACGTCTGGGGCCATCACGACGACAAAGAAGCCTTGGCTAACCAGCTCTATACAGGTCTCCTTTCCTTTGACAGCGACGTCGTCGACGTCATCTTAGCCGAAGGCGTCGATGATGAAGGGCTCGGCCTTGCTATCATGAACCGCATGAAGAAAGCTGCCGGTGGTCATGTCATCGTCGTCGATTAAGGCTTTTCCGAAGTGACAGGAAGATGTATAATAAGATAGAATTATACCAGCACACAGACAGGGAGGATTTAATGATGAAATTAGTACTTGGCGCCGATCACGGCGGATTTGAACTGAAGGAAAACATCAAAGAATATTTGAAAGAAGAAGGCATTGAATTTACCGACTACGGCACCTTGACTGGCGATCGCTGCGACTATCCCGACGTTGCCAAAAAAGTTGCTGAAGCCATTGCCGACGGCACTTTTGATCGGGGCATCCTCGTTTGCGGCACCGGCATCGGCATCGGCATTGCAGCCAATAAGGTTCACGGCATCCGGGCAGCTCTTTGCCACGATACCTTTTCGGCAGAATTCTGCCGCCGCCATAACGACGCTAACATTCTGACCATGGGCGGCCGCGTTATCGGACCGGGCCTGGCCAGAGAAATCGTTCGTATTTTCCTGTCCACCGGCTTTGACGGCGGCCGTCACGCTGAACGCGTTGCCAAAATTGCCGACATGGATAAATGAGGAAGGAGTATTCACACATGCATGTACAAGTAATGGATCATCCGCTTATTCAGCATAAAATCACGCTCATGCGCAAAAAAGAAACGGGGTCGAAGGATTTCCGCAACCTCTTAGAAGAAATCACCATGCTCATGGGCTATGAAATCACGCGGGACCTGCCGTTGGAAAATGTAGCCATCGAAACGCCGGTAGCTTCCATGACGGGCAAGCAGATCAGCGGCAAGAAACTGGGCATCGTCCCCGTTCTTCGCGCCGGTTTGGGCATGGTTCAGGGTATGCTGAACCTCATCCCCATGGCGAAAGTCGGTCATATCGGCCTCTATCGCGACCCGCAGACTCTGGAACCGGTTGAATATTACTGCAAACTGCCTGATGTTGAAAACCGCGACTTCATCATTGTCGATCCCATGCTGGCTACCGGCGGCAGTGCTTCGGCAGCCATTACCCTGCTCAAGGATAAGGGTATCAAGAACATTAAGCTCATGTGCTTGGTAGCCGCTCCTCAGGGCGTTCAGAAGGTCAACGCCGATCACCCTGACGTCCGTATCTACGTTGCCGCCCTCGACGATACCTTGAATGACCAAGGCTATATCGTTCCCGGTCTTGGCGATGCCGGCGACCGTATCTTCGGTACGAAATAAGACGCTTTTATTACGGCATATAAAAAAATCACCTCCCATATTGTTTGGGAGGTGATTTTTTATCTGTTAATGGCCGCAGGAAGCGAGGCTGTGAATCGATTCCAATTCATAAGGCGTTTCCTGATAGACGATATTCAGCCAATTGTGGTAGAAGAGGTGGGCGTAGCTGCACCATGTGAAGTACGGTTCCTTGGTATCGTTGTCGCCCGGGTAATAGTGCTTGGGGACGGCGATGGGAAGGCCTTTTTTCTTATCCCGCAGGTACTCTTCTTCGAGGGTCCGGCGGTCGTATTCGAAGTGGCCGAGGACGAAGAAGCGGCGGTGGTCCGGCGTACCGATGATGTTGATGCCGTTTTCGGCGGAACGAGACAGGATTTCCAGTTCCGGCGTGTTGTAGACGGCAATGTCATCTATGGCCGTATGGCGGGACTGGGGAATGAAGTAGCGGTCATCGAAACCGCGGAGGAGGGGATGGTGCTTCTGAGTCAGTTGGTATTCAAAGATACCGAAGAGCTTGGAAGACAGATCCCGTTTGTGGATGCCGTAGTAGTGGTAGAGCCCGGCTTGGGCGCCCCAGCAGAAGAGGAGCGTCGAAAAGGCATGGGTCTTGGCCCAGTCGAAATAGGTCTTCATTTCCGGCCAGTAGTCGACGGATTCAAAGGGAATCTGTTCGACCGGCGCGCCGGTAATGATCAGGCCGTCATAGTAGCGGTCCTTGATGTCTTCGAAGACGTAGTAGTTTTCATCGAGGTAAGAGGCATCGGTATGGGTACTCTGATGCATTTCCGTATGGCAGAAGTCGACTTCGACCTGGAGCGGCGAGTCACCGAGCAGGCGCAAGAGCTGGAGCTCCGTGGGCTTCTTTAAAGGCATTAAGTTGAGGATGAGAATGTGCAGGGGCCGTATGTCCTGATGGAGGGCCAGACCCTTATCAATGGTGAAGATTCCTTCGTCATGTAATTTTTCCTTGGCGGCCAGGCCGTCAGCAATTTTAATCGGCATCGTCTGTCCCTCCTTTATCAGGCTATACTTAAATCGAAGCTAAGGCTTTTTCTACGGCAGCTAAGAGGTCTTCAATGTTTTCGAGGCCGATGGAGATGCGGACCGTACCCGGCGTGATGCCGCAGGCACGCTGTGCTTCTTCGGAAAGCTGCTGATGTGTCGTCGAAGCCGGGTGAACGAGGAGCGACTTGGAGTCGCCGACGTTGGCCAGGTCCGAGAAGATATCGGCGCTGTCGATGAATTTACGAGCTGCTGTGTAGCCGTCTTTGAGTTCAAAGGAGAAAATGGAGCCCGTTCCCTTGGGGAAGTATTTCTGAGCCAATTTGTAGTACGGAGAAGACGGCAGGGACGGATAGTTGACCTTGGCGACTTTCGGGCTGTTTTCTAAGAAATCGGCGATTTTCTGGGCGTTTTCAACGTGGCGTTCGATGCGCAGCGACAGCGATTCAAGGCCCTGGATGAGGAGCCAGGCGTTAAACGGGCTGATGCAGGCGCCGAGGTCGCGGAGGGCTTTGGCGCGGATGCGGGTGACGAAGCCGGCGCCGGGAATATCCTTGGCGAAGTTGACGCCGTTATAGGACTGATCCGGCGAAGCGAATTCTTTGAAGCGGCCCGAAGCTGCCCAATCGAATTTACCGTTTTCTACGATGAGGCCGCCTAAGGTCGTGCCGTGGCCGCCGATGAATTTCGTAGCAGAATGGACGACGATGTCAGCACCGTGGTCGAGAGGACGGAAGAGGAACGGCGTGGCAAAGGTATTGTCGACGATGACCGGCAAGCCGTTTTCATGGGCAATGGCTGCGATGGCTTCAAAGTCAGGAATATTGATGGCCGGATTGCCGAGGCTTTCGAGGTAAATGGCCTTGGTCTTGTCGTTGATGTATTTGGCAAAGGACTGCGGATTATCGGGATCGGCAAAGTGCGTCGTAATGCCGAGGTGTTTGAATGTTTCCGTAAAGAGTTCGACCGTGCCGCCGTACAGGGTCGGAGCGGCGATGATTTCGTCGCCGGCGCCGGCCAGGTTGATGATGGAGTAGGCGATAGCCGATGCGCCGCTGGCCGTAGCAAGACCGGCTGTGCCGTTTTCAAGCGCGGCGATTCGTTTTTCCAGGACGTCCTGGGTCGGATTGGTCAAACGGCTGTAGATGAAGCCCGGATCTCTCAATGCAAAGCGGTCTTCTGCCTGCTGCGTATCTTTAAAGACGTAAGACGTCGTCTGGTAAATAGGAACGGCACGGGAACCCGTCGTCGGATCCGGAACCTGACCTGCATGCTGCTGTAACGTTTCGAATTTGTAGTTTTTGTTTTCGCTCATAATACATTTCCCCCTGAGATCTTAAAAAATATTAATGTAGTATAAACTTGAAAGCCTTGTAATAAAAAAAGCTTCCATCCCTATGTAAGGGACGGAAGCACCGTGATACCACCCAATTTCACCTATCCTTCACAGGATAAGCCTCTTCAGGTACGCAGGCAAATCTTGCCCTCAATACCTTAGCACTGTAACGGGTGCGCCCGGACGGTCTAATTATTCGACCAGCCTGCTCGGAGTCCATCTTCCACGATGCTCATTGCATTCCCTTCCACCAAATCGGGAACTCTCTGTGCCAAGTCCTATCGTGTACTCTTCTCTTCATTGCAACACTATCAAGTTGTTGACGTAAGTCTATCATCAAAACGAGGTCTTGTCAAATGATTTTTCGAAAAAAATTCAAGAAATTTTAAGTTAAACGTTCTAATATAAAGGTACTGCTTAAATATATAATGATATATATGGTATGCGAAAGCAGAATCATCAGCTATGCGGAGGCAGAAGAGTTCTTCCGGTCGGGGATTTATCCGGGAAAAGCTTGAAAAAAGTAAAATAATTGTTGACAAGGGGCAGTGAAATCTGTAAAATAAATAAGTAAGCTTTTCACTTGGACTCCATTAGCCCCGGAGAAAGAGCACCAAAAGCTTGGTCAGTTAGTTAATCAGGGAGGAATTACACAGCATGAAAACTACATTTATGGCCAATGCAGGCAACATCGAACGTAAATGGTTTGTTGTTGACGCTGAAGGCCAGACATTAGGCCGTCTTGCTGCCGAAGTAGCTAAAGTTCTTCGGGGAAAACATAAACCTACTTTTACCCCGCATGTCGATACAGGCGATTTTGTAATTGTAGTCAACGCAGCAAAAGTTAAATTGACTGGTAAGAAATTAATCCAGAAGACCTATTTCCATCATTCCGGTTATCCCGGTGGATCTAAATTCACTCAGGCCGGCCATCTGCTCGAAACACGGCCGGAACGTGTTGTTGAAATGGCAGTTCGCGGTATGCTCCCGAAAAATAAATTGGGTGAACAGATGTACCGTAAACTGAACGTCTATGCAGGCGCTGAACATCCGCATCAGGCTCAGCAACCTGAAGTTTTGAAGTTAAACATTCGCTAATTAATACCGGGAGGAAGATTTCATGGCAGTAGCACAGTACTACGGCACTGGCCGTAGAAAGACATCCGTTGCTAGAGTTCGTCTGGTTCCGGGTCAGGGTAATATCACCGTCAATAAAAAAGAATTGAACGAATATTTCGGTCGTAAAACGCTGGAATTGGTTATTAAACAGCCCCTCGTACTCACAGGTGTAACCGAACAGTACGACGTCATCGCTGACGTTAAGGGCGGCGGTCCGTCCGGCCAGGCCGGCGCAATCCGTCACGGCATCAGCCGCGCTCTGTTGGAAGTCGACAGCGATTTCCGTCAGGCACTGAAAAAAGCCGGTTTCCTCACGCGTGACCCGCGTGAAAAAGAACGCCGCAAATACGGCCTCAAGAAAGCTCGTAAGGCTTCTCAGTTCTCGAAACGTTAATATATCCGTATATTACCGACAAACCTATGCATACGAAAACCCGCATGGACTCTGTGTCTATGCGGGTTTCTTGTTAGCTTGAAGTCTATTCAGGAATCAAGAAAATCTTGTGAGAACGCGTTTGAAATATACGAACAATATACAGACAATACACAAGACAGTCGTTTATATCTTTGATGTAGTCCTAAATATAACTTGCTGGGGCCTTTTTACGCCTTGGTTGAATCGCATTGTTGCAGGTGTTGATGGAATTGTTGCAACAATGTTATAATAATGTTATTGCGAAAATTTTGGATTAGGGAGTATGGATAAATGGGCAATAAGACGGATTATATACGCTTTCGAGTAGATGGAGACATCAAAAGAAAATTAATGGAGATCCTAGAATTGAAAGGGGATACCATGAGCGGTTTTTTGACACGTACAATCGTTGAATTCATCCAGAAAGAAACCAAGCAGGAACGTAAATAGTGAAACATGTATTATGAAGGGAATACTGTGATTCCAAGGAGGGTCTCGGTACATTAGTGCGGGACCTTTTTGGCGTAGAGAAAACTGGCCTCTGAGCCTCAAAGATGATAAAATGTATAGGAAAATAAACGATGTTACTTATCATAAAGGGGGATTTTTTATGTTTACCTATTATATGCCGACGCAGGTGTTTTTCGGGAAAAACTGTATTGCCGAGTCAGGTCAGGTGTTAGTCGGTTTGGGGAAACGGGCCTTATTGGTCACAGGCCGTCATTCCGCCAAAGTCAACGGCTCTCAAGATGCTATTACCGGAAAACTTGATGAATTAGGCATTGCCTGGTATCTCTTTGACGATGTTGAAAACAATCCCTCTATCGATACGATCCGCAGAGCCGCTTCTCTTGCCAAGGAGAAGGGCGTTGACTTCGTCGTCGGTATCGGCGGCGGTTCGCCGATGGATGCCGCTAAGGCCATTGCCCTGCTCTGCACGGATGATCTCGACGATGAACGGCTTTTCAAAGGACCTTACAAAAAGCCCTTGCCCATCGTGGCCGTGCCGACGACGGCCGGAACGGGGAGTGAAGTGACCAAAGTCAGTGTCCTTACCAATGTTCATGCCGGGACCAAGCAGTCCATCAATACGCCTTTCATTTTTCCGGTCTATGCCTTTGCCGACCCGACTTATACGGAAAGCGTGTCCCAGACCGTTACCATCGACACGGCCATCGATGCCTTGAGTCATGCCGTGGAAGGCTATATGTCCACCATGTCGACGCCCATGAGCGACGTCTGGGCCGAAGAAGCCATGCGCTTTATCGGCCTCCATCTGACCGACTTGAAAGGGGATATTCCCTATGCCGTCCGGGAAGATTTGCTCTATGGGTCCATGCTGGCCGGTCTTACCATTGCCCAGACGGGAACGACCATGGTTCACAGCATGGGCTACATGCTGACCTATTATCGCGGCATCACTCACGGCCGGGCCAACGGCCTGCTTTTGCCGGCTTACATGAAACTCATGGAAGAATCCATGGCCGATAAGGCGGAACGCGTCTGGGCCATCCTCGGCCTTTCCGGAAGCGAAGACTTTGCAGCCCTTATGACGGATCTTATGGGCGATATGGTGGGACTCACCGATGATGAAATTAAAAAGTTCGTCACCATGACCCTGCCGACCAGCGGTATTCAGCGAACGCCTTATGACGTAACGGCCGCAGATTTGACGACAATCTACAAAGGGCTGTAATCGGAGGCCGCCTGATTCAATATAGGAGGAATAGTATGGCAGAATTATTAGCGCCGGCAGGCTCTTTAGATAACGTACTTACGGCCATTGATGCCGGTGCCGATGCCGTTTATTTGGGCGGCAAGAGCTTCAATGCCCGCCGCTTTGCACATAATCTAGACGATGAAGAAATCGTCCGAGCCGTAAGAACGTCCCATTTATTTGGCGTAAAAGTATACGTCACGGTCAATATTCTCATGGCCGATACGGAACTCGATGACCTGACAATCTATTTGAAGTCCCTTGATAAGGCCGGTGTCGACGGTATCATCGTTCAGGATATGGCGGTGGCACTCTTAGCTCGCCGCGTCGTGCCCGACCTGCCCCTTCACGGCAGTACGCAGATGACCGTTGCCGATTCTGACGGTGTCCGTTTCTTGGAAGAAAACGGCTTCACCCAGGCCGTCTTATCTCGTGAATTATCTCTTGCCGATATACAGTCGGTCTGTGCTTCGTCGCCTCTTGCCATTGAGGTATTCATCCACGGGGCATCCTGCATGGCCTATTCCGGCCAGTGCCTGATGAGCAGCTTCCTCGGCGGCCGCAGCGGAAACCGCGGGGCTTGTGCCCAGCCTTGCCGTCAGCCTTATACTTTAGTTCGCGATGGCAAAGCGGTCATGAAACAAGAAGCCTATGTGCTCAGCCTCAAGGATTTAAAAGGCCTTGATTATATCGACGACCTCCTCGATGCCGGGGTCACGTCCTTTAAAATCGAAGGCCGCATGAAGGGAGACACCTATGTCCGAACGGTCGTCACGGCGTACCGCAAGGTCATCGACGCCCATAACAGCAGCCCGAAAGCCCGTAAAGAGGCTCATGATGAAGCGGCAGCCTTATTGACCTCGGCCTTTAACCGCAGCTACCAGGACGATTTCCTAAGAGGGACGGTCCAGCGCCGAACCCTGACTGAGAAGAATCCCTCGGGCCGGCAGACGGCAGCCGATGCCGCCGTTGGCCTTACGCGAAAGATTCCGATTTACGCCCATGTCGATGTCGACGGTGATGGGCGATTAGAGCTTACCCTGTGGGATGAAAAGGCCCATACGGTAGTGGTTGCGGCGGACTTTCTGCCTCAGCCGGCTTCGAAGCGTCCGGCAACGATCGATTACCTGAAAAAACAGTTGGGCCGCCTCGGTGAGACGCCTTTTGCCCTGGCTGAAGTGACGGCCTGGGATGAAACCAAGATGATTCCGGCCAGCGTCTTAAATGACCTTCGCCGTCAGGCTGCAGATGCGCTGACGGAAGTTATTTTGGCTGATTATCACCGGCCGGCGGCAGGCACGGTGATGCCGACATCTGAAAAGGGCGCTGAGGTAAAAAAAGGCGAGGTCATGGAACTCGTCGTCCGCTGCGATACCGTCGACGGTGTTGCGGCAGCTGCCCAAAATGGAGCTGACGTCATTATCTTCGGCGGCGAATCGTATCACCATCGTCCTTTCCGGCAGGAAGACTGGCAGGCAGCCGTCAAGGCAGCTCATGATTCCGGCGCGGCTTTATGGGCCGGGACGCCGCGCATCGTTCGTGAAGCCCATAGAGCGGCCGTACAGAGCGAACTCGAACGGGCTGCTGCGTCCGGCATCGACGGCATTTACGTCGGCGCCATGGCTGTCTTTACGATGGCTAAAAAGGTCGGCAGCGGCCTTCCTATCCGAGGAGACTGGTCTCTTAATATCTTCAACAGTCAGGCTGCCTCGGCCTATGCGTCCCTCGGCTGCAGCGGTATCACGGCGTCTCTTGAAGCGACGCTGCGACAGATCCGTGACATGGCCCGCAAGAGTCCTTGTCCTGTTGAAGCCGTCGTTGAAGGCCGTGTAGAAATGATGGTCACCGAATCGTGTGTCATCTCATCCTTTGCAGGCAATGGTAAAAAGAAGGGCTGTCCCAATGTCTGTCAGGGGGGAGCCTACGCCCTGCGCGACCGGCGGGATGAAGATTTTCCCGTCGCCACTGACCAATATTGCCGCAATCACATCTTAAACAGCCGCGATCTTGATATGGCGCCCTACTATAAGGACCTCGTCCGGGCCGGCCTTGCTGCCATTCGCATCGAAGGCCGAGGCCGCAGTCCGAAGTGGCTGGCCGAGCAGGTTTCCCGCTATCGCCGCCTTTGTGACGGGACGGAAACATTGGTTCTGGGAAAAGAAGACCAGACCGTTACCCGGGGTCACTTCTTCCATGGAATTTTATAATACAGGAGTATTCATAGATGAATAAACGAAGTATGAGAATTTTGGGATTCTACCAGATTCAGCACATGTTGGTGCGCCTGGCTCCATCCCGCTTGTCGAAGGAAATCGCCCGTCGTTTGAAACCGATGAGCGATGCCGAAGCCATTGACCGGCAGTTGACCGACACGGAAGAAGCCGTCCGCTGCACGCAGACCGAGACCGGCACGCCTTTTGGCGGCATCGTCGACATCCGTCAGGCTCTGGAAAAAGCCAAGCGCGAAGTAACCCTTGATTCTCGTGAATGTATAGATGTATGGAACAATCTTCAGCATTACAGTGAAATCAGTTCTTTTTTTGCCGACCGAGCAGTAGAATACTCGCACCTGGCTGAACAGGCCGAGGTCATCGGTGACTTTTCGCAGCTTTCCCATTCTTTTGCCACGGTCTTTGACAACAACCACCAGATTCGCGACAATGCGTCACCTCAGTTGATGCGCCTTCGCAGCCGCATCGTCGAACTGGAACGGCAGACGAAGCGCTACGTCAATAACGTCCTGCAAAATAAAGAGTACCAGAAATTTTTCCAAGATGCCTTAGTCACCGTTCGAAACAATCGCTACGTCATTCCCATCAAGCAGGAATACCGCCATGCCTTTCCCGGCATCGTCCACGATACGTCGGCCAGCGGCTCGACTCTCTATATCGAACCCTTGGCCATCGTCAACGCCAATAACGACCTGCAGTCGGCCCGCATTGAAGAAACGCGGGAAATCGAGCGCATTTTCCGCCGCTTGACGGCCAAGGTCCAACAGCAGTACACGGAACTCTATGACAGCACCCTTTGCGTCGGTCAGTTGGAATTTATTTTTGCCAAGGCCCAATTAGCTCGGCAGATGAAGGCCTGCCGTCCTGCCGTTTCCAAGACGCGGCAGATCAAGCTCATCCAGGCCCGCCATCCCCTCATCGATGCCAAGTATGTCGTGCCTAATACTATCGTCCTCGGCGGCGACTACCGGATTCTTCTCATTACCGGTTCCAATACCGGTGGTAAGACTGTATCCATGAAGACTTTGGGCCTCTTGGTCCTCATGCACCAGGCAGGACTTTTTATCCCGGTTGAGGAATCGTCGGAACTGCCCGTCTTCCGCGATGTCTTTTCCGATATCGGTGACGAACAGGATATCTCTCAGAACCTGAGTACCTTTTCCAGCCATATGAAGCAGCTGGTCTATATCTTAAAGCACTGCGGTCCGGACGATCTCATCCTAGCCGACGAACTGGGCTCCGGGACCGACCCGGCAGAAGGCAGTGCCATTGCCATCGCCATCTTGGACTCCCTCTATCAGAAGGAATCCTATGTCATGGTCACGACCCATTACAATGATTTGAAAAACTACGCCTATAATACGCCGGGCATTGAAAACGGCCACGTCGAATTCGATATGGAAACCCTGAAGCCGACGTATAAACTGCGCATCGGCTCGGCCGGCAGCTCTCATGCCTTCAGCATCAGCGAACGGCTCGGCATGCCTAAATCGGTTCTCGAAAAGGCCAAGGAACTGCGCAGCAAAGCCCAGGACATGGATATGGAAAAAGTCCTGACCCAGCTCAATGCCCAGGCTAAGAAGTTGGACGAAGAACAGGCAGAACTGACGTATCGCCTGAAGGAAGCTCGGAAGTTGGAAGACGACCTGCGTCGGGAAAAGGACAAGGTCACGTCCAAGCGGCAGGATATCATCGATGCCAGCCGCCGTGATGCCGTCGATCTTAAACGCAGTCTCCGCATCGAAGCCGAAAAGATTATCCGTGAACTCAAGGCGCAGACCAAAGAGACCTTGTCCGATCGCGAAAAGGCGAGGGCCATTGAGCAGGCTCGTCGGGCGATCCAGCAGATTTCCCTGCCGGAAGCGGAAAAACCGCACCGCGATCCCATCGACCGCAGTCAGTTAAAAGTGGGGCAGCAGGTCTTCGTCAACACCTTGGACAGCATCGGTACCGTCGAAGACATGGGCAGCAAGCAGCTTACCGTATCCCTGCGGGGAATGACGGTCCGCGTCAAATTCAGCGACGTCAGCGCCCCTTATCTCGACGAATTGAAGAAAGAAAAACAGGCTGAAAAGAAAGCTGCTGCCAGCTCTTCCTATCGGCCCATCCGCTCGTCCCGGGTGGCGACGGAACTCAACATCATCGGCAAGACCTTCAGCGAGGCCCTGCCCGATGTCGAACGTTTCCTTGATCAGGCCCTGGCCGCCGGTTTCAGTCCGGTGAAAATCATCCACGGCAAGGGAAGCGGCGCCCTGCGCCGGCAAATCCATGCCTTTTTGGATGACCAGCCCTTCGTAAAAAAATATCAGCTCGATGACGTCGACGGCGGCGGTGCCGGCGTTACCTTAGTATACTTCTGATGAGTGCAGAATCCTCTGTCTTTTGGTAAATAATCAAAGGGCAGAGGATTTTTTTTGTAAATCTTTCGGGGAAATCGTTGACAGGATGGTTGTAATATGATATATTACAACCATCCTAATTGTAATCAATTATATTACATCTAAAGATAATATTTATGTGTATCCTATGAAAAGAGAAAGGGTGTTGTATTATGACAAAGAAAATTGCTGTTGTTGCTGCTGGTGGGAAAGTTTCCCGCAAAGTTATTACGGAAGCCGTTAACCGAGGGTTCGACGTTACGGCCTTTGGCCGCAAAGCTGAAAACATGACCGATGCTCAGCATTATATACAGAAAGATATTTTAGATTTGACGGCAGACGACCTGAAGGGCTTTGACGCCGTCGTCGACGGCTTCGGCGCCTGGACACCGGAAACCTTGCCGGATCATTCGACGACGACAGAACATCTTAGCCGGATTTTAAGCGGAAGTCCTACTCGCCTGCTCATCGTTGGCGGTGCCGGATCGCTCTTTGTCGACAAGGAACATACCACGGCCTTGTCGGATACGCCGGACTTTCCCGATGACTATAAGCCTGTCGCCACGGCTATGGGCGATGCCCTCAAATTGCTCCGCCGTCACGACGACGTCAATTGGACCTATATCAGCCCGGCTGCCGACTTCCGTGCTGACGGTGAACGGACCGGGAAATATATCCTGGCCGGCGAAGAATTTACTCTGAACAGCAAGGGCGAATCGATTATTTCCTACGCCGATTATGCCATTGCCATGGTCGATGAAATCGAAAAGGGCGACCATATCAAACAGCGCATCAGCGTCGTCGAAGCATAACGAATTATATAGATTATATAGAAAAAGCTTCCATGAAGAAAAAATCCTTCGTGGAAGCTTTTTTCGTATAAGGTTATGTTTCAGAACTCGTCGTAATTTCTCGGGCGAACTGTCGTGCGTGTTCGGCCTTTTTGTCGTCCATAAAGACTGTCTTATAGCCTAAGTGGCGTTCGGCAAACATGGAGAGGTACTCGAGCTTCGAGTGTTTGCAGTAGCGCTTGATGCCTTCTTCAAAGAGGTCGGCCCCGTGGATGGGCTTATAGCCGCAGGTCACCATGAGGGCCACTTTTTTGCCGGCCCAGAGGGAGGGTCCTACCTTATCGCCGTAATATTTGTTGAAGCCGTAGACGAAGCGGTCGAGGACATTCTTCAGCGGTCCCGGACAGTACCAGGAGTAGATGGGCGTGGCCAGGACGATGAGGTCGCTCTCCAGGACGGCGTCTGCAATGGGCGCGAGGTCATCGCGGCGGACGCAGGCGAAGTGCTGCCAGTCCTGTTGACAGCCGCGACAGGCGTAGCAGGGATCGATTTGGTAGTCATAGAGCCAAAAGATTTGGTACGCATGTCCCAGGTTTTTCAATTCGTCGCAGAAGGGGTCGAGACACTGCTTGGTGTTGCCGTTCTTTCTGGGACTGCTCATGAGAATGGTGATTTTCATCGGAGTTCCTTTCACGAACGAAGGGCTTTTATAGGACGATATGGCTGAAGACGTCGCCGATGGCGTCGTGGAGGACGAGGTCGGCGGCGCTGTCCATGTCGGTCGTCGACTTGTTGATGAGTACCAATTTTTTGCCGCGATAATAGCGGACTAAGCCGGCGGCGGGGTAGACGACGAGGCTCGTGCCGCCGATGATCAGCATGTCAGCCTGGCTGATATAGTGCAGGGACTGTTCGATGACGTCGTTGTCGAGGCCTTCTTCGTAGAGGACGACGTCAGGCTTTATGGTGCCGCCGCAGGCATCGCATTTGGGGATGCCCGTAGAATCCTTCATATACTGGGCATCGAAGAATTTATGGCAGTGGGTGCAGAAGTTGCGGTGGACGCTGCCGTGAAGTTCGAGGACGTTTTTGCTGCCGGCTTTTTGATGGAGGCCGTCGATATTCTGGGTGACGATAGCCTTTAATTTTCCGGCTTTTTCCAGTTCTGCCAGCTTGAGGTGGGCCATGTTGGGTTTGGCGTCGAGGGCCAGCATCTTGTCGCGGTAGAAGCGGTAAAATTCTTCCGGTTGTTCCCGGAAGAAGGTGTGGCTGAGTATCGTTTCCGGCGGGTATTTGTAGTGCTGGTTATAGAGGCCGTCGGTGCTGCGAAAATCGGGAATCCCGCTTTCTGTCGAGACGCCGGCGCCGCCGAAAAAGACGATATTGTCCGAATGTTTGACCATGTCGACGAATGTTTCGATTGCTGTCATAGAAAAAACTCCCTTCATTATACGCCATAAGTATATTTCAATAATTCGAGTCCCGTTTGGGTGCGGAACACTTTTTCTTTAAAGGTCCGAACGGCTTCCGGCTTCAGTTGATCTTCATAAGCATTGACCAAGAAATCGGCTTCCAAGAGGATTTGGTAATCCACCCCGTCGACACCGCTGTAGGTATGGTGATGGGCGATGAGGCAGGTGACCCGCTCGATGAAATCTTCGGCGGCCCCCAGTTCTTCGAGGATGGCCCGTGCCGGTGCCGGCCCTTCAATTTCTTGGAAATGGCCGGATGACGACCCGTATTTTTCTTCGGCCTTGTGAATGCCGATGTCGTGGAGGATAGCCGCCGTTTGGAGGATGGCCAGCCGATTCGCTGAGAGACCTTCTAACCGGCCGATCGTATCGGCATAGGCATAGACTTTCAGGAAATGGTGGATACGCCGGGCGTCGCCTTTGTCATAGGCGACGGCCTTTTGGATGACCTGCTCGATGGATATCATAAAAACGCCTGCCTTTCTAAGGCCATTATACTACATAATGAATGATTATAAAAATTATCCTGTGCCAATTTGTCAAAAACCATTGACAAAGTGTCCATTTATATCTTATGATTTTTTATAGGAATTGTTACATTTATTTATCATTTTTTTTATTATGGTTAGGAGTGGTTTTATGGTCATGGACGTCCTGAATTACCTTGACGATGTCCTTTATTATCCGATTTTAATGGTCATCCTCGTCGCAGCCGGCCTCGTTTTCTCGTGGAAAACACGGCTCATCCAGCTTCGTATGTTCGCTGAAAGTATTCGCGTCGTCATGGAAAAGCCGACAAAAGACGGAAACGTATCGTCTTTCCAGGCCCTCATGGTTTCGACGGCCTCCCGTGTCGGTACGGGCAACATCATCGGCGTATCGACGGCAATCTGCCTCGGCGGCCCGGGCTCGGTCTTTTGGATGTGGATTATCGCCATCATCGGCGGTGCAACGGCCTTCATCGAAAGCACACTGGCTCAGGTTTACAAACGCCGCAACGCCTTAGGAAACAGCTACGGCGGTCCGGCTTACTACATTGAAACGGCCATGCATAACCGCGGTCTGGGCGTCCTCTTTGCCTTATCCCTGATCCTTACCTATGCCGGCGGCTTCAATCTTCTTTGTTCATTTAATATGCAGTCGACCTTCCTCGTGTATGACTTCTATGATCCTACGATGACGCCGTGGATCCTCGGGGCTGTTTTTGCAGCCCTCGTCGGCTACTGCCTCATCGGCGGCGGCCAGCGCATCATCAAGGTCACGTCGGTCATGGTACCGGTCATGGGGGCCCTCTACATTTTGGCAGCCTTAGTTGTCGTCGTCGCTCATATTTCTAACCTGCCTCAGGTATTTTCCATGATCTTCGCCGATGCTTTTGATTTTGAAGCCATCTTCGGCGGCGTTTCCGGCTCCTGCCTCATTTATGGCATCAAGCGCGGCCTTTACTCGAACGAAGCCGGTATCGGTTCGGCTCCGAATGCGGCAGCTGCAGCTGACGTCAGCCATCCTGTCAAACAGGGGCTGGTTCAGATGTTATCGGTCTTCATCGATACCCTCTTAGTTTGTAGCGCGACGGCTTTCATGGGACTTTTCTCCGGCGTTCCCATCGTTAAAGAAGCAGCCGGTGCAGCTTACGTGCAGAGTGCCGCTTCAGCCGTCTTCGGCGGATTCGGACCGCTCCTCATTACGGTTTGCATGCTTCTCTTTGGTTTCTCGACGCTTATCGGCAACTTATACTACGTCGATAACTGTATCCGCTTCATCCATAAAGGGGCTCCGTCTCAGAGCTTCGTCTATAGCTTCCGCATCGTCTGCATCGCCGTCGTCTTCATCGGTGCCGGCATGTCAATGGCCGCCGTCTGGGCCATTGCCGACATCCTGATGGCCATCATGTGCTTCATCAACATCCCGGCCTGCTTTATCCTCAGCAAAGTCGCCGTCAATGCCATGAAGGATTATCAGCAGCAGCGTGAAGCAGGGCAAATTCCGGTCTTTAAAGCCGCTGCTATCGGTATTGACGAAAGCACGGTACAGTATTGGAAATAAATCCTCTTGACAAATAGGGGGAGAGACCTTACAATACGCTTATATACAATGATAATTGTATTAAATAATTAAGCGTAAAAGCTATGAACAAGACGGCCGATATGGCGCAGCCTTTTTAGCGAACCGGGGATGGTGAAAGCCCGGCAGAGGCTGTATATCGGCGGATCACTTGGGAGCTGCAGCTGTGAACCAGCTGCCGGGTCGCATCGTTATATTGCGTCAAAGTGGCTGCGTGAGCAGTCAATAGGGTGGTACCACGGTGATTACGTCTTCGTCCCTTTTTGGGACGGAGACGTTATTTTTTTTCACACAGATAAGAGGAGGAAGCATCATGGATTACGGTAAGACTTTACATCTGCCCCAGACGGAATTCCCCATGCGCGGCAATTTGCCGAAACGGGAACCGGACTTTTTGAAATTTTGGCAGGATCATGACATTTATAAAAAACGCTTGCAGAAACGGGACGGAGCGCCTAAGTTCATTCTGCACGACGGCCCTCCCTATGCCAATGGCAAGATTCATATCGGCCATGCTTTAAACAAAGTATTAAAAGACATTATCCTTAAATATAAGACGCAGCAGGGCTGCTATACCAAGTACGTTCCCGGCTGGGATACTCACGGCCTTCCGATTGAACACGCCGTCATCAAGGATACAGGCCTCAATCGCCACGAAATGACGCCCCTTGACTTGCGTGCTAAATGCCGCGATTACGCCTTAGCCCGCGTCGAAGAACAGAAGAAAGACTTCATCCGCCTGGGCGTTCTCGGCAATTGGGAAGATCCCTACCTGACCCTTCGCAAACACGTCGAAGTCGCTCAGATCGGCGTCTTTGGCGAAATGGCTAAAAAAGGCTATATCTACAAAGGTCTGAAGACCGTTTACTGGTGCCCGCACTGCGAAACGGCTCTGGCTGAAGCTGAAATCGAATACAACGACGATAAATCGTTCTCTATCTACGTCAAGTTCAAATCCGTCGACGTCAGCGGCCATATGCCGAAAGATGCCGATCCGGAAAAGGTATTTGCCCTCATTTGGACGACGACGCCTTGGACCATTCCCTGCAACCTGGCAATCAGTGCCAACGAAAACCTGGAATACGTCTGGGTCCGCGTTGGCGATGAATATCTCTTGATGGCTAAAGAACGGGTTGACGTTACCATGGAGGCCGGTAAGGTTACGGACTATGAAGTTCTGCCCGACGTCATGACGGGCAAACAGCTCGAAGGCATGGTCTTCATGCATCCCTTCTACGACCGCAAGGTTCCGGTCATCCTCGGCGATCACGTTACGCTCGAAGCCGGCACGGGCCTCGTCCACACGGCTCCTGACCACGGCCAGGATGACTTTGATGTCTGCATGAAGTATGAAGCTTGGGGCCTCAAACCTTTGGGCACTGTCGACGGTTCCGGCCGCTATACCGATAAGGTTCCCGGTTTTGAAGGCCAGTTCGTCTTCGATGCCAACGTACCGGTCATCAAGAAATTGGCTGAACAGGGTACCCTCTTTGCAAAAAGCACCTTCCGCCATCAGTATCCGCACTGCTGGCGCTGCAAGAACCCGATCATCTATCGGGCAACGGAACAGTGGTTTGCTTCCGTCGACGGCTTCCGTCAAAAGGCCCTCGATGCCATCGATACGGTCAAATGGATCCCGTCTTGGGGCCATGACCGCATCTACAATATGATCCACGACCGCGGCGACTGGTGCATCTCCCGTCAGCGTGTCTGGGGCGTCCCCATTCCGATCTTCTACTGCGAAGACTGCGGGGAACACATCATCAACGATGAAACGATTTCTCACCTCCAGGATATGTTTGCTAAAGACGGTTCCGATGCCTGGTGGATGTATGACGTCAAGGAATTGATGCCTGAAGGTTATAAATGCCCCCACTGCGGCGGCACCCATTTCCGCAAGGAAAGCGACATCATGGACGTTTGGTTCGACAGCGGCAGCACCCATCAGGGCGTCCTTAAGCACGATCCGGACCTCGATTATCCCTGCGAAATGTACCTTGAAGGCTCGGACCAGCATCGCGGCTGGTTCAACAGCTCGCTCCTCACGTCCGTTGCCGTCAACGGCTATGCTCCGTATAAATCGGTTCTGACCCACGGCTTTACCGTCGACGGCGAAGGCCGCAAGATGAGTAAATCCGTCGGCAACACCGTAGCACCGCAGGAAGTCATCGAAAAATACGGTGCTGATGTCCTCCGCCTGTGGGTATCGTCGGCTGACTACCAGGGTGATATCCGCTTGTCGCCGAAGATCTTGAAACAGCTCTCCGACGTCTACCGCAAGATCCGCAACACCTTCCGCTACCTCTTGGGCAACTTGGCTGACTTCGACCCGTCGAAAGATGCCGTCGCCTACCAGGATATGACGGAACTCGATAAATGGGCTCTGCTGCGCATGGAACAGGTCTTCGAAGAAGTTACCGACGCCTATGAAAACTATCAGTTCCACGTCATGTACCATGCCATCCATAACTTCTGCACCGTCGATTTGAGCGCCATGTACCTCGACGTCATCAAAGACCGCTTGTACACGGAAAAGACGGATGCTCCCGTCCGCCGCAGCGCCCAGACGGCGATGTACATCATCTTGGATACGCTGGTCAAGATTGTCGCTCCGGTCCTGTCCTTCACGGCGGAAGAAGTATGGCAGAACATGCCTGCCGTCGACGGCAAAGAAGAAAGTGTCCTCCTTACGGATTGGCCGGAAGTTCATAAAGAATATCTGAATGCCGACCTCGATGCTCGTTGGGACCACTTCCTGTCCTATCGCCGCGACCTGACCCGTATCCTCGAAGGAGCTCGTCAGGAACACAAGATCGGTCACGCCCTCGATGCTGCCGTTACCATCTATGCCGATGGGGAAGACTACGATTTCCTCAGCTCCTGGCAGGATCAGCTGGCTGCCTTGCTCATCGTCAGCGAAGCGAAACTCGTCAAAGGCGAAGCTCCGGCCGATGCCGCAGCCGGTGAAGACCATAGCGATATGAAGGTCGTCGTCGTACCGTCGAGTGCCGAAAAATGCGAACGCTGCTGGATGCACACCGACACCGTCGGTTCCGATGCCGCTCATCCGACGCTCTGCGCTCGCTGCGCCCACGTATTAAGCGAATAAATTTTCAACCTTGAAATTTCCTTATCCGTAAGGAAGCTCATGGTTGTCCCGAAATGGATAGTTTATGCTTGTCAATGACAGCATAGGCTATCCATTTTTTATGTTGAAATTTTATGAATTTTATTCTATAATAAATGAAGTGTTCTGTTATAATGTACATTTGTATTTTTGGAACGATATGTTCTATGGGAGGTTTTTGGTATGCATAGTTTATGGAGTGCCCTAAATCGCATCAGCTTGATCAAGCAGATCATCGTCGGCCTGATCATCGGTATTGCGGTAGCCATGAGTTTTCCCGCAGCTGCTCATGAGTTGGCCCTGTTGGGCGTCATTTTCGTCGGCGCCTTGAAAGGTATTGCTCCGGTTTTGGTCTTCGTATTAGTCGCTTCGGCGCTTAGCCGGAAACAAGAAAATCATGAATCGAAAATTAAAGACGTCATCATCTTATATCTCATCGGTACCTTTTTAGCTGCTTTTTTCGCCGTCATGATCAGTTACGTATTCCCGCTGACGCTGCAGCTCGACGTATCGGCTGCGACGAACAAAGCTCCTGAAGGCATTGCCGAAGTCCTGACGACGCTCCTTAAGAATATCGTTGATAATCCCGTCCACGCCTTGATGACCGGCAACTACATCGGTATCCTCGGCTGGGCTGTCCTCTTCGGCATCGCCACTCGCCGCGTTTCCGAATCGACGAAAGCCGTCCTCGACGATTGTGCTAATGCGGTCACGACCTGTGTCCAGTGGGTCATCCGCCTGGCGCCCCTCGGCATCATGGGCCTCGTCGCCGATTCCATTTCTTCCAACGGCATTGAAGCCATCGTCGGCTACGCTCAGCTCCTGGCCCTCCTGGTCGGGACGATGCTCATCTTTGCCTTCGTCGTCAATCCGATCATCGTCTATGCCAAGCTTCGCAGAAATCCCTATCCGCTCGTTTGGAAGTGTATCTCGACCAGCGGTGTGACAGCCTTCTTTACACGCAGTTCGGCGGCTAACATCCCGGTCAACATGGCCTTGGCTAAAGAACTCGGCATCGACCCTGATACGTATACGGTCACCGTTCCCCTCGGGGCGACGATCAACATGTCCGGTGCGGCCATTACCATTTCGATTATGACCTTGGCAGCCGTCCACACTTTGGGCATTGCCGTAGATTTTCCGACGGCCCTCTTGCTCAGCGTCTTGTCGGCTATCGGTGCCTGCGGTGCTTCCGGCGTTGCCGGAGGATCCTTGCTCCTCATTCCCATGGCCTGCAGCCTCTTCGGCATCTCCAATGACATTGCCATGCAGGTCGTCGGCGTCGGCTTCATCATCGGCGTCCTTCAGGACTCGACGGAAACGGCTCTCAACTCGTCGACAGACATCCTGTTTACGGCAGCTGCTGATTTTTCTAAACGATCCTAAATGCCTCTGTAAGCTATATAACAAAAGGCCCTCGAAAGTCAGACCGGAGTCTGGCTTTCGAGGGCCTTTGCGTCGTTTCTGTCCTTTATTTTATGATGTAGGCGGCGACGATTTCGGCGTAGTAAGCCGTGTGGCTGTCGCGGTTGGCCATGTGGAAGCTGCCGTCGACGTCCTGGGGATAGAATTCGTCGTTAATATTTTTCGGTAAGTCGGAGAGTTTCTGTTCTTTTTGGAAGAGAACCTTGCATTCCAAGGTCAGGGGCAGTTCCTTAATGCCCGGGACGGAGATGACTTCAGAATCTTCCAAGGTCAGACCTAATTTTTCAATCTTGTCGCCGTCGTGGCCGCTGAGGGTACCGGCTTTTCCCAAGATGGACCGGTCGAAGGCACCGACAGGGACGTTGATCGTAAATTCAGGGTTCTTGGTCAGCTGTTCGTGGGTGAAGCGGTTCTGGCGGACGTAGACCGTAAAGATCGGTTTAGCCCATTCGATGCCTAGTGTGCCCCAGCCGATGGTCATGGTATTGACCCGGTCGCCGGCCTTCGTCGTCAAGAGGATACCCTTTTGTAAATTATGGAGGATTTCCGGTGCTTTTTCAAAAACGTCAATTTTTTCTTTCATGGCAATATCTCCTTTTATATGAATGACATAACGGATAATCTGTTTTTCTTAAGACTAGAAGAATGATACCATAAGTCGAAGAAAAGGGAAAGTATGCACTTAAAAGTAAGGTACTATCCAAAAGGAGAGTATGACGGTTTTCGAGAATGGAAGATTCATGGGAAAGGGAAATCTAATAGGTATAAAAAAACTGCCGCACCAAAGGTGCGACAGCTTTTTATCTTATTTACCGCTTTCAGCGATGCAGTCGTTGATATCGGCGATGAGGGCATCGACGTCGATGCCGTGAGCACCGGCACCCTGACCGATGGTTTCAAAGTGAGCAGCCATGCAGCCGACGCAGCCAAGGCCGTACTGCTGGAAGATTTCGATGATCTGCGGGTGTTTCTGAACGGCTTCAATAATACCCGTATCTTTGGTAATCTGTGCCATAGTATATTCCTCCTTCTTCGTTAAATACAACCCGGATGGTTTTGAAGGAACGTCCGGATTGAGTCTATTATATCACACTTTTTTTAGTTGTGTGAAGAAATGCTTCGTTCCTCTAACAGTTGACCGTCAGGGAGAAAGCTGCGGAAGGTCAGTTTGTCTGCCGTCGCTTCTAAGGTCATGTAGTTGTCCGTTTCCGGCTGAGGCGCGACGTATTCATCGAGGCTGTGCTGCTTCCAGAGGCTGGGATAGCGGACGTTGCCGGCGACGCCGGTGATGATGTATAAGGGGCCGCTTTCATCGCGCTGGAAGTTCTTGATATGGCCTCGGTCGCGGTAGGTGTGGAGATGGGCCGACAAGACGGCATCGACGCCGTACTGGTCAAATAAGGGCATCCACAGCCGTCCTTCCGGCGAGAATCCTTCTTCACGCGGTTCCGGACGGTTGGCAAAACCGTACTGCAGGGGATCTTTGTGCATCAAGACGACCTTCCATTTCTTCGTCGTCTTGGCCATATCTTCTTTGAACCAGGCCACTTCATCGTCATTTAAGGTCGGCTCGAAGTCGGTCAGTTCCTGTGCCTGGGTGTTGAGGACGACGAAGTGGATGTCGCCGTAATCGAAGGAATAGAATTGGTTCTGGTATTTATCCATGTCGATATGGGGCAGGGCAAAGAGGTGCGTATAGGCTTCGGGCATGCGCATCTTCCAGTCCGTATTGTAGGTCTCGTGGTTGCCCATGAGGGGCGCGACGGGGATGCGGGAAATCATCGGGCCGACGGCGTCGAACCAGGCATTCCACTGGTAATGGGACTGGCCGTTATCGACGAGGTCGCCCATGTTGACGAAGAACTGAGCATCCTGATTATTCTGCCAAGCTGCTTGCGCCAGGGAGGCCCAGCCGCTGTAGTCGCTGGACTGGGAATCGGGGAAGATGAGGGCTTTGAAACTGCTGCCCTCAGCCGTATGGAAAGGCGTCCAAGCACTGCGCTTGTCGCCGTAGCCGACGCGGTATTCATAGGCGGTACCCGGCGTAAGGTCGGTAACCGTTGCCGAGTGGATATATGTCGTCACGCCGTCATCGCTGAAGGCGTCGCTGGACGCGGGAAGGGCCATAATCGTATCGTCATCGCCGGTCTTGCGAAATTCCACGACAGGATCGTCTTCGGCGTAGTCCGACTGCCACATAAAGGTCCGCGACGTCGTGCTGTCAGCCGTAATGACCTGACGGATATTCGAAGCATCTACCGATTCTGTCGGCAGGTAGTGGGCCGCGGCTGCTTTCGTAGCTCGAATGCCTTGTTTGGCGACGGCCTTCGTTCCCGGCAGCCAAAAGTAGGCTGCTGCGGCTGCAATGGCCAGGACGGCGACGATAGGGATGATTATTTTTTTATGGTTCCATTTCATAGAATTCCTCCTATCCAATATGTTGTAATTAGAGTTATTTTCATTATTGTAGTTATTATAGACTATGGAGTCAACTCTAAGTCAAGAAAAAACTTGACAAGGAAGGGCCTTCGATATAAGATAGATGCATCAAATAGGATATATAACGTCGATGAGCGGGAGCAAGTACCGTCATGATACCCCTTGACAGCGAGCCGGTGGCAGTGGAAGTCCGGTAAGAGGCCGTGATCGGGAATGGGCCCGGGAGATGCGGACTGAACGAAGACAGTAGGTTCCGCCGGAATTTTCACCGTTACCTTGAAAAGATGCATCAACAGGTGCATTAGAGCCGGGCCATATGGCCAACCAGGGTGGTACCGCGGAGCTGACTTTCCTTTCGTCCCTATGTATAGGGGATGGAAGGTTTTTTTTATGAATCAGGAGGTACCATTATGGCAGTTATTTTTTCCGGTATTCAGCCCAGCGGCAATCTTACCTTAGGCAACTATTTAGGCGCACTGCGCAACTTTTCTAAAATCCAGGATGGCAACGAATGTTATTACTGCGTCGTCAATCAGCATGCCATCACCGTTCCCCAGGACCCGAAGCTTTTGCACCAGCGGACGCGGGAACTGGCAGCTATCTATTTAGCTTCCGGCCTCGATCCGGATAAGTCGACACTCTTCGTCCAGTCCGAAGTTCCCGAACACGCCCTCTTAGGCTGGATGATGATTACCTCGTCCTACGTCGGCGAATTGGAACGGATGACCCAGTACAAGGATAAGGCGTCGAAACAGGGCGATTCCATTCCGGCCGGTCTCTTGACCTATCCGCCCCTCATGGCTGCCGACATTCTCTTGTATCAGACGAATTTCGTGCCCGTCGGCGACGACCAGAAGCAGCACCTCGAAATCACCCGCAACTTGGCTCAGCGCTTCAACCGCCTCTACGGCGAAGATATCTTTACCATTCCCGACATCTACCTCGGCCAGGACGGCACGCGGGTCATGAGCCTCCAGGAACCGACGAAGAAGATGAGTAAGTCCGACGATAACGAAACGGCGACGATTTATCTCCTCGACGAACCGAAGGCCATTGAAAAGAAAATCAAGCGGGCTCAGACGGACAGTGAAAACTCCGTCCATTATGACAAAGATCAGAAGCCGGGCATTTCAAACCTCATCGAAATCCTCTCGGCCCTGACCGACCAGACCCATGAACAGGTCGAAGCGGCTTACGCCGGTAAAGGCTACGGCGCCTTTAAGAAGGACGTTGCCGAAGCCATCATTTCGACGTTGGAACCGATCCAGCAGCGCTACCGCCAGTTGGTCAGTGAACCGGAACTGGACGACATCCTCGACAAGGGGGCAGCCAAGGCTCACGCCAAAGCCAGCCTTACCTATGAAAAGGCCTGCAAGGCCATGGGCTTGTTCCGCAAATAATTTCATATATAGACATAAAAAAAGCGAGACCGTGAAGGTCTCGCTTTTTTGTTGCCATAAGAGGAGAGGACTTACATGCCGACTTTGTTCATCAGCTGCTGAATGAGAGCGCGCTGCTGTTCAAGTTCAGCTTTCTGGCTGTTGACCTGGCTGGCCAAAGCCTGGTTTTCCTGGCGAAGGGTATTGACTTCCGACGTCAAAGTGCTGACATCGACGGACGTACCCTGGCGATAGATGCGGTCGCCTTTGTTGCCGAATTTGAAGGAAACGCCGACGTTGAACATCTTTTCATCGCTGATCGTCGTGCCGAAGCTGAACATCGTATCAGCATTGGGGCGATAGAAGGCGCCGAGGGCTACGGCGTTGTCGCCTTTGTAGTTGCCGAGAGCGGCAGATGCCGAGAATTTATCTTCCGGGTTGAATTCCAACGGATGGAGACCTGCCAAAGCGGCTGCACCGGCACCGACTTTGTCGACGCGATCGTTCAAGCTGCTGACGCGGCCGTTTAAGTTGGTGACGTCATCTTTCAAGCCCGATACGTCGCTTTCCAAGGTATCGACGCGGGATGTTACCTGAGAAACGTCGCTGTTAAGGTTGGTAACACCTAAGGTGCTCTTCCAGTTGTTGATGTTTTCCGCCGTCAAATTGGATCCGTCGACGTTGGCTTTCTGGTCGAGTTCTGGTTTGACAGCCGTTTTAATGGCGTCGTCGGAGACGTTGACGGCATAGGTCTTCGTATCGCCGTCTTTACCTTCGGTAACGGTGGTATTGACGCCGTCGACGACTTTAACGGATTTTTGAGCTACGTCTTTAATATGATCGTCGCTGGCCTGACCGGATACGACGGATTCAATAGCCTTATTCAAGGTGTCGCCGGTAATGAGGTTCTTGTCGCCGGCCGTGTTGGTACCGGTACCCAAGGAATCACGAAGGGCGTCTTTGTCTAAGGATACGTCGTACTGGTTGACACCGTTAGCTTTCTGTTCTTCATTTAAGCCGACTTTAATGAAGTCGTCGCCGCTCTTAACGGTAACGGCACCTTTGGCAGCATCTTTAGCAATATCGGTAATGACAGTTTTACCGGCATCGGTAAGGTTGTCTAAATTGGTGTTGGCTTTCTGAGACAAGCTGCCGTCAGGACCGGTGATTTTGGTAATCTGCTGTTGAACATTATATAACTGGTTGCCAGTGACAGCATCGGTCGAACCCTGGGCAATAGAACCTTCGCCAATGTTGGTAATCTTGGTACCACCCATATTGATACCGCCTTGGTTGATGGTTACCTTACCACCCACAGAGATGGTATTAGATGTAACGCTGTTGAGGGTGATATCATCGTTTAAGTTGAATTTAACGACGCCTTTTTCATCGACTGCAGCGGTTGTATTGGTACCGTTCGTGAAGTTGAAGCCATCCGCTAAGGTTACAGCTTTGGAATCTCCGCTATTTGCCGTATAGGCTACGCTTGTACCAGCCGTATCGACGGATAAGTCATAAACCTGATGGTTGTCCGTTGTATCTGTAGACGGTGTAACTTTAACAGTTCCATTTGTGGATTTAACTTCTGTCTTAGCAGCTTTGCCAGCGTTTTCAATAGAGGTGTTGAGTTCTTTTTGGATGTTAAAAATCTGTCCCCCATTGATAGCATCGGTGGAACCTTCAGCAACACTGCCGTCACCGATATTTTTAACTACATTGCCGCCCATATCGACGTTGCCGGCCGTAATCGTAATAGCGGAAGTAGAACCATCAGCCGGAGCTGCAATGGTCAAGCCCGAATTGTTCAAGGTTGTGCCTTTATCACCGAAGGTAATGCTTCCATCAGACGACAAATCTAACTCGTTGCTTAAGCCGACTTGGATCAAGCGCTTATCGGCATCGACGGAAGTCGTGATGTTGTCGTTAGCGCCGACGATATCGATGCGGCTCTGATCGGCGTCACTGGTAATGGCTAAGCCCTCAGCCGTGCTGGCTTTATCGGCACCGACGGTGATGTCCGAAATCGTTGCGTTAGCTACACGTTTGAGCTGAGCTACGTTGACAGCATCCGTATCTTCCGTACCGGCAGCTACGTTGGTAATCTGACGAGATAAGACATAACTTACTCGACCATCGCCATCATATTCAGTAGAACCTACGCTAACAGCACCACCGGTGGACTTAAAGGTACCAAGTTCTGTTTTCTGATTGCCCAAATCTGTCGCAAAGTCTTGGTTTTGAGCAACCCATTCATTTAATGCTTTAGTTGCCGCAACAGCTTCAGCATTGTACTGTTCTTTAAGAGCTTTGGCTGCGGTATACTGATTTTGTTCATCTTCGTTTGCACTACCTTTGGTGTTTACCATAATATTTTCTTGTTCAGCAGCTTTAGCCTGTGCATCATAAAGAGCCCGATTTAATTTATTATATTCAGTAATTTGATTAGCATATTTAGTGTTAAAAGCCTTCAAGCTATCACTGGCTCCAATGGCCGTTGCTAATCCGGATATATTCTTCGGTACGTAACTGCCGCCATCATCGGCAAAGGGAACATAGCCAATCGTATTGGAGGCTCGGTTGGCTACGGAGTTAGGCCCTAAGGCGACACCCTGAGAAACATAAACCTTGGCATTAGTACCTAATGCTGTACCGCTATACGCAACAGAAGCACTTTGACCTAAGGCTACACCATATAAGCCGTTAGTCTGAGCATTAGCACCAATAGCGATACCACCGACAGCCTTAGCATTGTTCCCAATAGCCATACTATAACTAATACTACCATAGTTTTGATTACCATCATTTTGAAGATATTTATAGAATCGACCTGCTGAAGCCCCCGAACCAATAGCAACACCATTGTCAGCCCTACTGAATACCCCCATAGCTACTGCCGAACTATTTGCATATGTATTTCGCCCTACTGCAGCACTGTTGGTACCGGCATAAGTACCTGCGCCCAAAGCGGTAGATCCCATAATCGCACTACTATACGTGCCGATAGCGGTAGTATAATTTCGTCCTGCATAGGCCCCAAAACCTATTGACATCTTACCAACGTTTTTATTATCGTCAACTACGCCGCCGGATGTACCGTCTACCCCTTCACCATTTTCATTATTATTTTTTGGTGTTCTAAACATATCAGAACCACCAGCATAAGCAGTATTAAAGGTCTGACGATAATCAATAATTTTCATCTGCCATGTTTTATCTTCAGTCGGAATTACTGCCCCCTTATCGATTACATCGGTATCTTTAGGTCCAGCACTAATACCGACGTAGGATCCGGTCAAGCCGGCAGCCTGGACGGAGTAGGTTCCGCCGACCGTCGCGAAGCTGAGCAGCATGACGGCTGCGACTTTTGCAAGAAGGTGTTTCTCTTTCTGAGTGTTCATAATCAAGTCCTCTTTTCTTAGTATAATTTTGATGGAAACAATCAAAATTATGCTATCATAAAAACCTTCATAAATGCCATTGTGAGTCGTTTTGAATCTATCTTATTACAGTATAGACACATGAAATTTTATAAGAAATCCAAGGCTCTTAGTAGATATGAAGGCTTTTTTGATACGGAGTGTGGTATAACAAATTGTGACTTTTCAAGTCTATTATATCACGTTTAAAACACGGTTCAAGCTATTTTTAAGACGTAAGTATACCTTTTAGGGATGAGTATCCTGCGATTTTAGTGGGAAAAAGCGTTTGATAAAGATTTTTTAATTCCATGAAAAATAATCATCATGTTTTCCGAAAAATAGGTTTATAAATAAAAACATTTAATCTTACGGTGCTTTTTATATCGAAAATTATGTTTTAGTTTTATAATTATTAAAAATAAACCGCGGATAACTTTATGAAAAATGAAATTTGACAAACTATTAACAATGACCTTTGATTATAATTGATAAAAATAATGTGGATTGCAAATAAATAGCAAATAACAATAAATAGATATCCATAGACTTTAAAAACTACCTTTAAACATGATATATATTATCTTAATAACATCCTGATGTCAATATAATATTGGACTTTTTTGTGTTTTTTAGGGTAGATACGTCGTGGTGGTGACAGATTTGTATCATGTCGTTGTGAATGGCGAAGGTAAAGGACCGGCTGCAAGCTAATGTATTGGGTAAAGGCCTTGTAATATATAATAGAAAAATATGATTCTTAAAAGGGAAGGGATATAGTGGAATTTGTTGACAGCTATGGTATACTCTGGGTAGGCTCTGAATTATCTTGCCATCTGGCGTATTTATGGGACCTGACAGCCCGGTGGGAGAGCCTTCTTTTTCTTTTGCCGAGAAGGAATTTGACAAGATGGTGTAGAATATCTATCGTAAGGTAATCTAAGTTTTACTATATTGCTTGGAGGTAGTCATTATGACTCTCAGTTTATTTTGGTCACGCTATACGTTGGAGCTTCAAGAGCAACATTTGCGTGAGGTCGATGCCTTTTATCATTATTTGATTGCTCGTGAACGTTGGAACTGGTTGCTGGCTAAGATTCCGGAACAGGATCAGATCAAGATCCTCTGCGGTCACAACCACGGCAAGGATGCCTGGACCTGTCGCACCTGGTTCGATCACATGCTGGAATGGATTAAAGCCAATAAACCGCCGGCTGTCTATGATGCTGTCGTCGACAAGATCCATATGATTGAGGAGAAACCGATTGAAGAATTAGAAAAGCAAGCGGCCCGCAATATTTCACCGGAAGAATTGGAAAAACTCCATCGTGCCGGTTATTTTCAATGCGTTGCGGCGCCTGAAAAAGTTAGTGAATGAAAGCAGGTGAGGGAATGACCTTTGTATTGCGCATGATAACCGCCTTGGTCCTTATGTTTTCGCTGACAGCTGCCCTGCCGGCAGCGTCGGTGCAGGCCGATACGGTCCGTGTACTGCCCATTTCCGGCGATATCGACGGCAGTCAGGTGGCCTTTATTCAGCGAGGGCTGCGCCAGGCTGAAGAAAAGGGCGATACGGCCGTCGTCATTCCTATCAACACCTTAGGCGGCCGCGTCGACAGTGCCTTAAAGATACGGGATATGATCATGGCCTCTGACGTGCCGGTCATCGCCTATATTACGTCGCGGGCCTGGTCGGCAGGCGCCCTCATCGCCTTGTCGAGCCGCCATATCATCATGGCACCGGGAAGCAGCATCGGTGCGGCTGAGCCGATTCCCGACACGGAGAAAAACATCGCTGCCTTAAAAGCTGAATTCAGTGCGACAGCTGCCCAGACCGGCCACAATCCCGGTGTTGCCGAAGCCATGGTCGATAAGACCAAGGGCTATCCGGGCTATGCCGATCCGGGAAAAATCCTGGCCTTGTCCGATAGTCAGGCTAAGGAACTGAACGTATCGGACGGTTCGGCTGATACCTTGTCCGACGCCTTGGCCCTTTACAGCCTTGGTGATGCCCAGACCATTTACGTAGATAAAGATTGGCGTGATGACATGATCGGTATTTTACAGAACCCCTATGTACGAACCTTATTCGTCGCCTTGATCATCGCCGCCCTCTTGGCTGAAATCAAGATGGCCGGTATCGGTGCCGGCATTGCTACGGCCTTCGTCTTTGGCGGACTCTTACTCTACTCCGGCAATGAACCATTGGTGGCAGATCTCAAAATTATCGCTGCCTTTTTAGTCAGTCTGTTGTGCATTGGCCTTGAATTGGCCTCTCCGGGCATCGGCATCTTCGGCTTGGCCGGCGTCGTCCTCTTGTTCGGCAGCCTGTTCTTTATGCTCGGGGCGACGTATGAGTCAATCTATATCCTGGCCGGCGGGACCGTTTTGGCTCTCATAGTCTTTTATTTCTTGGGCCGTCATTTGCCCAAGAGCTCCCTCTTTGATAAATTGACTCTTAAGAATCGTTCGACCAAGGAGAAGGGCTATACGTCTCAGGAAGACTACAGCCGCTACCTCTATGAACGGGGGACGACGATTACCATTCTGCGTCCGTCCGGAACGATACGCATCGGCAAGGAACGCGTCGATGCCGTAGCCAATGGTTCTTTTATCGACCGCGACGTCACAGTCCGTGTCATCAGTGTCGAAGGCGGCCGCATCGTCGTCGAACCGGAGCCGGAACGCCATCTGAAGGATTGAGATGGAATAAAGTGACAAAGTGAGCTATAATAAAACTATGTATAAACGGTATATATCATAGTTAACGCTTTCAGAATAGGAATGCCTTCCCCATGAGGAAGGAGCTGCCCGAGGAATGGCAGAGGCACTCGGGCCGTATGGTTCGTGTGAAAAGAGAAAGGTGGCGAAGTTTGCTGCGGCCTCTGCAGCACAGAAGGGTTCACCGTGTCCGCACGCGTCTCTGCGGACTGTGTTTTGCGCAGCATTCTGCCTTATGAGTCTTGTATCTTTTCTAGCCGTTCCCATTTTCATCATTGCTTTGGCCGTTGTCGTCATCGCCTTATTCTTGCACTTCGTGCCTATCGGATTGTGGATCTCGGCCATGGCTGCCGGTGTCTCCGTAGGCATCGTCAACCTCATCGGCATGCGTCTGCGCCGGGTCATCCCGTCTAAGATCATCCTGCCCTTGGTCAAAGCCAATAAGGCCGGTCTTGACGTCAACGTCAATCAGCTCGAAGCCCACTACTTGGCCGGCGGTGATGTCGACCGCGTCGTCGATGCCCTCATCGCCGCGCATCGGGCGACCATGTCTCTGACCTTTGAACGGGCCTGCGCCATCGACCTTGCCGGCCGCGACGTCTTGGAAGCCGTTCAGATGAGTGTCAATCCGAAGGTCATCGAAACGCCTTTTATTTCGGCTGTTGCCCAAAACGGGATTGAATTGAAAGTTCGCGCCCGGGTTACGGTTCGCGCCAACATCGACCGCCTCGTCGGCGGTGCCGGTGAAGCGACGGTCATCGCCCGTGTCGGCGAAGGTATCGTTACCAGCGTCGGTTCGGCTCAGGACCATTCTGAAGTGTTGGAAAACCCGGACAAAATCAGTAAGACCGTCCTCAATAAGGGCCTTGATGCCGGGACGGCTTTTGAAATCTTATCCATCGATATTGCTGACGTCGACGTAGGCCGCAATATCGGCGCCCGCCTCCAGACCGACCAGGCTGAAGCCGACAAGCAGATCGCCCAGGCAAAGGCCGAAGAACGGCGTGCCATGGCTGTTGCCAAGGAACAGGAAATGCAGGCTTATACCCAGGAAATGCAGGCCAAGGTCGTCGAAGCCCAGGCCGAAGTTCCCCTGGCCTTGTCCCAGGCTTTGCGTGAAGGCAAATTAGGCGTCATGGACTATTACAATATGAAGAATATCATGGCCGATACGGACATGCGTACGGCTGTCGCTCAGGCCGGCGTTCCTAAGACCCAGTCGGCGTCGACCGTAAAGGATGACCACCACGACCATCACGATGGAAGCCATTCGGAACAGTAGGTGATGACCATGGATCTTGTATGGATGATTATCGTCGTCGTCTTGATGGGCGTCCTACCCGACCTCTTGCGCCGTAAGCGGAAGTACCCGCGGAGCAAGGGTCCCATTCCCGTACCGCCGCGGCGTAAGCCGGCCCCGGCCCCAAAGATGGAAGCACCGGAAGTGCCGGAACCATCCTTTCCCGATTGGGATGAGGGTTGGGATAATATGGATTTCCCTGATGAACCGGAACCGGCGCTTCCGAAGAAGTCGGTACCGCCACGGGTCTCTGCAGAGCGTCCCAAATCTGTGCCGGTCGTCGTGCCCCAGCGCGTCCGTCCTGCTGCTTGGAGCGGTCTCACGCCTCAGGCGAGAGAACTCTATGCCGGCTTCGTCTGGTCGGAAATCTGGCAGGAACCGTTGGCGCACCGCAAGGGATTTATAAAAAAATAGAGAGGATTTAATCATAGATGATTGAAGAAAGAGAAGTTGGTCTCAAAGGGATTCCCGGTCTCGTTATTACTTCCGGGGAAAAAGCAAAAGGCGTCGTCTTGTTTTATCACGGCTGGTCGTCGCAGAAGGAATTTCAGGCCGTCCGCGGCCGTATCTTGGCCTCTTACGGATATGATGTCATCATTCCCGATGCCGTCAACCACGGCCATCGCGGCACTCTCGACTATGAAAGCAAGGCCGTCTATGCTGATTTTTGGCAGACGATTTTCCAAAACATGATGGAAGTACCCCTCATGCTGGAATATATTTCCGAACATTGGCCGAATACGCCTCTGGCTGTCATGGGCCATTCTATGGGCGGCTTTACGGCTGTCGGGGCTTGGAGCCTGTTTAAAGAGTTCAAGACAGCCATCGTCATGAACGGCTCCGGCTGGTGGGAAGAATCGGAACGGCGTTTCCGGTCGTCCCTTCACATCGAAAAGCCGCGGTCCTACCGTTTCTTACAGATGCAGTTCGCTGCCATGGATCCCTATCAGCATATGGATCGCCTTAGCGGCCGTTCTCTCTTGTCTCTTCGCGGCGGCGCCGACGATGTCGTCGATGGAGCCGCTCAGGAACTTTATCTTGAAAAGCTGGCCACACACCGTGATGTAAAGACTCAGTCCGTCGTCTACGACGGGCTCGGCCACTTCGTTACGACCAATATGATGGGTGATGCCGCTTCTTGGCTCAATCAAGAGCTGCGGGCTTAATCACTTATTTATAGAATGTATAAACAACAACCGCATTGACGCGGACGCTTCGCTTCGTATCCTTTGGGATGGGGCCGGGCGTATTTCGTCCTTGCCGTTGTTGTTTTTTTTCGGCTTTTTAGGTGTGTGCCTTGACAGGGGCCATGGAAATTTTTATGATAAGATGACATGATTTATTAGCATATACGAATGGGGGGAAATGCTGTGAAACAACGCCATTATTTTTATTTGATTCTGGCTTTCATCGGCGAACTGTCGGTACTCGGCCAATGGGCTCTCTTTCGCCATAGTCTGCCCGTTCCGGAGATGCCTCTTTTGGCGCTCTTTATGGTACTGCCAATTCTGTATGTCATACCGTACGTCTTTTCCGAGGTCCTGCCGCCGGTCATAACCCGGGGACTGACTCGCTTTGCCGGCTATTGGTTCTCTTTTTCTTACTATGCGACGATGCTCCTCATTCCGGGGCTCTTGTTGTGGATTATTACGGCGCTCATGGGCCGTGATGACCTTTGGCAGGAAACGATTTCCGTCTATTACAGTGCCTTTGCCTTCGGGCTCACTTGGCTGCTCTTGGCCATCGGTGCCTGGATCGGTCATCATCAGGTCGTGCGCACCGTCGATATCGAGATCGACAAGCCCATTGACCGCGACTTTTCCATTGCCTTCGTCAGCGACATTCACTTGGGAGCTGTCTTGGGAACGTCCTTCAGCCGCCAATTGACGCGGGACGTCAACGCCTGCCGGCCCGATATGGTCCTCATGGGCGGCGATATCATCGACGGCGACTTACAGTACGTCTTAAGAGAAGACAGCTTTTCCGGTTTTGAAGGCCTTAAAGCGCCGGCCGGTGTCTTTGCCGTCATGGGCAATCACGATACGTACGGGGAAAACCTGGCCCTGGAAGCGGAAGTCTTAGGCCGTTACGGTGTTCAGGTTCTAAACGGTGACGTCGTGACGCCTATTCCGGGCGTGAGCCTTTTTGGGCGGGAAGATTATTATATCGCCCCGGCGGCACCGGTACGAAAGGCCGATGAGGCAGCTTTTTCGATTTTTATGGAACACGAACCGATGCACATCCATCAGGCTGCTGAGGCCGGCTGGGACCTTCACGTCAGCGGCCATACCCATGCCGGACAGTTTTGGCCGAATCGGCTGGTGACGAGCCGCCTCTTTGCCCTTGATTACGGGACCCGTACGTTCGATAAGATGACGGCTATGGTTTCCAGCGGTTATGGAGCCTGGGGCGCCTTGTTCCGAATCGGTCCGCCGCCGGAAGTCGTCGTCATTCGCGTCCATAAGAAAGATTCTCAGAAAGAAATATACTAAAAAAATAATCACCTCAGAGGGGGAACGATGATGGGAAAAAGAAAGATTTACGTCTTGGCCTGCGGCGGTACGATTGCCGGTAAAGCCGCGTCCGCCGATGACCTGACCGGATATGAAGCCGGCAAGACTTCGATTGGAGAACTGTTGGATGCCGTACCGGCTGTAGGTGACTATGCCGATGTAAAGGGCGAACAGTTCGTCAATATTGACAGCTCGGACATGACCGAAGCCCTGTGGCAGGCCTTGGCTTCCCGCGTGCAGGAAGTGGCCGACCGGGATGACGTCGACGGCATCGTCATCACCCACGGGACGGATACGATGGAGGAAACGGCTTATTATCTCAATCTTACCGTCCATACTCGCAAGCCCGTCGTCCTTACCGGATCCATGCGGCCGGCGACGGCTATCAGTGCCGACGGCCCTTTGAATCTCTTGGAAGCCGTTCAGGCCGCCGCCGATGCAGCCCTTGGCGACTGCGGCGTTGTCATCGTTATGAACAGCGTCATCCACAGCGCCCGTTTCGTCGAAAAGACGGATACGACCCACGTCGATACCTTTAAGGCTCGTCAACTGGGCTGTTTGGGCTATATGCAGGACGGCCGGGTCCGCCTTTATCAAAAACCGCTGCGGCAGCATACCTTTTCATCGGATTTGGTTTCTCCCTTGACCCTGCCGGCCGTTGCCGTCGTCTATGCCTATGTCGGCCTTCGGGCTGAGGACGTCGTGCAGCTGGCTCGGGGGAAAGAGGGGTTGGTCATGGCCGGTCTCGGCCACGGCAAGATGCCGGCCCCGGTGTGGACGGCCCTGCAGCCGTTGATGGAAGACGGCCTCGTCGTCGTCCGGGCTGCTCGGTCCCTGGGAGGCTTGGTCACACCTGTCCCTTCTTACGACGGTACGGTGACGGCTGATTCCCTGACGCCGCAGAAAGCCAAGATCCTCTTGCAGCTGGCCCTCTGCCGGACGAAGGACCTTTCTGAAATACAGGCTTTCTTTGACGCCTATTGACAGGAACGAAGGGTCCTTCTCCTTCCCTAATAAGGCCGGGTGTGATAAAATAAATAAGATATATAAACTACAGCCATGTTATCGATGTAGCCCTTACGACAATATAGATAGGAGCGAATGAATCATGAAAAAGTACAAAAAATTAGTAGTACTGACGGCCTTGACCGCAGCTCTCAGCACGTCGGCTTTTGCTGCCGGCACGGGTATTACCGATATCCGTAATTATTGGGGTAAAGATGCGATTCAGTATTTTTATGACAACCATTATGTCAGCGCTGCCAACGGCCAGTTCCGTCCGAACGACGATATTACCCGTGAAGAAGCCGCCTCTGTCATCGACAATATGATCGGCAAAGAATCGACGGTCAAGACGACGAAATTCAGTGACGTCAAGGGCCGCTGGTCCGAACGAGCCATTGCATCCCTCGTTGACAAACAGATCATGAACGGCTACAGCAACGGCACCTTTAAGCCGCAGCAGCGGATCACTCGTGAAGAATTTGCCGTCATTGCCTATAACTATATGACTTATCAGGGTATGACCACCGTTGAAGGTGCGGCTCCTTTTGCCGATGAAGCCAAGATTTCGACGTGGGCTCGCCAGGCCGTCCATGCCTTGGCTGCTGCCGGCTATATGAAGGGCGGCAATTACAACATGTTCAACCCGAAACAGTACGTCACCCGCGGTGAAGCGGTCAACGTCTTGTACCGCATCATGACCGGCGTCAAAGTGACCAACCAGAGCCAGGACGGTTTGGAAGCTAAGGCCTTTACCAATATTAAAGACGTCTACGGTTCGGTCAAAGCTTTTGCCAACGACGGCATCATGTACTGGCAGGGTGACAAACTCCACATCGGCGTAAAAGATGTCAAGAACCGCCAGAAATTAGCCGATGCCATTGCCGATGACAAGGATATTCCCGCTGAATCGGTCTATGTCCAGAAGTCGACGTACAGCTACAATGACTATAAGAACATTATGGCTCAGGCCGAAAAGATTTATAAGGCGACGGAATCGACGGATGCTGCGGTCACGACGGCACCGGATTACCTTAATGAAAAAGTTATCCTCACCGTTCCTTCCATTTCGAAAGAAACGCAGAACAACCTCAATAAAGCGCTGGGGAGTGCCCTTCGTATCGTCATTCAGTAAGCTAGGAGGTCTCTCATGGTACGACATAAAATCGCTGCCTTCTTGACAGCTGCGATGCTCCTTTCGGCAAGCCCGGCTTTCGCCGATGCTCCGTACACCGATTTGGGGAGCATGGCCGACCGCCAGGCCGTCGATTACTTGTATGATACGCAGTGCCTGACTTTTATTACGGGAAACTCCTTTGAGCCTAACCGGGTCCTGACCCGCGGTGAATTAGCTCAGCTCCTGTATAATGTTGCCGGAAATATCCCCTTAGTTCAGCCGGGTGCGCCGGCGTTAAAAGATGTTTCCCAAGGGACAGCCGGTGATGCCATGAATGCCGTTGCGGCTCAAGGTATTTTGACGGGCTATCAGGACGGAAACTTCCAGCCTGAGGCGCCGGTAAGCCGTGAAGAGTTTGCCGACGTCATTTACCGCTACCTGCAGTATAGCCGCATGGCCGATCCGGATCAGGAAGTGACGCCGTACGCCGATGAAGCGCAGGTTTCGCCGGCATATGCTCAGGCTGTGGCGGTCCTTCACAGCAAGAATATCATGGTGCCGGCCGACGGCTATTTCCGACCCAAAGAAGGGATGACCCGAGCCGATGCGGCCCAGGTATTTTATCGGTTCATGCATTCTGACGGCGACTATACGTCTCACGTGCAGATTGAAACCCAGGTGATGAAGGCCATCAATGCCGAATACGGTTCGGTCCTGGCTTATTTCCAAAGAGGGACGATGTACTGGGACAACGATGTTTTAGTTCTCGGCATCAAAGGCAGTCCGAGCAAGTACTTAACGAAACGGATTAAGGACGATGTGTCGAAGCCTGAAGCCGTTCAAATCCGCCGCGTTTCCTTGAGCCACTCCGATTACAGCCAGCTCATGAACCGGGCCATTCATACCATCGTCGATAAGGAAGGCGTCCAAAACTACGTCGGTGCTGTACCGGACTACGTCCATGAACAGATCGTCGTTACCGTTCGTCATCCTGTAAGTAAGGACACGCTGGCTGAACTTTCCAGCCGCGTCGGTGCCGGCCGGGTTCGCTTAGAAACGATGGTCCCTGCCGGACAGACGTCTGTCGTCCAGGTTCCCGGCGTCGACGCTTCGAATGAAACGGCGAAGGCTGAATCGTCCGGACAGACTGTGAACCGGAGATTGTATGCAGCCGCCCTTGACGACACGACCTCGTCGGCGGTGACATCGGTCCAGAACGACGCTATGAACTAAAGATTTCAACAGTATCGAAGGTGCTGATTGATGGCATCTGACGGCGCTGTCTATGAGGCAGTGCCGTTTTTCTTTCTTTATTTTTGGCCCCTTGGCGTCATAGTTCGGTGCGGGTGAGGATAAAAGAAATGGTTTATTGTCTATTTATGCAATGTTTTGAATTAAAGGTCAATATATAGTAGCTCAGGCAAGCATCTTATGCTACAATGGGTACAGAAGTTTGATGAAATAGAGGAGAGGATGACATGACAAACTTTTTGCCGTACGCTATTATAGCGGGTATCGCAATCGTCTTTTTTGTAATTTGTTATATTTTGTATTCCAGTGGGGAAAAATCCGAGAGTAGTCCCCAAACGGAGAACCAGAACGGGAAGACGAAGACGCGGACTCGCTACGACGGCGGACCACAGCCGCGGAAGGTCCAGCACCGCCGGCCGGCAACAGTTAAACATGCCAGACAACTGCCGAACGTGGCAGTCGAAGAAGATACAGAACCCTTGCCCCAGGTTCCGAAAATGACCCTTGGGGAGCGGCGGGAACACCCGGAAGAAACGGCTTTCGTCACGACGAAAGGCGAAGCGGTCCGCCACAATGGAAAAATCGTCTATCGAGAAGCCTCTGTGCCCGTACGGAGAGGCCCCAATGCCGACAGCGTCGATGCGACGCAGGTCTTGTCGCGTGATGAAATCCTGGAAGCCATGGAAAAGGTGGACAAGGAAGAAGCGGCAGCCTATAAGGCTCGGGAAGAAGAAGCGAAATTGGCCCGCCAGCGTCAGGAAGAACAGGAAAGAGCAGCACAGGAACAGCAGCTGACTCAGCGTCGAAAACGCCGTGAACGAGCTCGTCATGCCGTCGCTGCAGCCAAGGCCGAAACCGAAAGCCGCGGCAGCCGGAGCCAGTGGTCGGAAGACGTATCCGATACGAAAGAAGAAAAGGCCCCTTTGGCCGATATGGCCGCCGTCGTCTCTGCCGATTTGGCGGAAAAGACTCGCGCCGCAGCCGGCAGTGAACCGGCTGCAGCTAAGGCGGAACCTGTGGCCGATGTGAAGGTTGTACCGGCACGGCCTCAAGAAAAAGCGACTGCAGCCAATACGGCGGTTCCCACGGTCGACGGTGTTTCTGAGGAAACGCAGGTTCTCCGTAAACCGGATTTGAACATGCCGGCTAAAGAAGGTCCTGTCGTCAGTGAAGGCATGAAAGCCGTCGCGTCCCAATTGGAAAAGACCCAGCGCATGGAACCGATCCATATCGACGCTGCGACAACTGCCAAGAAAAACACGCCCGATGAAACGATGGTCATGCCGCCGGTACGGGCTCATAAGTCTCAGGAAAAGGCCAAACCTGTCGTCAAACCGGCTCAGACGTCATGGGAATCCGGTACGTCAGGCCTTGATCTGCGGACGCCGCCGGCTTCCAGTGACTTGCATCGCCCGTCTCTTTGGGAACAGGACAGCACCGTCGAATCGCCCGTCGTCCGCCAGTGCGTATCCCACTTTTTGCGCCAATACGGCGTCGTATCGCCGCAGCTTCAGCAGCAGACCGAATACATTACGTCCGCGGCCTTTGACCAGATCGGCTGTAAAACGGATGCCGAACGGCAGCAGGCTATGGCGCCCCTCATCGCTCAGGAAGCTTTGCAGAACGTCCAGAAAGCCTATGCCGCTCACCCCGATGACTACGTGGCCACCATTGCCCTTCAGGCGTTTTACGACATCATTAACGGTTCGCCCATTTCGACGCGCCACCTGGTCGCCATCGATGCCCTGAAGGTCATGCCCTACCTGTCTCAGAGCCACTACCAGATTTTGGCGATTCTCTTATTGTTCCTGTATTCGCGAAACTCTCACAATGTCGACAAAGACTCGTTCTGCCAGTACATTGATAAGTATATCTATCCCTTCATGGAAGGATTCCCGACGGAACGGCCGTATTATCAGCAGCTCGACTACCTGCACTGCACGGCCTTTGAAGTGAAGGAAACTCACTTTGCAGAAATCCTGTCCGATTCCTATCCGCTTCTGTTCCGCTACCGCGGTTTTACCGAAGAAGAACTGCGAAAGGCCTTAAAGGGCATGCGCCTTTCCGACGAGTTCATCGTTCAGTCCTTTAATTCGCCCTTAGTCAAACTGGCTATGGTCGATGAAAGTATGGCCAAGCGGTTTTTCCGCATGACCGGCCTCACCGACAGGAACATTCAGGATCATATCCTGCGCCTGGCTAAAAAGCGCCCGGCTAATTTCAGCGGCGAAGAAGCCCTGGATATCATGGAAGACATTTCGCCGGTCCTGGCTGACCTCGGTGATATTTGGGACAGTTCGCTTCTGCGCGTATCGACCTTGTCCCTGTTAGGTCTCTACTTGGCCCAAGGATTCGTCAAAGAAATCATTGGCGAAGAATTTGACTTGTCTCGTTGGTTTGAATAAGGAGTTTTAGCGTGAAAAAGATTCGTAAAGCCGTCATCCCCGCCGCCGGTTTTGGTACCCGTTTCTTGCCGGCCACGAAGGCGACGCCAAAAGAAATGCTGCCCATCGTCGATAAACCGACGATCCAGTACATCGTGGAAGAAGCCCTGCAGAGCGGTATTGAAGAAATCCTCATTATCAGCGGCCATGCCAAAAGGGCCATTGAGGACCACTTCGATACCAATCCGGGCTTGGAAATGCACCTCGAAGAAGGTCGAAAAACGAAACTGCTCAACATGGTGCGCAGTATTTCGGAAATCAATATCCACTATATCCGGCAGAAACACATGCGCGGATTAGGCGATGCCATTCGCTGTGCCCAATCGTTTATTGCTGATGAACCCTTTGCCATCCTCCTCGGTGATGATGTCGTCTATAACGATACCAACCCGGCCTTGCGGCAGATGATCGATCTTTACAATGAACTCGATTCGACGATTTTGGGATGCCAGGAAGTTCCCCTGCAAAAGGTTTCGTCCTACGGCATCGTCCAAGGGATTCCCGTCGAGGGAAAACCGGTGCTGAAAGTTCAGCAGGTCATTGAAAAGCCGGCTGTGGAAGAAGCGCCGAGCCGGACGGCTGTCTTAGGCCGCTACATCGTAACGCCGGATATTTTCGATATCCTCCGGGACACGAAGCCCGGTAAGGGCGGAGAAATCCAGCTCACCGACGCCTTGCAGACCCTGGCCTGCCAGAAGGCTGTCTATGCCTACTGTTTTGAAGGAAAGCGCTACGATGTGGGCGATAAACTGGGCTTTTTGAAGGCCAATGTCGAATATGCCCTTCGTCGTCCTGATTTAGCAGAACCCTTCCGGAAGTTCCTCTTAGAAACGGCAGAAAATCATTGATCCAAACGGCTGCTGACCTTCTCCTTAGGAGGTTGGCAGTCTTTTTTTGTATTCCTATTTTCTATTTAATGTACACGAAAATAGTATTGATTGAAAAAATAACCCATGCTATAATAAGGGCAGAAAGAAGGGGATTTTATGAAGATTGAAGAAGGGACCATTATCGCTATAAAAGAAGCTGGCAGCGCTGAAATCAAAGTTGGCCGCCATTCCGACTGCATCGCCTGCGGCGCTTGTGACGGAGCTGACAATATTGTCGTCACGGCCGTCGATCCGTTAGGCGTCAAAGTGGGGCAGCACGTTCGCTTTGAATTCCGCGATGTCAATATCGTCATCGGTGCGTTTATCTGTTTTGTCATGCCGCTGCTCGTCTGTGCTGCCGGTGCTTTTGCCGGCCATTTCCTGGCCTTGTCCCAAGGCTTTGATACCGTTCAGACCGCTGTTATTGGCGGTGTCATCGGTTTCATGATCGGCGCTGTCGGCGTAAAACTCTTTGACCGCTCGCTGTCAAAAGAAGAATCGTCTAAGCCGAAAATTATTGAAATCTGCTATTAAGGTCATACTGAAAATCGCCCGACCGATGGAAACATCTTTCTTCCACGGCGGGCGATTTTTTTTGTATATCGGTTGTCATTCAGTAGCTTTGCGGCAGGTCGTTTTCGATGGCCAGCTCTGTCCCGTCTTTGAGGGTGATGGCCGTGATTTCCAGGATGCTCGTCGTATCGTCGATATTGGCGGAACGGATGAGGGCATACTGCGAAGGAATCAAGGGATTGAGGAGAAACTGACTTTCATAGGTGCTCCTTTCAGCCGACGTTGACAGTCGCAGGGGCGACGTATAGAGGACGGCGTTATCGCTCTTGCGGCGCAGGGTATAGACGGCTTTGATGGCAGCAATCTGTTCGCGGTCTTGATGAAAGACCGGGGTATAACTCAGGCGGAGAAAGGTTTTGTCCTGGTCGGATACGAGTTTGGCTGATACATTTTGAAGGGTCAATAGGGCGTCTATTTTTTGCCGGACCGGTCTATTGTAGGCGTCGAGTTCATGGTTCATGACGGCTTGCAGGTCACTGATAAAGCCCTTGGCATCGGCAAGGCCTGTAATCCGCCAGGTATCGTCCGGCGTCTTTTCCATGGTGACCGTGCAGGGGACGGAGGCGTCGAGCTGTTCGTTGTAGAGGATAAAGGTGACCGTATTGTCATGGCTCCAGTCAGCGGAATCGAGGTGCCATCCCGAAATCGGAATGGAAAGGCCGGCGCTTTTCAATGTGTTGCGGAGACTGGTTGCGACGGTGTTGTACTGCTCGTTATCGGTGTTTCCCGCCAGGGTCCAGGTAATATACAGGTCGGCTGCGGAGACGAAGGCCGAACGCAGGGGAGAATGGATGACGCTCAGGACCAGGGACTGATCTTCACGGGCCGTCTTATGCAGGATAAGGGCATCAAAAAATTGACCCGTCAAGGCTTCTTGGTCGACATAGCGGCTGAAGGTTTCGACGTCGCCATCTTGGACGGAGCGGATGATCTGCTTGGCGGCGTAATCGGGCATCTTCACATAAATCTGGCGGTAGGCGCTAAAGGCGGTCATGATACAGCCTGCAAGGATGAGCAAGGCCAGAACTACTTTGCCGTCCCACAGGGTCAGTACTCTTTTTCTCATAGCATATCCTTTCTAGGGCAGGGTAAAACCTTATTTTCTCATTATACCATAGATAGCCCGTCGGAGTTAGCCTCGTCCCTTTTTTCTTGCTCAAAATCTTCCCTTTTGGTAAGCCGGTGGGGTTAAAATGCCAGGAAGTCTCAAATTATGTTATAATGGTAGCATCATCATCGATAGAAAGGGAGGTTGATGCCTGTGATTACCTTACAGGATGTGAAGTCGGGAACTTCTTACCAGGTAAAAGAAGGAACGACGCTGCAGCAGGTTTACGAGGAATATGGTCCGAAAGGCGATATGCCCATTGCCGCTGCCCTCTATAATAATGAATGTGTCGGCCTCAAGACGAAAGTAGATCAAGACGGAGATGTCGACTGGCTGCCGATTAATTCGATGGAAGGCAATCAATGCCTGATACGGACGGCCATCCTGCTCTTGGTCCGTGCCGTCAGCGATCTCTACCCCAACGGCAAGGTGTTGGTCAAGCATGCCCTGCGCAAAGCCTTGTACTGCGAGTTGGAAATCGGCCATACGGTCACCTTCCACGACGTAGAAATGATTAAGACGCGGATGCATGAAATCGTCGATCAGGACGAAGCCATTTCCCAGGTCATTGCCAGTACGGAAACAGCCATGGCCATGTGCCGCAACCGCAATATGGAACGGGAAGCGGAACTGCTAAAGCACGTCGATGTCACCCATATCCTGGCCTACCAGTGCGGACCGACCTTCGACTACTATATGGGACCGCTCCTTCCCAGCATGGGCTATTTGACCTGCTTTAACCTGCGTCCTTATGCGCCGGGCGTCATTTTGGAAACGCCGACTGTGGGCAATCCCAACGAACTTCCGGAATATAAGGAAATCCCTAAGATGGCCCGCCTCTTTTTGGATGCCGAAGAGTGGGGACGCATCGTCCGCTGCGAATACGTCTACGATTTGAACCACTATATCGAAAACGGGACGATTCAGGACATGGTCGATGTCGCCGAAGCCCTGCAGGAAAAGGAAATGGGCCAGATTGCCGACTATATCGTCAGCCGCCGTCCGAAAATAAAGGTCGTCCTCATCGCCGGTCCCTCGTCGGCCGGGAAGACGACGTTCTGCAAGCGTTTACTGACCCATTTGCGGGTCAACGGCCTGCGGCCCTTGGGAATCTCCCTCGACGACTACTTCTATAATCGGGAAGACACGCCGAAAAATCCTGACGGCAGTTATGATTTTGAATCCCTTCGGGCCATCGACGTCCCCTTATTCAATCAGCAGATCGATGCCCTCAATCAGGGCAAGGCCGTGAAGCTGGCTCGTTTTGACTTCGTCACCGGTAAACGGTACTTCGATGATACGCCGGTTACCCTGGAAGCGGGACAACCGGTTGTCGTAGAAGGCCTCCACGCCTTAAATGATTCCCTGACCTATATGCTGCCGCGGTATGAAAAGGTAAAGATTTCCTTAGGCGTCCTGACCCAGATTCGGATCAACGACCACAATCGGATTTCTACATCGGATACGCGCATCATCCGGCGCATGGTGCGGGATCAGCAGTTCCGCGACCGCGGTCCCATGGCGACCATGGATATTTGGGCCGACGTCCGCCGCGGAGAAGAACAGAACATCTATCCCTACCAGGAAGATGCCGACAAGATTTTCAATACAGCCCTGCCTTACGAACTGTCCGTCCTGAAACCTTACGCCGAACCCTTGTTGGAATCCATCGAGAAGGACAGCGTTCACTATGCCGAGGCTCAGCGGCTGTTGAAATTCCTTCGTCCCTTTAAAGGTGTCGACGCTTCCGTCGTACCGCGAAACTCCCTGTTGCGGGAATTTATCGGGCCTGAAAAAAGAATTGACAAAGCCTAACCAGATAGATATAATAGTATAGTCGAGGTAGAAATATGAAACTACAAGTCGAAGAAGCACTAAAAGAAGCGGGGAAGTCATTTCCCTTCTCTTTTGAATGTCCGGCTGCCGAACTGGGTGATGTGGACGAATTTCCTTGGAAAGACGCCACCGTAGCTATCGACGGGACGTATGGATTCGATGGCAATCATATCGTTGTACATGGAAACATACGGGTATCCGGCGGCTACACCTGCAGCCGATGCTTGTCACCGGTATTGGTGGATCGGAATGAAACACTGTCTGAAGTCTATGGTACGGAAGCAGGGCTTCCAGAGGACGTATTGCCCTACAATGGGGAATACATCGATTTGACGGAGACAATTAGAGAAACGTTGATCCTCAGCGAGCCTATGAGGGTGTTGTGCCGACCTGACTGTAAGGGACTTTGTCCGCAGTGCGGTGCAAACCTGAATGACGGACCCTGTAGTTGTCCTACCGACAATATTGACCCGAGACTCGACGTCTTGGCTCAATTATTACGATCCAAAGAAGAGCGCTAGAAATAACGTACCATGTGATCTAAGGAGGTGCAGACCATGGCAGTACCAAAGAACAGATTATCCCAGACTCGTCAGAAGATGCGTCGCGCAAACTGGAAATTGACAGCACCGGGTTTCGTTGAATGCCCGCAGTGCCACGAAGCAATGATGCCTCATCACGTATGCCCGACTTGCGGCTACTATAAAGGCAAACAGGTTGTCAACAACACAACGGCCGAATAAGGTTGTACATAAAAAAGCCGGTTCATGAACATGGATTTCATGAACCGGCTTTTTTGTGTGCTTTTTTGTAGGAAAGAAAGACTGATTCCCTGTGAAATCTGTACTCCCTTTGAGATAGGTCAGGGATTCGCCTTTTTGTATTCATCGACTTGCTTTTTCAGGCAGTTTAAAAAGGCTTCGGACGCCCGGGACAGGAGCTGATATTTTTTCCAGGCTACGACACAGGATAAATACCGGGCCGGTTCTAAGGGAACATAGGTGATATCTTTATCCTGCTGCTGATAGAGACCGGACATGGCCATGGCATTGGTAAGGCCTCCTTTTATGAGAAAAGAGGCGTTCCCGATGAGGTCAAAAGAACCGACGATATTCAAATCTTCCTGTTTGAGGGTCCCTCCGGACCAGGATTCAAAGTCAAAGGAGTGGTTCGTTCGTCGCGATGATACTAATAGGGGCATGTCGGCTATGATGTCCGGAGTGATGGTCTTGTAACGGCTCCACGGGCTATCACTTTTGGTGATGATGCCGACTTGGTCTATTTCAGGAAGGGCGATGGATTCAAAGCCTGACGCATCGAAGGGGTCGATGAATAAGCCGAAATCGATCAGGCCGTGGGACAGTTTTTCTTCGACGATATCGGCATTGCCCGTAAAGAGGTTGCACGTAACCTGCGGGTGCTGGAGGTGAAGGTCTGTAAAGGCATCGGTTAAGAAGTGAGCAATCCGCGTTTCGCCGGCACCGAGGCGGATACAGCCCGTTAAGTCGGTCTGGTCATCGCTGATTTCAGCTTCTGTCTGACGGACGAGAGACAGGATTTCCTCGGCTCGTTGGCGGAGGTGGATGCCATCTTCAGTCAGTTTCGTGTTGCGATTGGTTCGGATGAAGAGCTGCTTGCCCAACTCCTGTTCTAAATCGGCTATTTGACGCGATAAGGTCGGTTGGGTAATGTGCAGGGTATTTGCCGCTTCGGTCATGTTTTCTTCCCTGGCGACGGCCAGAAAATATTCTAAAGTCCGTATTTCCATAGCTTCCTCCTTGCATATGACATAATGTATTACGATAAGTATACGATTTTTTTAGGACTTTTGCAATACGATTAACGAATTCCTAGCCATTGGATATAACACTTTTACATTCCTAACTACTTTTGTTAAGATAAGAGTGCCTCAAGGGAGAGGCGTTCGATACGTCGAGCGATGAATTCACTTCTGCCGCAGTTCTTAACGGAAGGGATGGGAAGAAAGGAATCCGTCTGAAAATCCTTGAAATACATTTTAAAAATGTCTAGGTATTGAATATAAGACTTTTACATTCCTGACTACTTCTGTTAAGATAAGAGCGTCCCAAGGGACAGGCGTTCGATACGTCGAAAGATGAATGCGTGCCTTCTGATTGTTTTTGACGGACAGCACGCTTTGAAATAAGAAACATGCCTGAAGCGTATGTCTGGAAATAAGATATAAGCTTTTTACATTTCAAGGACCATCTGCTAAGATAAGTCCTTGTAAGACGGGCAAGAAGGGAGGCCATGAGGATGGGACCTGAATCATGGAAGAGTTTAGTCGATGTCGGCTGCTCAGCGGAATGCATTGAACAGTATAAAAGATTGACTGACGATGAACAGCGCTTCCTTTACTTGCGTCAGTACCGACGGTGCCTGCTGAATAAGATCCACGACAAGCAGCAGCAGCTGGACCGCCTCGATTACTTACTGCATCAGTTAAAAAAGGGAGGCTGATTATGAGTTTATTAATTGTCTACTATTCTTGGTCGAACGGCAATACGCAAAAGATTGCCGAACAACTTCGACTGGCGACGGGCGCCGATATGGCCCGCATTGAAACGGTAAAACCTTATGAAGGCGACTATATGGACGTCGTCAATCAGGGCCAGCGCGAAGTGAATCAGGGATATAAACCGGACATCCGCGAGCTGGCGCACGACCCGGCTGACTATGACGTCATCGCCGTCGGAACGCCGACCTGGTGGTACACCATGGCTCCGGCTGTAAAAACCTTTTTGGAAGACAATGATTTTGCGGGTAAGACGGTCATTCCTTTTATGACCAACGGCGGCTGGCCGGGACACGTCATAAAGGATATGAAACAGGCCGCCAAGGGGGCCTCGTTCGGACCCTCTATGGAAGTCCGGTTCGACAGCAGCGGCGGCAGTGACCTGGTAACCGATATCGGTGACGTTGACCGCTGGATAAAAGATATTAAACAGAAATATAGTATGTAGGAGGACATGGATATGACATTAGAAGAACTCAAGAAAAACAGCATCTTTGCTGTCGGCGGAGAAAACGTAGACTATGCACAGTACTTTGACGGCATGAGTTACTTGAATATGCTGTCCCTGAAACAAGTCATTGTCGGCAACGTTACCTTTGAACCGGCCTGCCGCAACCATTGGCACATTCATCATGGGTCAGAAGGGGGCGGACAGATGCTGCTGGTAACGGCCGGCCGCGGCTGGTATCAGGAATGGGGCAAGCCGGCACAGGAACTCCACCCCGGCGACGTCGTAAATATTCCGGCCAACGTCAAACACTGGCACGGAGCCGCCAAAGACAGTGCTTTCCAGCATTTAGCCATTGAAGTTCCCGGTAAGGATACGAGTACTGAATGGTGCGAAGCCGTTTCTGAAGCCGATTACAACAAGCTTCCGTAAGGCGGTGCCCTATGGTTATTAAAGGATATATAAAATTAGTTCTGGCTTTGAGCTTTATGCTGCTGGCCGGAACGCTGTTTATGGGAACGGAAGGAGCTTATGCTATGAGCAACGATACACAATCTAAAAAAGCCGTAAAAATCGTACAGACTGCCGGTCGTCAGCGGTTAGGTGATTTTGCACCGGACTTTGCCCGCTATAATGATGATATCCTCTTCGGAGAAGTCTGGAGCAAGAACGATGTCCTCGCCTTGAAAGAACGGAGCATCGTCACCGTTTCAGCCTTGATTGCCCAAGGTCTTGTCGATTCATCTTTGAAGTTCCATATGGAAACGGCCAAGAAAAACGGCGTGACTAAAGATGAAATGGTTGAAATCATTACCCAGCTCGCTTTTTACAGCGGATGGCCGAAAGCATGGGCCGCATTCTCCTATGCGAAGGAAGTCTACGGAGATCAGTAATGCAAAGCGTTATTAATTATTAATGGCAGCCAGTGGTTGTCATTAATAATTTTAAGAAAAAATATCAAAAATCAATTCATTGTAATATTGATATATCTCGAAATGTGGAGTATAATACAACCATGCTAAAGATTGATTTTAAATTAGTAATGGTTTTTACATAGAAGGAGAAATAAATTATGAAACAAGGAATGTTCAAACAAGTATTATCAGCCATGGTTTTGACCATGTCCCTTGCCGGAGGCGCTGCTTTCGCTTCTGCCGATTCGGTTCAGTTCAGTGAAAATGGAAGCTATCAGGCTGCGGTTGTTGAATCGGCCCCGACGGCTTCGATGCAGTCTGACATCCGCGGCTACAGTGAAAACGGAAGTTATCAGGCCGCTGTCATTAAAAATGCACCGGCAGCCGTAAAGAGCGCTGATGTTCGCGGTTACAGCGAAAATGGAAGCTTCGTTGCTGCTTCAGCCTTTGAGAATAATTAATAATCTCGTAACAACGAGTTAACATAGATTTGGAAGATTCCAATCATTCGGGAATGCCCAATGGTTTTTAGATAAAAAGGAGATAAAAAAGATGAAAAAAAGAATGTTTAAACAAGTATTATCGGCAGCCGTATTGACCATGTCTTTGGCAGGCGCAGCCTTCGTTTCCGCTGATTCCATTCAGTACAGTGACAACGGTGATTATAAAGCCGCTGTTATCGAAACGGCACCGACCTCGACCCCGGTAGTTGCCAGCCGAGTCTACAGTGAACATAACGACCACCAGGCCGTCATCAACTTGGATGCACCGGCAGCCAACATCGTAGCAGTCCGCGGTTACAGCGA
>OGWZ01000264.1_pt1 | contig 62137 bp, 32 predicted proteins | sample 1576141 | NCBI WGS metagenome assembly OGWZ01 (sample SAMEA3541512, study PRJEB24748) | human gut metagenome | biome: human gut; feature: human-associated habitat; material: faeces | place: China | collected 2012
GGGCTATGTGCTTCTGCCCCTTCGGGGCGTGCCACTCGTGAGTTTTGACACACCCCACATTTTTATATATAGCTGGCAATGGCTACGGCAGGAATGCCGTAGCCTCCTACGCTTTGTAGTGCTATTGTTGATAATGTCCTTTATTCCCGCATAGCAAAAACAACATTCCCCCTATGCTGTAACGTCGTTACAGCATAGGGGGAATATCGTTACCAGTCTGCGGTAATATCACCACCTCACCACCTCACCACCTCACCATCTCAACATTTCATCATCACCATCTCACCATCTCAACCTCTCAACCCCTTCGTAGCATACATCAGCGCGAAGTACAAAGCTGTGCCGGTGATGAGGCCCGCGATGGCGTCGATGGCGTAGTGCGCCTGTATGTAGACCGTGGCGAGACAGAGGAAGAAGTAGAACGGCGCGAGGAAGAGAAGCAGGCGGCGGTTGCCCGAGTGGTAAGCCAGCCACATACACACCGTCGACACGCCCACGTGCGACGACGGGAAGGCGGCTGTGGAGCGTTCGCCCGCTGCCTTAGCCTGCTCGACGAGGTCGTAGAAGAAACCGTCTACGTAGCCCGGCGTGGGCAGACATTCCTGATGCGTGTTGAAGTAGGTGCCGACGGCAGGGAAGAAGCCGTTGGCGATGTTCTCCAAGCCCACCGCCTTGAAGTAGAACGTAGGTCCGGCTACGGGCACGAAGATGAACACGATGTAGTAGATGAAGAACGAGGCGAGCAGCACGAACGATGCGCGCTCGAACTCCTTGTAGCGTGCGAAGAAATAGTAGAACGCCACGAGACCTATCATCGGATAGTAGGCGGCGTAGCCCATGCTCATGAGTTCGCTGATGGGAGCCCACGAGAAGGTGGAAGCGAAGGTGAGCGCCGGCTGGAAGCCGAACACCGACTGTTCGGCGCGGCAGAACACATGGTCGAGGTTGGGGAACATGCGGTTGAGCTCGTACGTGTCGGGATACCACCACGCCAGCAGCGACATCTGCGCCACCACGCGCGCCAGCAGCGTCAGCCGGCACGGCACGAGTCTGTAAGCCACCCACAGCGCCGCCGTCATTGCCACCACACGCACACGGCCCCAAATCATGGCGTCGGGGTTCTGCAGGTTGGTGTAAGTGAAGAGCGCCACGAGCAGCGTGAACATCGTGTATGCCATCACGAGCCACTCCAGCGCGAGCAGTCCGCGCTTGGGCGATTTGTCTATGGAGAAAAGTTGGGTAAAGAAATTCATTGTCTTAAGTGTAATTTTAGGGGGTGCACTTGTCTCAAGTGCACCAACCAAGTAAAAGTGCACCAACCGAGCAAAAGTGCACCAACCGAGCAATCACCTGCGCGCACAGGCATTACAGCCATCCGTTCTTCTTGTACCACTCAACGGCGAGCTTCACGCCTTCGGCGAGTTTGTAGTGAGGATGGTAGCCCAGCTCGTCGCAAGCCGGCTCGATGTCGCAGCGCCAGTTGCGCTGTTTCAGAATGTTATATTTGTCGTTGTTCAGAGCGGTGGGCTTCTTCGTGATTTGGCTCAGCTTCTCGCCGAAGAACGTCACGATGCGCAGCACCCATATCGGCGCTACGATGCGCAGCATCCACTTCACGCCCATCTCTTTCTTCAGCAGGTCGCTGAACTCGGTAGAGCTGTATACGTCGCCGTCGGAGAGGAAATACTTTCTGCCGCTCATGCCGCGGTCGAGAGCGAGGAACACCGCCTGCACCACGTCGAGCACGTAGACGAACGTGATGTCCTGGCGCTTGAATCCCGCAGCGAAGTCGATGTGCTTCTTTATGCTCTCAGCCATGAGGAAGTAGTCCTTCTCGCGCGGTCCGTAGACGCCGGTGGGGCGCAGTATGATGTAGGGGAAGTCGTTGCCGATGCCGTCGAGGTACTTCTCGGCGTCGAGCTTGCTCTTGCCGTACGCCGTGTTGGGGCGCGGCATGTCGTGCTCGCTGATGTCCTGGTAGGGCTGCTGCTCGTGTATGGCGCCGAAGACGCTGAGCGAACTGAGGAACACGAAGCGCTTCAGCGGCATCTTCAGCTCGATGAGCGCATCGACGAAGTGCTTTGTGCCCTCGGTGTTCATGCGGCGGAAGTCGGCCTTGTCGAGACATTTAGTAACGCCGGCAGCATGAACGACGTAGTCGAACTCGTGCTCGCCGAGTTGCGCCTTTAACTGCTCCTTCGAACCGAAGTCAAGCTCAATAAAATGTATGCGTTTGTCCTGAAGATATTTGCGCGATGTGGTTTTTCTCACTGCTGCCCACACCTCCATATCTCTGTTGAGGGCTTCCTCAACGATAAAACTGCCAATGAAGCCACTGGCTCCTGTTATAAGTATCTTGTTAGTCATTCTTAATATTGGTACATAGTACAGGCTGCAAAGTTACTATAAAAAAGCGAGTTAGCGAAATAAAAGAGCTTTTTTAGTATACTCATTTCATTTCGCTAACTCGCTTGCGTGTATAAATATATCAGCTTGGGTCGACATCGAAGAACACGGTCATGGCTGCGTAGCGCTTGTCCTGCAGCAGCTGCGTGCGTGCTTCTGCCATGCACTGGCGTGCGAGCGGCAGGTTGATGCCCTGCTCGAGCTTGATGACAATCTTGCGTATCGACTCGGTCTTCACACGTGCCACAGCCGGTTTGTCGGGGCCGAGCACGCGGTCGGCGAACGCCTGACGCAGACGCGAAGCCATCTCGATGGCGGCGCTGTCTACGAGCTGCTCGTTGCGGTGGCGCAGGTAGACGTAGACGAGGTGGTAGAACGGCGGATAGCGGAACATGCTGCGCTCCTCGAGCAAGTCGCGGGCGAACGTCTTGAAGTCGCCCGCCACGACCTGCTGTATCACGGGCAGGTCGGCGCTCTTGGTCTGCAGTATCACGAGTCCGCGCTCGTCGCGCCTGCCCGCTCTGCCGCTCACCTGCGAGAGCATCTGAAACGCCTGCTCGTAGGCACGGAAGTCGGGATAGTTGAGCATGGTGTCGGCATTCAGAATGCCCACGACCGTGACGCCCGAGAAGTCGAGCCCCTTGGTTATCATCTGCGTGCCGATGAGTATGTCGGTTCTGCCGCAGGAGAAGTCGTCGATGATGCGTCCGTAGGCACCAGCCGAGCGCGTCGTGTCGAGGTCCATGCGGGCGATGCGCGCCTCGTGGAACAACTCGCGCACGCGGTCCTCAATCTTCTCCGTGCCGTAGCCTCGACCGAGCAGTTCGGTGCTCTCGCAGTTGGGGCACTGCTTCGGCACGGGGTAGGTGTAGCCGCAGTAGTGGCAGGTGAGCAGGTTCATCGAACGGTGATAGGTGAGCGACACGTCGCAGTTCTTGCACTTAGGCACCCATCCGCACACCTTGCACTCAACCATAGGCGCGAAGCCGCGGCGGTTCTGGAACAGCAGCACCTGCTTCTTGTTGCGCAGAGCCGTGCGCATCGCCTCGAGCAAGTCGGGCGAGAACGCCCCACGCATCATCTTGCGGCGGTAGAGGTCCTTGGTGTCTACGACGCGTATCTCGGGCATCGCCACGTCCTTGTATCTGGTTGTGAGCTGCACGTAGCCGTACTTGCCCGTGCAGGCGTTGTGGTAGCTCTCCATGGAAGGCGTCGCCGTGCCCAGCAGCACCTTAGCCCCTTCGTACATTCGGGCGAGCATGATGGCTGCCGAACGTGCGTGATAGCGCGGCGCAGGGTCTTGCTGCTTGAACGAGGTCTCGTGCTCCTCGTCGACGATGACGAGTCCGAGGCGCGTAAATGGCAGGAAGATGGCAGAGCGGGCGCCGAGTATTACGTCGTAAGGTTCGGCGGAGAGCTGCTTCTTCCATATCTCCACACGCTCAGCGTCGCTGTATCTTGAGTGGTAGATGCCGAGGCGCGAGCCGAACACGTTGTGCAGGCGGCGTGTCATCTGCACCGTCAGCGCTATCTCGGGCAGCAGATAGAGCACCTGCTTGCCCTCGTCGATGGCTTTCTTTATAAGGTGGATGTATATCTCGGTCTTGCCGCTCGACGTTACGCCGTGCAGCAACACTACGTTCTTCTCGTTGAACTGGCGGCTGATGCTGTCCTCAGCCGTTTTCTGCGCCGGGCTGAGCGGCTGAATACGCTCGGGGTGATACTCGCCCGCGGTATTCAGACGGCCCACTTCGCGATGGTAAAGTTCGAGGAAGTTGCGCTGAATGAGCTGGCGCAGCACCGCATCCGATGCGTTGGCTGCGTTCTGCAGCTCGTCGCAGGCTATCTCGGCGATATGCGCCGGCGGTGTCTCGCCGTCAATCTCGTTCCAATGCGACAGTTCGAGGTAGGTGATGAATGTCTGGTGTTGTTTTAGCGCGCGCTTCAGGATGGTGAGCGCCATGTGGAGCGACTGCTCCGAACGCAGGTTGGCGGGCAGCATGACGCAGCGCACCGTCTTCGGACGATAGTTTTCTTCGGCTTTCAGACCGGCAGGGAGCGCGGCCTTGAATACGTCGCCAATGGGCGACATGTAATAGGTAGAAATCCACTGCCATAGGCGTAGCTGCTGCTCGATGAGCACCGGCTCTGCGTCTATGACTTGGATGATTGGGCGTGTCTCGAACTCCGGCTTCTCGCTGTGCAACCGCACCGCCATCGCCGTGTATGTCTTCGACCTGCCTAAGGGCACAAGTACACGCACACCCATCCGCACCTGAGCCACCATCGGCTCAGGCACGGAGTATGTGAATGTTCCTTCTAATGGTAAAGGAAGTATTACGTCTACGTAGTGCATTAATGTGCATCAATGTGCATTAAAGTAGTGCAACAATGTGCTCTGATGGGTTCAACTAATTAGAAATAGTAAGCAAGGGCAATCTGCCAAGCGTTAGCGCGGCCTTTGTCCTTGTCAATAACGTTTTCCAATGTCTTGCTGAATGTAGCGTCGCCGGTCTTTCCGCAAGCGATGTTGTAGTTGGCTGTAACCTCGAAGTGGTTCATGAAGCTGAAACCTGCGCCTACGTTCACGCTGAACTGTGATGAGCGGAACTTCCAGTTGTGGTCATCGCCGAGGTCAACGTTCTTGTCGCCTACGTTGAAGCCGAACTGCGGACCTGCGAAGAACAGTACGCTTGCTACGCTGCCCAAGCCTACGCTGTAGCGTGCGTTGATAGGAATATTGATTGCCTGTGTCTTCACGGTCTCTTTGGTCTTTGCCTCGCCTACGGTGAGCTTTGCCTCACGCTGGTCGTAGAGAGCCGAAGCGTCGATGCCCAGACCTACGATAGGAAGCGTGAACTTTACGGTCGGACCGAAGAAGAAGCCTGCGCGGTTGCTTGCGTCGAACACTTCTGAGTCGAGGCTCATACTCGTTACGTTCAGACCGCCCTTAACACCGAAGTTGATACCAGCATTCGCTGTGTTTGCTGTGAAAAGCATCGCAAGGGCGATAGCTGCTGATGTAAAGATCTTTTTCATACCTGTTTTTGTTTTAGTTAATATTCAATTTGCGTTTGCTTGATGGTAGTTGAGAATTGAGAATTTAGAGTTGAGAGTTGTTTCAGTTGAGAATTGTTTCAGTTGAGAATTGAGAGTTGAAAGTTGAGAGTTATGATATGCTGTGTGGATATGGTTATTATCTGTAGTGCTGTTAATGATTCCTATTAACAGATAATCTGTTCTGGTAATCATAACTCTCAATTCTCAATTCTCAACTCTCAACTCTCAACCCTCAACTTTCAATTCTCAACTGAGAAAATTCTCAACAGAATTAATGTCGCTGTCTGCGCACGCTGACGCGTGCTGTGCTGCCCGACGACTTCGAAGAGCTGCTCTGCGAGCGTGATTTCTTCACCTTCGCAGTCTTTGTCTTTGTTGAGGCTGAGGCACCTGCGCGGCGGTTCTTCTTTCTGATAGCCTTAGCCGTCTTCTTGTCTACAGTGGCGATGCTGTCGAGCGAGTCCTTCGGTTCGCCCGCGCCCCATACGTGCTGCTCAAAGTCGGTAAGCTCCTTCTCGATGCGCTTCTGCTCCTTCTTCATAGCCGAATCGGTGGGGCAGTACTGCGCGAGTGTCTTGCCGAGCATGTTCGTGGTCTTGTATATCTTGCCCTTGTACATGTTCTTCGTGAAGTAGTCGTCCATCGACATTGTAGCAGCGTTGTTGAGGTTGCTTGTCATGATGGTCTGCTTTGTGAGGAACGGAGCAAGGTCGTCGTACTTCACCCAGAAGAGCGGATAGCTTGTGGCAGCGTCGCCGAAGTCGTCTTCGCGCTTGAGGATAGGGCAGAGCGCCAGCACCTTTGTGTGGAACGCCGAGTTGCGGTCGTCGAAGTATGTAGCCTCCTTCACGTAGTAGGCTGTCACTTCGCGCGACGGGATGTCGCTGTCGTCGATGCGTATGCCGCGGTCGGTGCGCTCGTAGAAGATGTGATAGTTGTCGAGCAGCGACTTGAGGTTCACCTTCGCTGCGTCGTCAAACACCTCATTGCCGTCCAGTCGATATTCGTAGGCGGTGATAGAACGCTTCATCACGAGCTTGAAGATATACGTGAAGAGGTTCATCTGCGAACCTACCGGCTCCACCGGATAGTAGAGTCCGGCGTTGGCGTCCTCCGTGAGGTCTATCTCGCGGTATATGTCGCGTCGCCATGTCACGTCCTCGTCCATCGCTTTCTGCGTTGGAAACGATATCTGGGCGCGCACGCTCAGTCCCTGGTCTTTCTGCTGTTGCTGCTGAGCCTGCTCGCGGCGGCGTGCCGCAGGCTGTGCCGAAGCTATATCGGCACAGAAGAGGGCGGCGAGGAGTATTGCTAAGAATTTATTCATTGTTTTGTTTTTTGTTTTCTAGGGTTTCTAGGATATCTAGGGGGCTAGGAAGCCCTGTTTTATTTCACGATAACCTCCATAGACCCGTTCAACTTGCGTGTGATGCCGTCGGGGCCAACCGCTGTGATGCGCGAGATGTAGAAGCGCTTGCCTCTTGAGAGCTTGCGGAAGGTGTCGCGCTGGCGCTCAGAGAAGTTGCCGCCAGCCGAAGCCATCGGCACAGCGTTGCCCATGTTGTCGAAGAACACGGTCTCGAAGCTCACAACCTTGAACTGGATGTCGAGGATGCCGTCGTCGATGGCTGCCTTGATGCCCGGAGCGCTCATGATAGAAGCCTTGGCGAGTCCGCCGCCACGGAAGCGGTCAGTGCCGATCTGCATGTATGCTGCCGGGTCGGGGAGTTTGCGCACGTGGAATGTGAACTTGCCCATCTGGCGCGACTTGCCGTTGGTGTTGGATGCGACGGAGATAGTGACGTCTCTGCCCACTGCCGACGGACGCGCTATGTACTTGCCCATGCCGATAGAGCGGAACGAACCGCCTGACATTGAAGCCGACACGGCGTTGAGAGGCACGCCAGGTATGCTGATGCTTATCGGGTTGTCGTAGCCGGCGTAGAGCACGTTCATGAGGTCTGCCGATACGGTGGCGCTCGGTGCTACGACGGTGTATTTCTGTGTGAAGTCGCGGCGTATCACGTTGCCTGCTCCGTCGCGCATTGTGATGTATCCGCCGAACTGATGCTCGCCTACAGCGCCTGCCGTGAAGCGGTAGAGTCCGTTGGTGATGCGCTGTCCGCCTACGTATATCTCCGGCTGCTGCGTGGTGTCGACAGCCGCCATTACGATCTGCGCCGAGAACTGGTCGCCGCTGATGACGGTCTTCGACTCAGGTATTACGAACGCCGAGAGCTTGTTCACGCGGATGTCCTTCATGTCGATGTTCGCAACGAGCGTGTGCAGCACTTCGCCTTCAGCGTAGCGCACGTCGCTCTGCAACTTCGAGAGCAGCGTCACGGCACCTGCAACGGGCATGTCCTCGAACATGTACTCCTGCCAGTTCTTGCCGAGCGTGTTTGCGTTCTTCGGCACCTTTGTCGTGAGGTTGCTTTCGATGATGTCGCGCTGATGCTGGTCGGGAACCATCTTGAGGATGCGCTCGCGGAAGTTGTTGATGGCGTCGTAGAGTTTCTTGCCCTGACCGGTGCCTGGAGCGAGCATCACATGGCTTGCCGCTTCGAGGTTATCCTTGCTCTTAATATTGTAGATATTGCCGTCCTTGCCGTCAGCCTCGCGCACAATCTGCACCTTCAGCGCCTGCGCGAAGTTGTAGAGCGAGTCGCTCATGCGCTTCACAGCCGTAGCTTTCTCGAACCACTCCTTCACCTTCTGCGGGTTCTTCTTCATCTGGTCGGCGAAGTTGCCGTAGAGCACCTCGTTCTCCTTCGAGGAGTTGGCAGTGGTACGGTTCAGACTCTCCTCCACGATAGAGAAGCCGTTGAGCACTTCCGAAGAAATGTTCAGGGCAAGCATCGCCATCAACACCACATACATGAGGTTGATCATCTTCTGGCGTGGGGAGATATGTTTTTTCTTTATTGCCATTCTTAGGGTTTTTACTCTTTTACTTTCAAGTTCATGTTGACGGTCATTGCCTCAATCATGCGTGCATAGATGCCGTTAAGCTGCTCTATCTGCTCTGCCATGCGCTTGCTCTGCTCGTTGATCTGGTCGATAGTGCCGATTTGCTGGCTTGCGCCCTTGAGCTGCATCTCGTATATCTTGCAGATGCCGGTGAGTGTGCGGTTGAGATTTTCCATCTCCTCGCTGTCGCGGGTGAGACGCACGCTCTGGTCTGACACCTTCTGCAGAGTCTCTGTGAGGCGCTTGAGCTCGTCGAGATAGTTAGCCTGCGCGTCTGCCAGCTGCATAGCCACCTCGTGGTTGGCTGCCAGTTCGGCTGCTGCGGCTGCTGTCTGCGCTGCTTCGGGCGAAACAACAGTCTGTGTTCCGCCGGCAACAGTCTGCGTTCCGCCGGCAACAGTCTGTGCTGCGCCTTCAGAAGCCGGTGCTGTTGCTGAAGCGGCTGCGCTTGCTGCACCGCCACCTATTATAATGGTGCCACCGCCGCTTACGCCAGAGCCAGATCCTGCAACTCCTGCGCCAGTGCCTGCTGCGCTGCCGCCGATGATTACGCTGCCTTGCACGCCAGCGTTGTATGCAGCCTCTGCTTCAGCCTCCTCGCGGTCGATTTCCTCCTCGTCGATGTGAGTTGGGAGGTCTCTGCCTTCCTGCGTCTTGTCGAACGGACGGTCGAATGCCGAGATAAAGAACACGAACACCTCGGTGCCCATACCAGCGAAAAGCATGATATTGGCACCCGGCAGGTGGGTGAGCTTGAAGAGCGTACCAAGAATTACGACTGATGCACCCCAGCTGTATGCGTAGTTGAGGAATGTCTGTCCGGGGACACTGTCCATCCACTTCTGCAAGTGGTAGACTATGTTGAATTTGCTGTAAATAGTCATAGCTTTTTATTTATTTCTTTTTTCCTTTTGCTTTTACCTTGCCGCTTGATGTGTTAGCCAAGCTGCGCACGCAGCGGAATCCGATGTAGCAGCGTGGCTGGTTCTGGTATTCCCATGTGCGCCATGCCGAGCGTATGAACGATTCGGGGTCTTTCCACGAACCTCCGCGCACGCTCTTCTTCTTGAGTCGGTAGGGGTCTTCCTTCGCTGCGTTGTACTGCAGTGTAGGGTTGAGGTCGTTCATCGCCTCTACGCCCGCTTCGGTGTATACGGTGCTTGTCCATTCTGCCACGTTGCCCGCCATGTCGTAGAGTCCGTTGCTATTGGAGCCGTAGATAGCCACCTTCGATGTGATGAGGTTGCCGTCCTTGGTGTAGTTGCCCTTGTCGGGTTTGAAGTTGGCGAAGAAGCATCCGTCGCCGCTCTTCACGCTCTTGTCCTCCCACGGGAACTCGGTGCCGCTCTTTCCGCGTGCCGCATACTCCCATTCAGCCTCTGTCGGCAGGCGATAGCGCTGCACGTAGCGTGCTTCAGGGCCGAGCCCCTTCAGCAGATAGTCGGTGCGCCATGCGCAGAAGGCGTTGGCCTGCTCCCATGTGACGCCCACTACTGGGTAGTCATTGTATGCCGGGTTAGAGAAGTAGTTGCGCAGGTATGTCTCGTTCTCTGCGTTGCGGAAGTCGTTCACCCAGCATGTTGTGTCTGGGTATACATTTACTATATATGTGTTGAGGAAGTCCCACGGACCGCTCAACGGACGGTTTATTGTCTCGCGTACGATGCGTCCTTCGTCGTCGATGTACGCCGTGTCCTTCGATATCATCACCACCTCGTCGGGGTTTACGGTGATGTCTGTGTTGAGGTTGCGCTCCTCGGGGTTGAGTCGGTTGCGGCGCAGCGCTGCAGCCGTGTAGTCGTACACCTCGTAGCGGTAGTTCATCTGACGGTAGTCGAGCATCTTCTCGCCGGTGATAGGGTTGCGTGTGTACACGCTCTCGATGGCGCGCAGCTCGTCCTCGTTAGGCTTGCGCGGCAGCTGCTTCTTCCAGTTGAGATGCGGAGTGACGGGGTCGCCGTTCTTGTCCTCGGTGATCATGTATGTCTCGTCGCCGCCATACTGCGGGTCGGCGAGTCGTGTGCGTATGATGCTGTCGCGCACCCACACCACAAACTGCTTGTACTTAGAGTTGGTTACTTCGGTTTCGTCCATCCAGAAGCCGTCTACAGAGATGTCCTTTACGGGTGTCTGCTTGCCCCACAGGCTGTCCTGGCTTTCGAGACCCATACGCAGGTAGCCGCGTCCTACGCGCACCATGCCGTATGGTGCAGGCTCGGCGAACGAGCGTCCGCTCACGCCCACCACTTCGCCGCCGCGTCCTGCCGACGAGGCTGCCTTGCTGCCGAAGCAGCCGGTGAGTGTCATGGTGAGTGCCATGAGACTTAATAGTAATATGCTTTTTGTTGTTTTCATCTATTGTTGTTTTTTTGTTTTCTTTTTTGGGGGTAGGGTAGGAGGGTTAAGCCTATCTAAGCCTCTTTAGGCCTTTCTAAGCCTCTTTTAGCTTTTCTAAGCTCTCTCCGAGCGCTTTCTGAGCCCTCCCCGACGGGGAGGGTTGGGAGGGGATTACAGCACTCTCACGCTCTTGTGCATGTTGCGGCCCTTCTTCTGTAGGTTGAGGTCCATCTGGTAGCCGATGAATATCTCGTGGCTTCCGTTGCCGGGGTTGATGGCAGAGGTGTATATCTCGTAGGAGTAGCCGAGGACGATGCCGTGGAACTTACCTCCGATGAGCACCGTCGTTGATATCGTAGGGGCGTAGCTTACGCCGGCGTACATCATCTTCTTCTCGTTGGTGTAGACGAGGCGTCCGGTGATGTCGCCGCGATAGCCCGAGAGGTCGCTGCGCACGAGGAACGAGGGTAGGATGGTGAGGAACGGGTTGCGCAGACGGATGGTTGCGCCGCCGGTGAGATAGTAGGTGGCGTCTACCTGCAGCTCGTTGGTCTCGCCGAGCTTCACACAGGGCGAGTTGAGATGCTGCGCCGAGACGCCTACGTACCAGTTGCGGTGCGAGTAGTAGAGTCCGGCGGCAAGGTCTACTGAGTTGCCGTCCACTTTTGATGATGAGAATGCGGGGTCGTTTGATTCCTCAAGATCCACTTTTGTTCCGTCGAAGCTCTCGCTGAGCAGTCCGGCTGAGATGCCTGTCGACAGTTGTCCGCCGAACAGCTTGAACTTGAACGCATACTGCAGGGCGAGACGTTTGTGGCTGAACAGACCTATCTGGTCGTTCATGAACTGCACGCCTGCGCCGTGGAACTGCTTCATGAGCAGGAACTGTGCATCGGCTCCGGCGTACATCGTGTTAGGGTTGCGCTTGAATCCAGCCATTTGCATGGCGTAAGCCGCCGCGATGTTCAGCTTCGGCGACTTGCCCACGGCTGCGGCATTGAACGAAGGCTCCATGTCGAAGTAGTGGCTGAATGATACGTCGTACTGCGCTTGGCTCTTCATCGAGACAAGCGACAATATCATCGTTATTATTATGTATCCGCGTTTTAACACGTATGTATAACGTTTGTTTATTAATATTATTGTGAGATTATTAAGTTTTTTGCTTCTCACGGCTTACCAATGGCTGTCTTTGCCGAATATTTTGCGTATGCGGTTGCCTATCGAGCGCCATATATGCGCGAAGTTGCCGTAGCGCATATTGAGCACGAGCTCCTCCAAAGAGCGTCCGAACTTTATCCACGGATGCCCGTAGGCGTACGTGCGGTACACCTGCTCCTTGAAGTCGACGTCCTCTATCACGTACGGCGGGTGCTTCAGTTCGCCCTCCAGCTCGAAGCGCTTCATGGTGAACAGTCGGCGCAGTCGGCGCGGCATGGTCTGCAGCGAGCCTGTGTAGTGGGTCGATCCGTCGGTGGCTCCGAGGTTATTGATAAGGTTGTGCGAGGGCATGATGGCGAGTCCGGAGTTCATCACCATCGACGCCCAGAATATCGTCTCGTAGTATTCCTTGCCCGACGCACGGTGGTCGTAGCAGGCGCGCAGCGTGTCCTCGCAGTAGCGTCGCTGTCGCATTATCTTCCTGAGCTGTCGCATCGACGTGCGGTCGTCGAGGAACGGGTATCCGGGCTCCCACTTGTCGATGACGCGGCGCCACGACGCCCATCCCCAGATAGAGAACACGGAGGTGAAGAGATAGTCGTACGGATAGTCGGACAACTGCTCCTCGGGGTTGAAGCCTGCAATCATCCAGATGCGCTCGTCGTGCTCGTAGCGGTCGAGCATCTCCTTGCAGAAGGTGAAGAACGACTGCGAGGGCACGTCGTCGTCCTCGAGCACTATGCACTTGTCGACGAACGAGAACGCCCACTTCTGCGAGATGTACTCCGAGGGGTCGCAGCCGTAGTTGCGCTCCTGGTAGAGGCGCTGCACATCGCACTCCCAGTCGATGTTCTCTACTATGCGTCGGCATGCCTCTATGCCGGGCATGTCGCGCTCGCCGCGCGGTCCGTCCTGGTAGAGGAACAGCTTTGATGGTCGCGCCTTGCGCACTTCGTCGAACACCTTTCCGAGGTGGTCGGGACGGTTGAAGAAGAGTATGAGTACTGCTACGTCGGTCTTGTATGATTGCATAAGCGTTGTGGTTTTTGTCTTTTCAATTCTACAAAATTACAGAAATTTGACTATAGAACGGCATTGGAACGCTGTTTTTTTCGCATAACCCAAACTTTTTCAGTAACTTTGTGCAAACATATCAGTATAAAAACATGAAACTTATCATCACGATAGACAACACGACGATGACGCTGCAGACCGACTCTGCCGACGGCGGCAACGACCGCGAGACGTACGCCCTGAATTCGGGCATCGCCGTGGCTGCCAACCTGCGACAGGCTCTCGCCTCGTGCGCTCTGCTGCGCCATCCGCGCCAGTACGACCGTGTGACGGTGGTGGTCGACACGCCCGTGATGCTCATCCCCGAGGACGAGTACAGCGCAGGCAGCGCCACACTGCTCTACCGCAACGCGTTCAGCCTCGCGGCAGCCGACGAGGTGCAGACGTCGCCGCTCGACGCGCTGGGCGTGGTGGTGGCGTTCGCTGTGAACAAGGACCTCCACTTCGTGCTCAACGAGAACTTCCGCTACGTGTGCTTCGAGCCGCGCATCGCCTCTACGCTCGCCGACCTGAACCAGCGTGCCTACGGCGGTTTCCAGGAGAAGCTGTTCTGCGTGTTCCGCGGCAAGGACCTCGACATCATCGCCTTCCGCAAGCATCGCCTGCGCTTCTGCAACTCGTTCCACGCCGATGACACGCAGGACGCCGTGTTCTACATCATGAGCGTGTGGCAGCAGCTCGCCATGCGACTAACCGACATTCTCGTCATCACAGGCAACGCCGAGGAGCCCGAGACGCTGAAGACAAAGCTCGGGCAGTTTGTGAAGAATGTAAATGAGTTGTGATGTTGAGGTGTTGTGTTGAGATGTTGAGGTGTTGAGATATGCAATGCAAATGTCACCATAACACCATAACACCACCTCAGCACTTCACCACCTCACCACCTCACCACCTCACCACCTCACCATAACACCATTATATCATGCGTATAATAACAGGAAAATATAAAGGGCGCCACTTCGATATTCCGCGCTCGTTCAAGGCACGTCCTACAACTGACTTCGCCAAAGAGAATATCTTCAACGTGATTAACGGCTACATCGATATGGATGGCGCACAGGCGCTCGACCTCTTCGCTGGTACGGGCAGCATCTCGCTCGAACTGCTCTCGCGCGGCTGCGCTCCGGTTGTGAGCGTGGAGATGGACCGCGACCATGCGTCGTTCATCCGCGAGTGCATGACGAAGCTCGGCACGAAGGACAACATCATCATCCGTGGCGACGTGTTCCGCTTCATCAAATCGTGCAAGCAGCAGTACGACCTCATCTTCGCCGACCCGCCTTACGCTCTGCCCACGCTGCCCACCATACCGCAGCTCATCCTTGGCAAGGGCATGCTGCGCCCCGGCGGTCTGCTCGTCTTCGAGCACGGCAAGCATAACGACTTCTCTGATGTGCCGGGCTTCATAGAGCACCGCGCCTACGGCAGCGTCAACTTCTCGCTGTTCCGTGCGCCAGAGGATACCACGGAGAAAGCGTAGATTGTTGGTTGCTTTCCCATAGAATTCTTTAGGGGGTGCACTTGTCTCAAGTGCACCAACCGATAAAGAATTGTACCAACCGATCAAGAATTGCACCAACCAATCAAGAATTGTACCAACCGAGAGGGCGTACCATCTGCTCGGTTGGTGCAGCTGAGACAGCTGCACCCCCTGGGTGTGCTCCCACGGAATTCAGATGTTTAGGGTGCGTATCCATCCGTAGCGGAGGTCTCCGGCCTCCGCGGCAAGCTGAGGACAATCATAACTGTGACTTGGTGCTGCGGAGGCCAGAGACCTCCGCTACGGTTGGCGCATTCAAAAATTCGTTTCATACGATAAACCCGCTTTCTATGTTTTCAGTAAGTGAGTCTGTTGTAAAGAAACATGTTATTTTCTGCGTTTTTTTACTTTTTTACCTTTTTATTCCTTTACTTTTACTCGCAAATATAATACAAGAAAACTTCCGCGAAAAAACTCATCCTATAGAAACCGAACGCGGAACCAAAATGTAGCGCGTCCATCCTCAAAGGGGGTGCACTTGTCTCAAGTGCACCGCTTGCTGTGTTGGTTTACGGCTTGCTGTGTTGGTGCACTTGAGACAAGTGCACCCCCTGGGGAATTGCTGTGTTCTGAACACGAAAAAGCGGACTAAACGGACTTTATTGCTCAATCTATAAAAATCCGTTTAACCCGCTGTTTGTTTAGTGCAAATGCCGACTTGGTGTAGCGGAGGCCGGAGACCTCCGCTACGATTAGCAGCGTATTTAACAACGAATCCGTTTAATCCGTTTAATCCGTTGTTAAAAAACGAGCGTCAAGATGCTGTTATTTAATTCCCATCGGTTTGATGTTCTTCACGATGTCAGCGCTGAAGCGTGCTTTCGGTTCGAAAGACTGCGGAGCGAAGCGCATCGTTACCACGTGCTCGCCAGTAGGAGTCTTGAACTGCGGCAGACAAGAGTCGCCGCCACAAGAGTGGTTGCCGATGCCGCGCTGCCAGAAGTCGAAGTGAGCGAACACCTGCTCGCTGCGAGTGAGGTCGTACGGGTGCTTGCCGCCGTAGAATACGTCGTAGTTGAACTGCTGGTCATCGTAGTGAGAGAGCGAGAAGGCGAGCTGACCCTCCACCTTCATGTTCAGCTGCAAGCCCTTGCCGTTGTTTCTGAGCGTCAGTTCGCGCAGGCCCTGACGGTCGCCCATGGTCTGCGGCGCCGACTGCATCTCGAACATCTTGTCTACCGACGTGCGGTACCAGCCGAGCATCGAACCGCGCTGGCGGTCGATATAGTTGGAGTGCGGACCCTTAGCGTAGTAGAGCACGCCCTCGAAGCCCGGTGCGAACTGCATTGTGATGCCCATGCGGCGTGTCTCCTCCGACGAGTTGTTGAACGCTACGCGCATGTCCACCTCGCCGTTCGGGTAGATGGTGTAGAGTATGTGGTGAGTGTCCTTGCCGTTCGACACGGCAGTCTCAACGATCACGTTGTTGCCCTGCTTCTTCGGAGCCTTTACGAGCGTCTTCTGACCAGTGAGCGCGCCCTCCTCCTTGTTCTCGTTCTCGGCTACGCCACCCGTTGCGCCGAGCGAGATGTTGTCGTTGGCGATGCGTCGGAAGCCGTTGAAGTCGGGGCCTGCTGACGGCATAACAATCTGCTTGCCCTCGTATGTCCACTCGGCGATGGTGCCGTCAGTGTCGAACTTGATGCAGAAGTTCTTGCCCTCAACGCTGTTGCCCTTCACCTTCAGTTTGCCCTTCTTGTTGATGGCAGGCAGAGCGATGTGGTTCTGCTGCACGTATGTCGGGTCGGCTACCGACGGACAGTTGGCAGCAGCGTCTGCTGTGAGGCGGAACTGCTGTGCCGCGAGCACGTGTCCGCGGTTTGCCCATGCGGTCTTGTCTTTAACTTTGAGCTTGAAGGTGATGATAATCTCCTTGTCAGCCGGAACGTTCACGTCGTACGGAATTTCTACTACGCATGTTTCGCCCGGCTTGCACTGCAGGTCTTTCACTGCGCCGTGAGCCAAGTTGCTCTCTCCCTCGCCGCGTCCGCTGATGCTCCATACGAGCTGGTAGTCGCTCAGGTTGGTGAAGGCGAACTTGTTCTTCAGCGTGAGCTTGTGGTTGGCGAACGACACGAAGTCGACATCGCGATACACGTACTTCACCTCGTCGAGCTTAGCCGTCCACTCGCGTCCCGGAGTGATGATGCCGTTGCTCATGAAGTCGCCCTGGAAACCATAGTCGCCGCGGTTCATCTTTGTATAGTCGTAGCCCGAAGTGTAGTAAGGAATGCCTGTCTTCGGATCCTTCAGCGGTTCACCAGCCTTGATGCGGCGTGTGTCGTAGATGCCCTGGTCTACCCAGTCCCAGATGCAACCGCCCACGATGCCCTTGCTGTTCTCTATCACGTCCCAGTACTCCTGCAGGTTGCCTACAGCCTGACCCATAGCGTGAGCGTACTCGCAGATGAAGTAAGGCTTGTTGTTCAGTCCGTCGCGCTGCTCAACCACCTTGTTCACCACAGGGTACATGTCCGAACCGAAGTCGGAATATTTCTCGCCGTGGTTGTATCCCTCATAGTGAACCCATGCGTCGCGACGCGGCAGCAGGCGCTTCACACAGTCGTATGTAGCCTGGAAGTTGCAGCCGCCGCCCGACTCGTTGCCGAGCGACCAGAACACCACGCTCGGGTGGTTGCGGTCGCGCAGCACCATGCGTGCCGTGCGGTCTACGTATGCTCCCTCCCACGACGGCATGTTAGAGATGCTCTGGTTGCCGTGACACTCCACGTCAGCCTCGTTCATGCAGTAGAGTCCGTAGTAGTCGAACATGGCGTACATCTTCGCCTGGCGTGGATAGTGCGATGTGCGCACGGTGTTTACGTTGGCCTTCTTCATCAGCTCCACGTCGCGCAGCATCGTCTTCACGTCGATGGCGTGACCAAAGAGCGGATGGATATCCTGTGTGTTCACACCCTTGAAGTATACGCGCTTGCCGTTCACGTAGATGAGGTTGCCCTTCTTCTCCACGGCGCGGAAGCCGTACTTCGTAGAGAACACCATCTCCTCGCCGCCGTTGTTCAGCTGGCGTACGATGACGGTGTAGAGCCACGGGTGCTCAGACGACCAGAGCTTCAGGTCGTTCAGACCCTCGAAGTCTATAGAAACAGTCTTCTGCGCATCCTTCGCTGTCAGCGCCACAGCCTGCTGCTTCTTCGCAACGAGCTGACCTGCGGGGTCGAGCAGCTCCACTTCGAGCGTCTTGCTTGCACTCTGCTTCAGCGAGTTGTTTACTGTCAGCTCCACGTTCATAGAGCCTGCGGTGTAGCCCTTGTCGAGCTGCGATGTGATGTAATGGTCGCTTACAGCCACCTTCGGAGTAGCCATGAGATACACGTCGCGGTGGATGCCGGCGAGGTGCCACATGTCCTGACCCTCAAGATACGAACCGTCCGACCAGCGGTACACGCGCACCGATACGTTGTTCTCGCCCTTGCGCACGAGCGCCGTCACGTCGAACTCGGCGTCGGTGTTCGCACCCTCAGAGAATCCGGCGTACTTGCCGTTCACCCATACCACGATGGCACTGCACGCTCCGTCGAAGTGGAGCACTACGCGCTTCTCCTTCTCCCAGCCCTCGGGCAGGTTGAACGTGCGGCGGTACGAACCCACAGGGTTCTTGTCGAAGTTGTCGTCCATCGCCTTGATGCGCGGCGGGTCGTTGTGGAACGGATAGCCCACATTATTATATACAGGCACATCATAGCCAGCCATCTCCCAGTTGAGCGGCACCTTGATGTCGTTCCAAGCCGATACGTCGGCGTTGTCGGCATAGAAGTCCTTTGCTTCGGGCTTGCCTTGCTTCCAGTCGGCTGTGTAGCGGAACTTCCACTCGCCGTTGAGCAGCAGGTAGTCGGCACGCTCCGGCGTGAGCCACGGCATGGCGTAGCACTTGTCTTGCATCATCTGCGATGTAGACGAGTAGGGTATGAACGTAGCGTGTGCCGGGAGCTTCTGGTCCTCAAACTTCTGCTCGTTCTCCACCCATGAGTCAACCACCTCGGCGATGTCCTTCACCTCAACCGAATGGACAATCGTAGGCACGTCCTTCTTTGTCTGACGCTTCGCCTTGCGTTGTCCGTAGGCAGTGCCGCTGCATACCAATGCTGCAACAGCCACTAACAATAAAGTTTTCTTCATGTATTTAGGTTTTTTGATTTGTTTCCTGAATAGTTGCAAATTTACTATTAATTTGGGAGTCGTACAAATTTTCATTGCTATTGTTAATGTAAATGAATTTATCTTCACAAAATTTGTGAATGTCAATTTGTTGCACTATTTTTGCAAAAGATAATAAATAAGTTGTGGAAGTAAAGTTTAACGAAGAATATCTACGTGACCTATATGAAACGGGTAAGTCAGATAAAAAGCACCGTTTTCAACCTCAGATTATTAAGAGGTATGTCCGTGTTATAGACCTGATGATTGCCGAAGATAATATTCATGGATTATGGAAGTACAACTCTCTTAATTATGAGCGTTTGGAAGGAGATAAACATGGATTGTCTTCGGTAAGAGTTAATGACCAATATCGAATTGAGTTTGAAGAGCAATTCGAAAATGGTCAGACCATAGCAACTATATGTAACATAATAGAATTGTCAAACCATTATAAATAAGCAGTAGTATGACGACACAAGATATGATAGCAAATAATATCAATCCAGCTTTCCCCACACATCCGGGTGAAATTATTAAGGATGAGATAGAATATAGAGGCATCTCTCAACGTCAGTTGGCAGATGAAATGGGTATTGCGTATTCGGCACTTAACGAAATACTTAATGCTCGACGTCCCATTACCGAAAAGACAGCGCTTTTATTTGAGGCTGCGTTGGGTATAAACGCTGAACCATTGTTGAAGATGCAGATGCGTTATAATATTCAGACTACACGTAAAGATGCAACTTTTATGGATAAATTGGCAAAAGTGAGGAGAATAGCAGCCGCATTATAGTGTAAGCAAGTGCTCTTTCACTATTTTTGCGTTTGTTTTTACAGATAATGAAAAAAAACTGTGCAAAGTTATTGTAGTATCAAAATTAATTTGTATCTTTGCACTCGCTTTTAAGACAAAAGCTATCGGGTGGTTACCAGAGTGGCCAAATGGGGCAGACTGTAAATCTGCTGGCTATGCCTTCGGTGGTTCGAATCCATCACCACCCACAGAATAGCAAAAAGGTGTATCAACAATGTTGATACACCTTTTTGCTTTTAGGGGGTACACTTGTCTCAAGTGCACCAAAAAACTAACAAGGCAGTCAAAGACGGGCTGAAAGCCCAACAATCGCATAGCCCAGGGCAACGCCCTGGGTAAACATTATACCCCACATCTCCATTCGCCCTGTAAGGGCAACAGCCTAATTATTAAGCTGTTGCCCTTACAGGGCGAACTACTCAATATAAACACTCAATACCCAGGGCGTTGCCCTGGGCTATGTGATTGTTGGGCTTTCAGCCCGCATAGTTATAGACAAGCCCATTTAGCAAATATTACTATAAAACGTTGATAAACAAACCAATATAAGGGAAACTAATTGTTTACCGGACAGTATTTTATGATAGGAAAACGCAGATATGAAAAAGTGAGATTGCGACTGATGCGCAATCTCACTTTTTATTTTTTATATGTTTGATATCAAAAGTTTACTTTGCAGCGAATACGAACTCGCCGGTGATGTCGTTGAAGAACACGTTGTATGTGCCTGCCGGAACCTTGATGTTATCGCCGCCATTTGTGCCGGTGCCGTAGTACTTCTCTGCTACGTTCACGCCAGCACCCCAGTTGTCGTCCCAACCGCCGTTAGCACGGAACTTCAGTTCGGTATCCGCAGCGAAAGTTACCTCCGCAGTCCAGTTGTGCGGTGCGGTAGCAGTCAGCTCCTCGTCGCCTCCCCATTCGTTGAAGCCACCGATGAGACCGATCTTCTCGAACTCTTTAGGAGTTTGGTTCTCGAGCTTTGTCCATGTGTACGACATAGTCTCGAAGTCAACCTTCAGTGTGTAGAAAGCACCCGGCTCCGGACATACCATTGCGCCGGCATTGCTTGTCACGAGCTTGCCCGAAGCAGCGTTGTCGCCGTCGGTAGCTGCGCCGATAGCGTTGTTCCATTTGCCGAAGTTGTTCTCGTCCCAAATCTTCAGGTTGCCTGCACCAGTCCACTGTGTGGTGTAGGTCTGTACTGTCTGGCTCTCCGGGTAGAACATACAGGTTTTTGCTTGGTCGCTCCAGCCCTGCAACGCACCTACGAGATAATATATAGGTGTGTACTCCGAAGCCTTCGGAGTGAGCTTCAGCTCGATTGTTCCAGCCTTGATGAGTGCAGCCTGTCCGTCCTTTACGGCGTTCAGCAGCACCTCAGCGCTCATTTTGCGCTCCACTGGACGTTTGCCGTAAGCCGCTACTACTGCGTCGAGCAGTTCGGCTGTGCAGGCACGTCCGTTTCCGCTCACGTTTACCGTAGTCTTTGCAGCGTTCTGTGCTGTCATTTCGAGTCGTCCTTTTTCGAGAGTTACGCCCTCGGGAAGAGTTGCGTCGTTGAGTGTGAACACCGTCACGCTGTCTGATGTAACCTGATCGAAGTCGATAGGCTGTGCCACTGTAGCAGTGAAGTTAGGCAGTGTGATAATCTCCTCCTGCGGGTTCTGCTGTGGCTGGCTCCAGTCGTCGTAGCTGTCATCGCACGAAGCGAGTGCGAGTCCCATGAAGCCGAATGCTAAAAGCTTTGAAATATTTTTCATTTCCTTTGTCTTTTTAATGTTGAAAAGTTGCTTTGTACAAGTCTCGCAGGCAGAAGAACCTGCGAAACTTGTGAAACTTCATTTTCTTTCTTGATGCTACCCTTACCTGTTGCGAAGTTGAGGTAGAGCTTCTGACCAACTTTACCTGCCACGCGGTCCTGGTCGCCGCCTTTGCCACGGTAAGCGATCTCGCCGTTGAGCACCATGAACTCAGAGTGCCACCAGTCGTTGCCCGGAATCTTGACGTAAGCACGTACACCAGCACCATCAGGTGTGTTTCCAATGAATGCCGGTGAAACGAAGTCGGCATCCATTGTTGCCGGAACCGTAAACTTGCAGTCCTCCGCCAGTTCCTTATATTCGGTTTGGCCCATTGCTTCGCCGATGAGGTAAACGTTCGGCTCGTTGAACTCTACTGTGTACTTGATATCGCGTCCGCTTACAGAAGCAGTAACCACCATGAGGTACCACTGCGGAGTTGTAGAGCAGATGTTGCCGTCGTCGTTAGTAGAGATCTTGTTAGCGAGGTCGCCGGCTACGGTGATGTCGTTGTAGCCCTTCTGGTTGCCGTCCCAATCCTTAGCTGTGTTGATCTTAACGCCAGCCTGGTCAATCCAAACCATGCGCCAGTACATCTCCGGATGGTCGTAAACCGGTACGAACTCGAAACTGTTACCCCAGTTCCATCCGCAGAAGCCGCCTACTACGTAGAGGTGCTCAGGCATTGTAACAGGAGCCAGCGAGTAGTTGAGGTGAACGTTCTCAAGGCAGATGACGTTAGAAAGAATCTCGGTGTCAGCCACCGGCTCGCCGGTATCGGAAGTCATGTAGGCACGCATACGTACATATACCTTTACATCCATCGGGAAGTCGGCTTCGCTCTTGCCTGCGTTCAGCTCCATTGTGGTGAGTGTGCTTGCGAGCATAGCTGCGTCTACGCTGCATACTGTATTAGGGAACGACTGGTCGAGTTCTACGAAGTCGGTCATATCTTCCTTCAGCGATACTTGCACCTTATACATAGTAGATGCAGGGAAACCGTAGTTAGGCTGCGAGCATGTGAACACTATTGCTGAAGAGTTGGTGAGGTCGATATTCGTAGCAGCCAGTGCCGGAGTGTTCAAACGAAACTCCGTCGGTGTTTTAACGATTGGATTGCTGTCGTTGTCGTCCTCGCACGATGTGAACATCACGAGACCCATCATGATCAGCAATGCCGATTTCAATATCTTTTTCATATTGCTTATGCTTGTTTGTTAGGTTGATTGTAACGGTGGAGGAGAGGTTGTCGCTCTCCTCCGGACGTTGTTATTAGTTGGTGTAACCAGGGTTCTGTTTGAGGTTTGTGTTGCTCTGGAGCTGTGTCAGAGGAATCGGGTAGATGTTCTTGTATGCCTCGAAGCTCTTGCCAGCCGACTCGCCGCCTTTCCAGTCCCAGTTGTAGCCAGTGTTGCCACCGAAGAGTCCGAAACGTACGAGTGTTGTGCGGCGCATACCCTCGAAGTAGAACTCGCGAGCCCACTCGTCGCAGATTTCGTTGAGCGAGTAGTTGCTTGACTCGGCGCGAGTGCTTGCGTTGGCGCGTTCGCGCAGCTTGTTCAGAATGCGTGTGCCTTCCTGCGATGTCTTGCCACCGTTGAGGCGAGCGTCAGCCTCTGCATAGTTGAGGTAAGCCTCTGCAGCACGCATGAACGGCCAGTCCATATCAGCGAAAGTCGGGTCGGCGTGTGTAGAGTTGTCGCTGTTGTAGTTGAGGAACTTGCAGACGCCGTAGCCCTCAGCCGACTTTGTGATGTTCTCAATCTCGTATGTGCGACCCTGACCCCAGAAGATAGCGCGGTCGTCGCCTGCCTGAGAAGTCATCTCGTAAGAAGGAACCTCAGGAGCAGATGTGCTCGGGAAGAACTTCTTGAGCAACGCAACGCGTGGGTGCAGACCGATCCACTGCTGACCTACCAAACCGTTAGAACCGTCCGGGTCGTTTGGATTGGCGTGCATAGACGGATCGAAGCAAGCAGCTATGAGGAAAAGCGAGTTGCCGTAGCTTGCAGTCTTGCCAGAGATGTTCACGATAGGGAAGAGAATCTCCTTTGCGGCAGCAGATCTGTCGTTGTCGCCCATGAACACAAGCTGGTATGCACTCCAGCGACCTACAGATGTAGTGTTGATGTCGTACGGAGAGTCCATCACCTTCTTGGCGTAGTCCTTAGCCTTCTGCCATTCAGCCTTGCCGCTGTAAACCTCAGCGTTGAGGTAGAGGCGTGAGAGAAGCAGCCAGCAAGCAGCTTTGTCTACACGACCGTAGTCGGCGTCGCTGCCGGTCTTCACTCTCGGCTCGGCGAGGTCGGGCTCAATAGCCTTGAGCTCTTCTACGAGCCACTTGTAGAGTTCTGCGCGCTCCATTCTATGCGGTTTCTCGAGTGTTGTAGAGAAACCGACATTTCCGTAAGTATCCATAAGCAGGTAGTACTGCATAGCGCGGAGGAAGCGGCACTCTGCTGTCTTCTGCTTGTCCTCGCCGCCTGCAACTTCGAGATACTGGTTGCAGAACGTGATGCCCAGAGTGAGGCGTGTGTAGTAGAGCTTCACCCAAGCGTGTGACGGGTCGAACTTAGCCGAGTTGAGCTCCTGCAGACCGTCGCCCCATGAGCATGTAGCCTCGTCGGTAGGCAGCTCGTTCATGTTGAACATAGCGCGTACAAGACCGGTCATACCTGCGTCGTTGAATCCCTTTACGTCCGGATCGTCGTCGCTATTCGATCCGCTACCGTTGCCGTTGATGCCGAAGTTGGCGTAACACTTGTTGAGCAGTCCGTCGTTGTTGACGTTGAGGTCAATCTTCGGGCTGATAGGCTCCTTGTCAAGGTCGTTGAGGCACGATGTCGAAGCGAGGCTGATGAGCAGCGCAGCGGCAGGTGCGAGAGCCGATTTTATATATCTTTTCATTGTCGTGAATCGTTTAAGTTATGTTTTTTGTTTAGAAGTTGAGGTTCAGACCGAACTGGAATGTGATAGGACGCGGATAAACGTCCTTGTCGATGCCGCTGTATACCTCAGGGTCGATGCCGCTGTACTTGGTGATGGTGAACACGTTGCTGCAAGAAGCGTATACACGACCAGAGATGCCCTTCCATGAGCCGCTCTTGAAGAGACGGTTGAACGAGTAGCCGAGTGTGATGTTGTCCATCTTCAGGAACGAAGCGTTCTGTACGAAGTAGTCGGAGAGCTTCGATGTGTTAGAGTCTGACAACCAGCCGAGGCTGCTTACAGAGCGGTTAGCCAAGTAAGAGTCCTGGCACCATACTGCACTGGTAGTCTTCAGACGCTGTCCCTGCTCGAAGTTGTTGTATACATAGTTGCCGAGGCTTGCACGGAGTGAGAATCCGAGGTCGAAGTTCTTCCACTCAACACGTGTAGAGAAGCCCATTGTTACGGGAGCCATAACGCTCTTGTAGAGATAGCGGTCAGCCTCAGAGATGACGCCGTCGCCGTTGCGGTCTACTACCACGCCCTCAAGCGGTTTGCCGTTCTTGTCGTAAACCTGCTGGTAAACGTAGAACGAGTTGGCAGCGTAGCCAGTCTGGTAAGCGAGCACCTTGTTAGAATTGTCGATGTTGTCGCCAGCCTGTACGGGGTCGCCGCTGTCGCTCACGCCGTTGAGGTCGGTGATGCGGTTGCGGTTGTACGTGAAGTTGTAGTTCATTGTCCAGTACCAGTCCTTGGTGTTCACTGCTACGTAGTTCAACGAAAGCTCAACACCGGTGTTCTTCAACGAACCGATGTTCTGCAAGCCCTTGTCGGCAGAGCCGGCGAGTGCGGTTACAGGTGCGTCGTTGATAAGGTCGTCGGTCTTGCGTACGTACCAGTCGATGCTACCGGTGAGTCGCTTGCAGATGCCGAAGTCGAGTCCGAGGTTATACGTTGTTGTGGTCTCCCACTTCAGCTTGTCGTTGTAGTAGAGCGGAGTGTAGATAGAACCGTCGCCGATAACCGGGTATTTGCCGAAGTTCTGTCCCTTCTTGTACTGCTTGAACCAGATGTAGTTGGCGATGCCTTCCTGCTGACCGGTAACGCCGTAGCCGGCGCGGAACTTAAGTTCTGAGAGCCAGTTGATATCCTTGATGTTGTTCTCGTCCTTCATGTTCCATGCGAAAGCGAACGACGGGAAGAGTCCCCAGTGGTCCTTGAAGCGTGATGAACCGTCGTCGCGCACCGTAGCGGTGAAGAAGTAGCGGTTCATGAGTGTGTAGTTGGCACGTCCGAAGAACGAAACGAGGTAGTTCTCGTACTTGTCTACGTCCTTAGTGTCCTTGAACACCTCACCTGCAAGTGTCGGGTGGGTCTGCGGGTAGTACTGCATCCACGAGTTGTTGTAGCGGAAGAAGAAGTGCTGATACTCGTAACCACCCATGATGTCGAAGTGGTGGTTCTTGTTGAAGTCCTTGTAGTACTGAGCGTAGAGGCTGAGCAGCTCGTTGCGCTTGAAGTTCTCGTTGTCTGTGATGCCACCATAATATAATGTAGAGGCATAAGATGTAGGCTGTGTCTCGTCCTCTGTGCCCTTAGCCACCTCAAGACCGAGAGTAGCGTGCAGACGCAGGTCTTCGAAACCGTGCACCTTATAGTCGATGTCAGCCGAACCGATGAACGATCTTACCTTCTCCTGCTTGTTGCCGAGTTCGAGCAGAGCGAGCGGGTTGGCAGGAGCGTCCTTGAAGCGTGTGAATTGCCATGACGGGTCGCCAAGTCCGCCTGCGGCGGTAAGCCAGTTGAAGTAGCCGCCGAAGTTCTGCAGTGTCTGCTGTGCGTTAGAACCGAGCATAGCGAGGTCGCGCTGCGATGTGTATCCGTACGGGTTCTGTGTCGGGTCGAACGAAACGGCATTGCCGATGGCAGCTGTGTCAGCCTTCTTAGCCTTAGAGAACATGCCCTTGGCGTTGAGGTTGAGGTTGAGGTGGTTGTTCAGCAACGACGGGTTGAGGTTCACTGAAGCCGTGTAGCGGTTGTAGTCAGAGTTCTTCAAGATACCCTGCTGGCCTGTGTAACCGAGAGATACGCGGTAGGGCAGATAGTCCTTTACAGAGCCAGATACCGTCACGTTGTGGTCGTGGCTCACTGCCTTGCGGTAGATAAGTTCCTGCCAGTCGGTGTTGGCTGTACCGAGAGCCTTAACGGCATTGTCGTTCTCGTTGAAGAGGCTCTTGATGTAAGCACGATACTCGTCGCCGTTCATAACGTCCTGAGTCTTCTTCTTCATAGAGAGCGATACAGAACCAGAGTAGCTTATCTCCGGCTTCTGACCCTTGTGACCCTTCTTTGTGGTGATGATGATGACACCGTTAGAACCGCGCGAACCGTAGATGGCTGTAGCCGAAGCGTCCTTTAAGACGTTGAACGACTCGATATCCTGCGGGTTGATGGTAGAAAGCAAGTTGGAGCCAGTGTTGCCCACCTTGTTGTTGTCCATAGGCACGCCGTCGATAACGATCAGCGGGTCGTTGCTGGCGTTCAGTGAAGAGCCGCCACGAATACGAATCTGTGTGCCGACGCCTGGCTCACCAGAGTTTGACGTTACGTTCACACCTGCCACCTTACCAGAGAGCATGTCCTGAGCGTTCACCACAAGACCCTTGTTCTTTGAGTCTGGCTTCAGAGCTGTAACCGAACCGGTGAGGTCCGACTTCTTCACAGCGCCGTAACCGATTACGACAACCTCGTTAAGTGTAGAGGAAGAGTTCTTGAGATGGATTGTGAGGTTCTGACCGGCCTGCATCTTTACTGGTTCGTAGCCGATGTAGGTCACTTCAATGGTCGACTTCTTGTCGGCATTGAGAGTAAAATTACCGTCGATGTCTGTAACAGTACCTAATGTACCGCCTACAACCTTGACGGAAGCACCGATAACCGGCTCGCCGGTTTCGTCTACTACGTTGCCTTTCACAACAACCTGCTGTGCGAAGGCGCTTGCCGATAGGAACAAGCCTGCTGAGAGCGTAGCTGTTCTGAGGGCATTAGGGAATTTAACCTGCTTCTTCATGTAGCTTTTGATTTTATAATAAATTGTTTTTAGTCACAAATGTTATTAGGATCTTTCCACGTGCAAAATTATGATTTATATCAATTCGTTGCACTATTTTTTAATATAAATCTAATGTATAGTGCATGTAAACGTTTACGCAAGCAAGAGGGCGTGTCAAAAATATTAAATAAAGAAATTTGAATCCTAATAAAAGTCATCGTGCAGCGTACGCGATCCAATCAGACGGCGTACGCAATCCGATCGGACGGCGTACGGAATCCGATCGGGCGGCGTTCGCTGCACGATGACAGATCGCTATCAATTAAGGACTGATGTGTATGTGTTTAACAATGGTTTGAGGGTGTTGCGGTGGCAAGGATACCACCGCTACTAACCACTGCGTTATTTCTTGATGCGAGCCACGCACAGGGCGCCCAGCACGAGCGACGCCGCAGCCACAAGCATCATGTTGCTCTGCACCGAGCCTACCATCGAGAGCAGCGTACCGCCGCACGCCGCAGCGATGATCTGCGGTATGCAGATAGTGCCGTTGAAGAGTCCGAGGTAAGCGCCCTTGTGTCCGTAGCCCTCAAGAGCGTTCGTGACGAAGGCGAACGGCATGGCGAGCATCGCAGCCCATGCGCAACCGATGAGCATGAACGGCAGAGCGAGCAGGTTCTGGTCGTGTACGAACGGCACGAGAGCGAAGCCCACGGCGCCGATGACAAGGCTCAGCGCGTAAGCCGCCTTCTCGTTCTTGAAGCGCGGCAGAGCCATAGCCCACAGCACCGAGCCTACAGCCTGCCAGCAGAACATCACGCCTACCCAGTTGCCAGCCTCCTGATAGCCCTTCGACGCTGTGTCGGTGGTGTGCCATACGGTGTCGGCGATGGTGCCGTTGGTGTATGTCCACATGAACATGAACGCAGCCCAGCAGAAGAACTGCACGGCGCCCACCTTCCAGAACATCGACGGCGCGTTGCGCAGCAGCTCGATCCAGTTGGCTTTGCCTTCGTCCTCCTCAGGCTTCGCCTCGTTGTACTCGGCGTACTCCTGCGGGTTCCACTCCTTCACCTTCAGTGTGGTGTAGATGACGCAGAGGATGAGTATCGCCGCACCGATGTAGAACGAATAGATTACGGAGTCGGGTATGACGCCCTTCTCTGCCTCGTTGGCTATGCCGATGGCTGTGAAGAAATATGGGAAGAGGTAGCCCACGATAGAACCGGCGTTGCAGAGGAACGACTGTATGGAGTAGGCGAGCGACTTCTGCTTCTCGTTAACCATGTCGCCAACGAGCATCTTGAACGGCTGCATCGCCATGTTGATGCTCGTGTCGAGGAACATCAGCGAGATGAGGCCGAACACCATCGCTGCGCCGACCGCCATGCCGAACGAGCCGGCGTTGGGCAGCAGGCACATCACGGCTACAGCCACCGATGCGCCGACGAAGAGATAGGGAATGCGGCGTCCGAAGCGACACCATGTGCGGTCGCTGAGTGTGCCGATGATTGGCTGCACGAGGATGCCCATGAGCGGCGGCAGTATCCAGAAGTAGCTGAGGCTATGCGGGTCGGCACCAAGTGTGGCGAAGATGCGCGAGATGTTAGCGCTCTGCAGGGCGTACGCAATCTGTACGCCGAAGAATCCGAAACTGAGGTTCCACAGTTTCCAGAAACTTAGGTTTGGTTTTGGTTTCATTGTTATTTGTTTTTTTTGGGTTTTTCTTCTTTGGGGCTTATGCGCTGCCTTCTTAGGCCTTCGTGCTCTCTCTCACGACAAGCCTTGTTCTTACGACGCGCTTCTCTATATGGTTGCGCGGCGTGATGCCCTCCACCTTGTCCATGAGTATGGTGGCAGCCTCTTCGCCCACCTTCGTTCCGCGCTGCTCTACGGTAGTGAGCTGTGGGTCGCAGGCGATGGCGCGCTCACCGTTGGTGAATCCGCATACCGAGACGTCGTCGGGCACGCGGAATCCGTTGTGCTTAGCCGTGTACATTACGCTGATAGCCGTGTCGTCGTTCACGCAGAAGAACGCATCGGGGCGGTCTTCGCGGCGCAGAATGTCTGGCGTGATGCGCTCGGCGTCTTCGCGGTTGTCGCAGACGAACACCAGCGACTCGTCGGGCTGCAGACCAGCCTTCAGCAGTGCGTCGTGATAGCCGTTGTAGCGGTTCTGTCCGAGCGCCGTCTTGCCCTTCATGCCGTAGAAGGCGATGCGGCGGCAGCCCGTCTCGATGAGGTGGGTAACGGCGATGAACGCACCCTGATAGTCGTCAACTACCACACGGCTTGCGTCTACACCCGTGCAGATGCGGTCGTAGAACACGAGCGGTATGCCGCGGTCGATGAGCGACTGGAAGTGGGCGTAGTCCTGCGTCTCCTTAGCCTGCGACACGATGACGCCGCACACCTGATGAGCCTCGAACATCTGGCAGAGCTGCACCTCACGCTCGTACTGCTCGCGCGACGTAGTGGCAATGATGCGGTAGCCGCGCTTCGACGCAGCGTCCTCAATGCCGTTGAGAATGGATGAGAAATAATAATGCGTGAACTCGGGCACGATGACGCCAATCACCTTCACCGGCTGCTTATGAGAGTTGCGCAGCGACTTGGCGATGTCGTTCGGGTAGAAGTTGTGCGCATGGGCGTACTCGCAGATAAGCTTGCGCTTCTCCTCGCTGACGCGTGCGCTACCGTTGAGGGCACGCGACACAGTGGCTATGGACACACCGAAATGCTCGGCGATGTCCTTCATCGTGGTTGGTTGTAGTTCAGACATTCGTTCGATTGGTTTTTAATTACTTCTGCAAAGTTATCACATTATTATAATATAGAACGCATTACGGACGCACAAAATTTCGTTGTGCCGTGTAAACGTTTGCACAAGGGCGCGGATGCATTGTTTTATGCGCTCTGTGATATTCTTTTATATGCCGAATCCTACTTCCAGAACAGCTTATCCATAAGTTCGTAGCGCTTCTCCATGTTCGGGTCTTCCTTTACGAACGTGTTCACGTCGATCTGCAGCACAGGAGCTACGCTCTTGCCGTTGGTTGTAGGCCAGTCGACGAGTCCGAGTCCGTTAGGGTTGCCAGTCTTCACGAAGTTGACGTAGTAGTTGCTGAAGATGTCCGAAACGACGTAGTCTTCAGGCTGCCAGTCGAACACGCGGTTTGTAGGCAGTGTGCCCATAGCATACTCGATGTCGGCAGAGTGAACGGCGCCGGTAGCACGCGGAGCGGCAGGCGTGTCGTCGGTCTTGTCCTGAACGCCGCCTGCAAGACCAGCCACCTTGTCCTTCAACAGCATGTCGGGACGCGGATGGCAGTAGCGGTAGCGGTAAACAGACTGTCCGCTGGTGAGCTTGTGCATGTTGCCCCACTTCCATGTAGAGTAGTCGAGGAAGCAGTCGCCGCCGAGTTCGTTGCCCGGTTGTCCGTTTACGTCAGCGTCGGTGTTGAGTCCGTAGAGTTTGAAAAGCTCGTCGGTAGCGTCGCTGAAGATGTTGCGTGCCGCAGCCTTCAGGTTCTCAATGGTTGTCGGTTTGCCACCGAGGATGTACGTGGCGTTCGCCTCCAGATTGTTGCCGCCGATGAGCAGCGGCACCTTGGTCTGCTCGCCATTGGCGAAGACGTCGTAAGGCTGCTTAGTCCAGAAATAGCCGTCTACGTTGTATACAGCGACGCTGCCAGCCTTCTTCATAAGTTCTTCAGCAGGCATGGCGCGCAGCTCCTTTAAGTTCTTGCAGCCTATCTTCTTTGCCATCTCCACGCCTCGTGCCTCAGCCTCTTTCAGCGTGTACACCTTCTTCATTCCTATCACCGAACCGCTCGAACCCATAGCCTGGGCGAACAGTCCTTGGCACAAAGGCGAAGCCATGAGAGCGCTGACGGACATAGAGCCAGCCGACTCGCCTACGATAGTGATGCGCTCAGGGTCGCCGCCGAAAGCGGCAATGTTGTCCTTAACCCATTTGATGGCAGCCACCTGGTCGAGCAGACCGTAGTTGCCCGAGCCTTTGTATGCGGTCTCCTTGGAGAGTTGCGGGTGGGTGAAGAAGCCGAAGATGCCCTCGCGATAGTTGGCTGTAACGGAGATGATGCCCTTGCGAGCCATAGCGTCGCCGGCATAACGCGGTTCGCTGCCGCTGCCAGCTATCAGTCCGCCGCCATTGAAGTAGATAAGAACAGGCAGATGCTCGTTCATGTCCTTTGCCGGTGTCCAGATATTGAGATACAGGCAGTCTTCGCTCATCTTCTTCGTGCCGAAGTTCATGTCGCCGAATATATTCTCCTGCATAGGGTTGGGTCCGAACTCCTTTGCCTGTCGCACGCCCTGCCACTTTGCTACGGGCTGCGGAGCCTTCCAGCGGAGGTCACCCACGGGCGGAGCAGCAAAAGGAACGCCCTTGAATGTCTTTACGCCCGACTCGTTGACGCCTTCGAGTGTGCCTTCCGCAACGTTCACTCTTGCGGGTTGCTGTGCGAACAATGCTCCTGCGAGCAGTGTAAGCACGAATGTAAGAAATGTTTTTCTCATATTTTTTAGATTCTGATGTTATTTGGTTACAATCTGCAAATTTATCCTTTTTTAGTTAGAATCTGCTAAAACTGATTAATATTATGACCGTATATCGTTAATTTGAAAGGATTGTGCCGGCAGATACGAGCGTCAAGATGCCATGTAAGCCTAAAAAACTGAGCCAATCGCATTGATATTCCAAATATTTTTTGTTTATTTGCAAAGTAAAACAATAACTACGACGGGCAGAATATGCAACCATGACGAGCCGAATTACACCTTATTATATATATAGCTTTCAACTCGTCTACGAAAACGTTAACCCGCAAGGCTAATCTTACGCACGACTGCACGCCGAATAAAAGAATAAAACTATGGGAAAAGGAAAGAAAGGCGGCAAACGCTTAACCAAGAAACAGCTCGCCCCGAAGCTGGAAGAACTCTTTACCGCTAATCCGGGAAAGACGCTTACGTTCAAAGAGATTTTCCGCACACTCCACCTCGACACTCATCCGCTGAAGATGCTCGCCATCGACATCATGGAGGAGATGGCGTGGGACGACTTCATCACCAGAGTGACCGACAACTCCTATCAGCTCAATATGAAGGGACAGGTGCAGGAGGGCATCTTCCAGCGCAAGACAAACGGCAAGAACTCTATCATGCCCGACGACTCAGACAAGCCTATCTTCGTGGCTGAACGCAACTCGATGTGGGCTCTCACCGGCGACCGCGTGCGCTTCGCTTGCATGGCTCGCCGCAAGAACCACATCAAGGAGGCGCAGGTGATAGCTATTCTGGAGCGCGCCAAGGACACCTTCGTCGGACGACTCTCGTTCGACCACGACCTCTGTACGCTCATCTCTCCGGCAAATGTGCTGGCGAACAGCATAATCATTCCGCGCCGCAAGCTGAAAGGCGGCAAGGACGGCGACAACGCCGTGGTGCGCATCGTCGAGTGGCCCGACCAGGACCACCGCAACATGATTGGCGAAGTGGTCGACGTGCTCGGAAAGGCTGGCGACAACGACGTGGAGATGAACACCATCCTCGCACAGTACGGCTTGCCGTATAAGTATCCGAAGAACGTAGAGGAGGCTGCTGAGAAGATTTCGGCGGAGATAACGCCGGAGGACTACGCCGAGCGCGAGGACTTCCGCGACGTCTTCACCTGCACCATCGACCCGAAGGATGCAAAGGACTTCGACGACGCACTCTCTATCCGACAGCTCAAAGACGGACTCTGGGAGGTGGGCGTTCACATCGCCGACGTGTCGCACTACGTCACAGAAGGATCCGTGATTGACAAGGAGGCTGTGAAGCGCGCTACGAGCATCTACCTCGTCGACCGCACCATACCGATGCTCCCCGAACGTCTCTGCAATTTCATCTGCTCGCTCCGACCCGACGAGGAGAAGCTGGCGTTCTCCGTAATCTTTAACCTCGACGAGGACGCTAACGTGAAGGCATACCGCATTGTGCATACAGTTATCAAGTCGAACCGCCGCTACGCATACGAGGAGGTGCAGGAGCTGCTCGAGCAGAACGGCGTGGTAGACGGCACGGGCGAACCCGCACCTGCAGCGCCTAAGGGCGGATACAAGGGCGAGAACGCCGACGCGCTCATCATGCTCGACCGACTGGCTAAGAAGCTGCGCGCTGCACGCTTCAAGAACGGCGCCGTGAAGTTCGACCGTGAGGAACTGCACTTCGACGTAGACGAGAAGGGCAAGCCGGTGCGTTGCTACTTCAAGCGCTCGAAGGATGCCAACAAGCTCATTGAGGAGTTCATGCTCCTCGCCAACCGCACCGTGGCTGAATCGGTAGGCAAGGTGGCGAAGGGCAAGAAGCCGAAGACGCTGCCTTATCGTGTGCACGACAACCCCGACCCGACAAAGCTCGAGACGCTGCGCGAGTTCGTGGTGAAGTTCGGCTACAAGATGAAGACCGACGGCACGAAGGGCGCACTCGCCAAGTCGCTCAACACGCTCATGTCGGCATGCGAGGGCAAGCGCGAGCAGAACCTCATACAGACCGTGGCGCTGCGCGCTATGATGAAGGCGAAGTATTCTATACACAACATCGGTCACTTCGGACTGGCGTTCGACTACTACACCCACTTCACATCGCCTATCCGCCGCTACCCCGACACGATGGTTCACCGACTCATCACACGCTACCAGCAGGGCGGACGCTCTGCCAACAAGGAGCACTATGAGGAGCTTTGCGAGCACTCGTCGGAGATGGAGCAGATTGCTGCCAACGCCGAGCGCGACTCTATAAAGTATAAGGCTGTGGAGTTTATGTCTGAACGTGTGGGCAACGTTTACGACGCACACATCTCGGGCATACAGTCGTACGGCATCTACTGCGAGATTGACGAGAACCACTGCGAGGGTCTTGTGCCGATGCGCGACCTCGACGACGACTACTACGACTTCGACGAGCGCAACTATTGTCTCGTGGGCCGTCGCCATCACAACAAGTATCAGCTCGGCGACCCGGTACGCATCAAGGTGGCAAGCGCCAACCTCGAAAAGAAACAGCTCGACTTCACTCTGGCTTAGGGGGTGCACTTGTCCCAAGTGCACCAACCAAGCAAAAAGTGGTATACTCAGGGGATGCACTTGTCTCAAGTGCACCAACCAAGTAGAATTGGTATACTCAGGGGGTGCACTTGTCCCAAGTGCACCAACCAAGTAGAAGTGACACCAACCGAATAGAAGTGCACCAACCGAGTAGAAGTGACACCATTATCTTGGTTGGTGCACTTGAGACAAGTGCACCCCCTGCAAGAACTGCACCAATCATGCAAGAAGTGCACCCCCTGCGAGCACCCCTCCTCATTAAAATTATCTCACCCTCTAACCCCCAACCCGGTCATGCCCCACATTACTTTCCTAAACCGTCGTTCCGACATTCTTATTCGGTGTGGTCACTTGCCTCATTGGTTTCAGCCGGAGGCGGTGCAGTTTATCACTTTTCGCCTTGCCGACTCACTTCCTCAGACCAAACTGCAGGAGTTGTCACTCATGCGTGAGGCGTTAGGACGGTGCGAGACAAAGGATGGAGAGCTGACGGCGGAGGAAGAACGTTTGGAAGAAATAGTGGAGGGGTGGTTGAAGATTGGATATGGCGGTTGTGTGTTACGCAATGCGCAGTGCAGGCAGTTTGTTGAGGAAGCACTGTTCTTCAACGACAAGCAGACGTATCACCTCCATGCCTTCGTCATAATGCCAAATCATGTTCACATTCTATTGTCGCCGATAGGAGAAAACAGCGTTGTCTCTATTGTCAGTAAGTTGAAGCGCTATTCGTCACGTATGATAAAACAATGTTTAGGGACGGATGGTAATGTTTGGCAGCGCGAGATGTTCGATCGTATGATGCGTGGGGAAGATGACTTCGCACATAAACTGGCATACATTGTTAATAACCCTAACGGACTTCCGGAAGATAGCTACTCATTATATGTAGCAGACAACGTGCAGTATTTGCTGTAGTGGCTTTCAGGGGGTGCTTTCAGGGGGTGCTTTCAGGGGGTGCACTTGTCTCAAGTGCACCAACCAAGTAGAAGTGCATACTCAGGGGGTGCACTTGTCTCCGCTCGGCTTTGCCGCTTGCCAGAGCAAGAAGTGCACCAACCAAGCAAAAACTGCACCAACTGAACAGAATGTATAGTTAACTTGGTTGGTGCAGTTGAGACAACTGCACCCCCTTGAGAGACAAGTGCACCCCCTGCCCTTGCCCGAAATGTTAAAGATGTTAATATAATAAAAACGAAATATCTGATTTATATCTTTTTCACAAAAAATGCGTATTTTTGCAGAGCAAATGGAAGCGTACTAACCATACTCTCCATTCTCTAACTTTTTACACATACATTCGTTTAAGAAAAACTGAATCAATTTACTAAATACAAATCTTTATGGCGAATTTTTCCCGCAAAACTTTGACTCTCGCAGCAGGTCTTGTACTTTCTGTGATGAGTGCTAACGCACAGCAGATGCGTGAAGGTTATGTAGAAGCTGGTAAGAACACTGGCAGCGAAAACTTCCACACCCTTATCCAGGGTTGGACTCCTGGCAGTCAGTTGACAGCAGACGACAACTTCTATATCTCACGTGTGAAGCCACGTGCTCGTTTCCGCAACGAGGCTACTCAGGTGCGTCTTGATCTCAATGCGAAGAACGACAAGAAGCTCATCGCTTGGATTCCGGTAAACAACTCTGACTTCAACGCACTTCCTAACGGCGTATTCGACTCAGAGGTATTCTCTATGTGGTCGTACGTTACACACTGGGGCAACTGGACATCTCCGCTCGGACGTATCCCGGCTGCTTTCCTCGACGTAGCTCACAAGAACGGTGTTGGTGTATCAGGTGTGGCTTCTATTCCTAACGCAAGCCTCAGCGCAAGCTGGGCAGCATGCCTTAAGGGTCTTGCTGGTCTGGACGTAGACAAGGTTTCTAAGTTCTTCCAATACTATGGTATCGACGGTATGGGCTATAACTCAGAGTTCTATGGCGGTGGCCCTTATGTTAAGGGTGTACGCACATTCCACGCAGCCCTCGTTAAGAAGATGAAGCCGGTTAACCCGGTATTCGAGAACTTCTGGTATGACGGTACAAACGACTTCGGTAATGTTTCATTCGACCAAGGTCTCGGCAACCATAACAAGGATACATTCGGTGACGGTGAGAACGTGCGCACATCACTCTTCTTCAACTACAACTGGAACCGTGGTCAGCTCGGTCCTTCTGTAGCATTTGCAGAGAAACTCGGTCGCGATCCGCTTGACCTCTATGCAGGTGTGAACATGCAGGGTGGCGAGCCTGGTGGTACATCATGGTCGTTGCTGCCAGATCAGCGCGTTTCTATCGGTCTTTGGGGTGCTCACTCACAGAACATGTTCTGGGAGAGCCGTGCAGAACTCGGTTCGTCTGACGAGATGAAGCAGTTCGCTTACCTCCGTCGTACAGAGTGCTACTTCGGTGGCGGCAACCGCAACCCGGTTATCACTCCGTCTGTTGTTGACAAGCACCAGTACACAGCATACAACCCGACTTGGCATGGTATGGCTGCATTCATGACAGCACGTTCACCGCTGAGCTGGGATCTCGCTGAAGAGCCGTTCATCACTTACTTCAACCTCGGTAACGGTAAGTTCTTTAACCTTAACGGCGAGCGCAAGACCAGCACACCTTGGTACAACGTAGGTATGCAGGACTACATGCCGACATGGCACTTCTGGTTCGCTAACAAGCTCCTCGGACGTACAGCAGCTGACGTTCCGGCTGAGGGCCTCGACGCTCAGTTCGTATGGGACGACGCTTACTTCGGAGGTTCTACACTCAAGATTTCTGGTACAACAGCTAACGAGTATCTCCACCTCTTCAAGACAAAGTACGCTTTGAAGAAGGGCGACGTTATCACTGTTCGCTATAAGCTCAACGAGGGCGCAACAGACCTCGACCTCGTTCTCTCAGCAGAGGGCAGCGAAGACAAGGGCGTTGCTTACAACCTCTGCAAGGCAGAGCGCGTAGCTGACGTTAACGACTGGGTTAAGCAGACATTCACAGTAGGTTCTGACTTCGACGGCAAGACTCTTGCTCTCGTAGCTCTCAACTTCAAGAACGCTAAGAACCTCGACCTCATGCTCGGCGAGTTCTCTATCGTTCGTGGCAACTACGCTACACCGGCTACTCCGGTTATCGACGCCGCTAACACCAAGATGCTCTACAACAGCAAGGCTGGTATGGACGCTAAGATCATCTTCAACATGCCTAACAACAAGGCAGCTGGCGAGCCGTGCTACAACATCGACGTTAAGACATCTCACTTCCGTCTCTACGCTCAGGAGGAGGGTCAGGAGGCTAAGCTCCTCGGCACAACAACATCTTGGGCTGGTCTCTACTACTCAATCCCGACTACTAAGGCAAACGCTAAGGTACGCCTCGGTGTTTCTGCAGTAGCTCTCGACCACAAGACAGAGTCTGAGATTGCTTGGAGCAACTACATGGAGCCTGCTACATACGTTTACAATGACGATATTCAGAGCAACAAGAAGACTATCAAGCCGAACGAGGAGTTCACACTCAGCTACATCGACCCTGAGCACCCGGCTGCTAAGTGGGAGATCGTTAAGGACGGCGAAGTTGTTAAGAGCGGCGAAGGCAACTCTTGGACAGTAGCACTTCCTGAGACTGGTAGCTACGACCTCAAGGTAACAGGCAACGAGTACGGCGAGGATGGCGCTGCTAAGCAGACAACACGTACATTCGCATCTTACATCCAGATTACAAGCGAGGGCACAGGTGCTCTGCCTGAGATCTACTCTCTCACAGCTAACGGTAGCAAGGATGAAGTTTCTCTCAAGACTGGCGAGAGCGTTAAGATGGCTTACACAGGCCGTGCAGCTGACGGTGCAGGCTCACAGGGTCTCGACCTTCAGGAGAAGCGCTTCGGTGTTTCTGCTGCTGATCTCGGACTCGTAGGCAAGAAGTCGTTCTCTATCTCGTTCTGGTTGATGATCAACAACCTCAAGGAAGGAAAGTCGGCTACTCTCTTCAATGTTTACAACAAGCAGGATGGTTGGCCTAAGACCGACTGGGGTTGGAACTGGTCACAGATCAGCCCGGATGGTAGCTTTGATGGTATCACATTCCGTGGTTCAGACGCTACATCTAACAAGGAACTCCAGTACAAGTACGGTAATACCAAGTTCCCTGTAGGCAACTGGGTACACGTTACAATGTCGTTCGATTACAATACAGCAGGTCAGTTGCGTGCTGACATGTTCTTGAATGGTGTTAAGCAGACTGTAACAGAATGGAAGCGTTTGCAGGGTGGAAATCCTGTATTCGGTCCTGCTACATACGAGCCAACATATCAGGGCGATGTTTACAGCATCACAAACGGTATGTACCTCTGCATCGGTGGTCCGCTCTTCGACCGTTACGGTCTTGACGGCGTAATCGATAACGTATTGGTTTGGGACAAGGTAGCTACCGCAGAAGACGCTAAGGCTGCTATGGGTGACCTCAATGCTAACAACCTCCCAGCTGGTGTTAAGGCGTTCTGGGACTTTGAGAAGAAGGCTACTGACAACCACTTCTCAGCTGCAGGTTCACTTGCTGGCATAAAGGCTGGTATGCAGGATATGGTTGCAGGTGGCGGCGAGGGTCAGGCTACTCTCCAGTGGATTGAGCCGACTTACATCGCAGGTTCACCGTTCGTATCTGGCGAGACATACAAGGTAGAGACCAAGCCGTCATGGACTGCTAAGAACGCTACATTCGCTGACATTACTGGTAACGGCGAGGCTGGTTCTGCAAACGTTTCGTTCCGCACAGGTGGCGACTACGACGTAACTCTTACACTCTCTAACGCTCTTGGTAAGGCAGAGAAGACATTCTCTGTAATCAAGGTGGCTTATCCTACTGGCGTTGACGCTGTAGAGGGCGCAGAGATGAAGGCTTACACAGTAGGTGAGGACGCAATCGTAGAGTTCGCTGAGGCTGGCGCATACGAGGTTAGCGTTTACACAACAGCTGGTGAGCAGGTTGCTCGCAAGGCTGCTCAGCTCAACGCTGGCAACGTGGTTAACGTACACCTTGCTAAGGCAGGCATCTACGTGCTTAATGTGAAGAAGGACGGCAAGACCGTTCGCACTGTGAAACTTATTCGTAAGTAAAATAAATCTATAAGTTGACGAGTAAACGAGTAAATATATAGACGAGTGAACGAGTTGACAAGCAGACAAGCTGATTATATACCTTATATTATATATAGGTGTGCAAAAAGCTCGTTTGCTCGTCCACTCGTCCACTTGTATAAAAACATAGCATACTTGTATACTCGTCAATTTTGCGCTTCTAAATACCTAATCAACAAAACAATATCTAAATGAACAACAAAAAGACAACACTCCTCGCATCCATGCTTCTGTGTGGCTGCGTGTTCGGTTACGCTCAGCGTACTCCGACTCATCCGTTAGACATCCAGGACCAGGGTGACAAGTACCTCCTCGAGAACATCTGGAACTGGGAAGCTGGCACACCTCCGCGCGAGGTGAGCGAAATGGACGACCAGTTCTACATCTCACGCGTTCGCCCATTGCCGCGCATCGCTGAGGCTGACGACTATCAGGCAGAGGTTAGCAAGCAGGCTAAGCCCGGTCGTAAGATGTGTCTCTGGACTCCGCTCGACGATCCAACGTCTTCTTGGAAGGCTCTTCCACGCTACTGTTTCGAGGGCGACAACTTCTCTATGTGGTCATACCTCAGCATTCACGGCAACTGGACAGCACCTTGGTTCCGCGTAACTGGCGGTCTGTCTGACGTTGCTCACAAGAATGGTGTAGCGGTAGGTTGCGTTGCTTCAATTCCTTGGGCTGCAAGTGTAAACGTGAACTCAGCAAGCGGTTGGGGTAAGACCTTCGGCGAGCTGACAAAGAAGAACTCTGACGGCACATACAAAAACGTAGAGCGCTTCGTTAAGATCCTCAAGTACTACGGCATCGACGGCGTTGGTGTGAACTCAGAGTTCCATGCTAATGCTGCTACAATGAAGCAGATCCAGGGCTTCTTCGCTGCGTGCCATAAGGAGGCAGAGAAGATTGGTTGGAAGTTCCAGCTCCACTGGTATGACGGTACTAACGACTACGGTGCCATCACATTCGACTCTGGTCTTGGTTCTCACAACAAGAATCAGTTCGGCGATAAGGACAACATCGTTACCGACATGTTGTTCTCTAACTATAACACCGGTAATGGTGCTCTCAAAAACTCTGCAGCAATGGCTAAGAGCCTTGGTCGCGACCCGTACGACTACTACAAGGGCTTCGATATCCAGGGTCGTGCGCTCCACTCTTCAAGCTCTAACTGGAACGACCTCAACGACGTAGAGGCTTCAGTAGGCTTCTGGGGTGCTCACTCACAGGGTCTTATCCACCAGAGCGCTACCGACTACGGTACATCTGACGTGGCTATCCAGCAGGCTTACCTCGACAAGCAAGAGATGGTGTTCAGCGGTGGCAACCGCAACCCGGCTAACACTCCTGACATCCTCGGATGGAGCGACGTCGTAACACTCGCCAACGGTAGCCTGAAGGGTAAGTTCCACGGTGTAGCAAGCTACGTAACAGCTAAGTCTACTATCCAGCAGGTTCCGTTCGTAACACGCTTCAACCTCGGTAACGGTCTTACATTCAAGAACGAGGGTGAGGTAACGTTCAACCACAAGTGGCACAACATCGCTACTCAGGACTACATGCCTACATGGCGTTGGTGGATCGTTGACGGCAACGAGAGCGCAAAGAGCGCAGACCTCGCTCAGGCAGAGCTGACATGGGACGACGCTTACTGGGGTGGCTCTTGCCTCCGCCTGAAGGGTCAGACAACAACATCACGCGTAAAGCTCTTCAAGACCTTGCTCAAGACAGAGCCTTCATACAACATCTCTCTTACATATAAGATGAGCAACGAGCTCGACACACACGCTAAGTTGTTCGTAGCTCTCAAGGGCAAGCTCACAGAGTACAAGGAGATTGCTATCCCTGCAGCTGAGAAGTTCGGTCAGTGGACAACATTCACCACTACTCTCGACAAGCTCGGTCTGAAGTCGGGCGACGAGATCGCAATGATCGGTATCCGTCTCGACAATACAGCTAAGGACTACAACATGCTCGTTGGTGAGCTCGCAGTTCGCAACCCACAGCAGACATTCGCACCTGTTGCTCCTACAATCAAGGAGATTGATGTTCTCCGCGGTAAGGACAAGACTTGCGACTTCAAGATCCGCTACGCTGCTAAGGAAGAGACCGGTGGCGAGAAGACATACAACGACGAGGTAGACACATGGTACTACGAGATCTGGTTCCAGCAGAAGGGCGAGAAGGAGCAGTACCTCACAGCTACAACATCATGGGCAGCTTACGTAATCGACGCTCCGATGGTAGCAGACCTCGAGAAGCGTGACTGCCGCTTCGGTGTACGCGCCGTTTCTCCTGACGGTTTGCAGAAGAGCGAAATCTCTTGGAGCGAATACCAGAAGGTTGAATACGACACACCGTCTACAGAGGTAGCTATCGACCGTCAGGTTATCAAGCCGAACGAGCAGTTCAAGGTTTACTACGAGGATCAGTTCGCACAGAACGCTCAGTCGTTCCGTCTGCTCAACGCACAGACAGGTGCTCAGGTAGGCGAGAAGTACTCAAATTGCAACCAGTTCACAACTTCTGTACCAGAGGTTGGCGTTTACGACCTTGAGGTTGTTGATGCAGAGGGCAAGACAGAGACATTCCGCGGCAAGGTTATCATCTCTCCTGAGAAGACAGGTGCTGTGCCAGTTGTAGAGACTGTAACTGCTGACAAGCAGACAGCTGAGACAAACGAGGAAATCAAGCTCAACTACACATCTCGCGACGGTGAGGGTAAGGTGTCACGCGGTCTTGTTGTAAAGGACCCGAACATGCTCTTGATTCCGGCAGAGGTAACACTCGACGGCGGCAACAACACAAGCATGGCTTACTCTTACGCTCTCTGGGTTAAGGTAGACAACTATGCTCACGACAAGCAGGGTACAAACCTCATACAGAAGAACACTATCTCAGACAAGTGGCCTCACAACAACTGGGGTGACCTCTGGGTACAGGTTCGTCCGCAGATTAACGCTGGCGAGCACGGCTGCAACAGCAACCACCTTGCAAACGAGGTATCGTTCAACACCTTCGGCTGGACAGCACACGACAACCCGAGAGAGTCGATGATGTCAACAGGTTACGCACTCAACCCGGGTGTTTGGAACCACATCGTTGTTACTCAGGCTTCTGACAAGCAGCAGAAGATCTACTTCAACGGCAAGTGTGTAGCAGGTCCTAACAACTTCTCTTCATCTTCACTGCGTGAGAACAGCTCTGACTCTCGTATCAATACCTCTGAGCACGCTAACGTCTTCATCGGTGGTGGCGGTGTTTACAAGGCAGGTCTGAACGCTACTATCGACGAGGTTCAGGTTTGGAACAAGCCTCTTACTGATGCTGAGGTAGTTCGCGCAATGCAGGGCTATGCAGCTAACGAGATTCCTGAAGGACTCATGGGCTACTACACCTTCGAGGAGATGGACAAGAGCGACTCTACATTCGTTAACCTTGGTAAGGCTGGTGCTCAGTACAAGGCAAGAATGGTTGTGATGAACGGCTCTGGCGGTGAGAATACTTCTACAGCATCTTACAAGACAGTAGGTGCAAACAACGAGGTAACAGGCTATCCTGGCATCGAGGGTACACTCGAGGTTAAGACTTCACACGCATGGCAGCTCAACGGCGGTCGCATCTCTTCTGAGGACGACAAGGCAGCTGTCGTAACATTCGCTCGTCCGGGCGAGTATGAGGCAGGCGTTAAGCTCACCAACTTCTGGGGCGAGTCTGAGAAGGCACTTGAGAATGTACTCGTTATCACAGGTGTTGACGCAATCAACGACGTTAAGGATGCAGCAGGCTTCTCTGTTTATCCTAACCCGTTCGTAGAGAGCGTAAACCTCCGCTTCTCTGAGGGCGGCTTCTACACTATCAACATCGTAAGCGCAGCAGGTGCAGTGCTCCAGAGCAACGACTTCCGTGCTGATGCAGGCGAGACAGTGAACGTAGCTGTTCAGGGTGGCAAGGGCATGTACATCGTACAGGTGCTCAAGGACGGCAAGCCGTTCAAGGCTCTCAACGTAATCAAGAAGTAATATCAAAGAATAGCGAATCGGCGGGCGGCGGCGTCGCCCTGCCGGTTCCACCTATATTCATTTATTAAAAAACAAACAATGAACAACAAATCAAACGAGAAAGGCAACATGGTGCTGAAAGCCGCCTTTGCGATGCTCGCAGCAGGTCTGCCTATGCAGTATGCTTCGGCTAATGGCAACGCAGCTCCTAATGCTTTGACACAGACTCAGGGCGCTGTCGTTCAGGGTACTGTTAAGGATGGTACTGGCGAACCGCTCATCGGCGTTAGCGTTGTAGTGAAGGGTGCCACTGGTCTTGGTGTAGTTACAGACATCGACGGTAACTATCGAATCGACGTTAAGGACAAGAACGCTGTCTTGGTGTTCTCTTATATCGGCTACACACCGCAGGAGGTAAAGGTAGGCGGTCGTGCCAACGTTGACGTTACCATGAAAGACGAAAGCTCTGTGCTCAAGGAGGTTGTAGTTACCGCCATGGGTATCAAGCGTAAGGAGTCGTCACTTACTTACTCTACACAGCAGGTTAAGGCTTCTGACCTCAACCGTGTACAGGACCCGAACGTTGCAAACTCTCTCGAGGGTAAGGTCTCTGGTGTAACCATCACACCGTCAGCAGGTGGTGCAGGTGGTGCTTCTAAGATCATCCTCCGTGGTAACAAGTCAATTCTCGGTTCGTCTACTCCGCTTATCGTTGTCGACGGTGTTCCTATGAACAACTCACAGCGCGGCCAGGTAGGTTCAGGTGCAAACATGCTTACAACAGGCGTATCAGAGGGTAGCGACGCTCTCTCAATGATCAACCCTGACGATATCGAGTCAATCAACGTGCTGAAGGGTGCCAACGCTGCCGCTCTTTATGGTTCTGAGGCTGCCAACGGTGTCCTCATGATCACCACAAAGAAGGGTCGCGAGGGTAAGGTAGGCGTTAACTTCTCTTCTAACGTAACATTCGACACTCCGCTCACAACTCCGAAAATCCAGAACGTTTACGGTGCTTCCATCGACGAGAACGCTCACACAATGAGCATCAGCAGCTGGGGCAATAAGGTATCTTCACGTACCAACGACCAGCTTATCATCCAGACTCCGATGTACGGTGAGCACTTCGGCGCTACAATGAACGACGTACACTTGCGCAACAGTGCAAAGGACGACGTTGCCGACTTCTTCAAGACCGGTGTGACAACCAACAACTCTATCGCCCTCTCAGGTGGTACAGACAAGATGAGCAGCTACTTCTCTTATGGTAACTCTCACGTAAACGGTATGATTGACAACAACTCATACAACCGTCACACTTTCTCTTTCCGTCAGAGCTTCAAGTTCTACGACCGCGCTTCTATCGACGTGTCGATGAACTACATCCAGACAAAGACAAAGAACCGTCCTGGTGGTGGTATCACAATGAACCCGATCTACCACTTGTACATGATGCCGCGTAACATCGATCTCGGCTACTATCGCGACAACTACCGCGTTAACAACGCTTCTTGGCTCACAGGCTACCAGACATACTTCAAGCGTGAGGGTAGCAACTATACAAAGGTTAAGGAGCAGGGCACTGTGACAGGTCAGCCGATGCAGAACTGGGCTTACTCAGCTCAGGGCCAGAACAACCCGTACTGGCTTGTTAACCAGAACTCAAGCGTAGCTAAGGAAGACCGTTTCTTCGGTAACATCACCGGTTCGCTTGATATCTACGACGGTCTTTCGTTCCAGGCTCGTTTGGGTATGGACTTCACAAAGTACGAGAGCGAGTCGAAGCGTTACGCTACAACATGGCTCCCTGCTTCTATGGAAGACCTGGGTCGCTACTGGTGGAGCTACTCTAAGACAACCGACCTCTACACCGACTTCATGCTTAACTACAACAAGACATTCGGTGATTGGGACGTATCTGCAACAGCAGGTTATGTAGGCCACATTCGCAAGTCGTACGGTCATAGCAACGACGTAACAGCTACATATTACTATGGTGACCGCGAGCACCTCTCTACAATGGCTAACTACTTCTCTACAGCAGCTGGTGGTCCGGGCGCTACATCGCCAAGCCAGAGCTCTGACTGGAACAAGGGTGCTGTTGTAACAGGTCAGATTGGTTGGAAGGAGACAGTTTACTTGGATGGTTCATACCGTCGCGACTGGTACCGCGCCTTCCGTCAGTTCAAGGATCGTGGTACGCCTGAGGATTACGGCTACTTCGGCTTCGGTGCGAACGCTATCGTTAGCAACCTCGTTCAGCTCCCAGAGTGGTTCAACTACTTGAAGTACCGTGCTTCTTACTCAGAGGTAGGTAACTCTATCCCGGATATCGTTTACGCTGGTGCTACACGCAACTTCGAGACAGGTGCATTGGTTCCGTCTTCATGGGCTACCTTCAAGAATCCGCGTCCTGAGAAGACAGCTTCTTTCGAGACCGGTATCGAGGCATTGTTCCTCAACAACCGCTTGAGCTTCGACTTGACATACTACAACTCTACAATGTCTAACCTCTACCTCGTTGGTACCAACGCTTCTGGCAAGTCTATCCCGATGAACTCTGCCAAGATTCGCAACCAGGGTATTGAGGCTACTGTAGGCTACGACTTCAAGTTCGGCCAGCTCCGTTGGAAGACATCTTACAACCTCTCTTACAACGACAACAAGATCCTCCGTACAGCTTACGACGAGGAGACTGACAAGGAGAATGTCATCGCTACATACGTAGGCGGTGTGCAGGTGCTCTACAAGGAAGGCGGCGCAATGGGCGACATGTACGTAACAGACATCAAGCGCGACGCTGAAGGCCACTACGTTCTTAACGCTAAGGGTGGTTTGTCAATGGAGACAGAGTCGAGCAAGACATACGGCAAGTTCGTAGGCAACCAGAACGCTAAGTGGCAGATGGGTTGGTCTAACAGCTTCACATGGAAGGACCTCACACTCTCGTTCCTCATCAACGGACGTATCGGTGGCAAGGTGCTCTCTATGACAGAGTCGTTCCTCGACGGTGCAGGCTTGTCACAGCGTACAGCTGACGCTCGCCTCTACGCTGAGAAGAACAACATCTACGCTGACGCTATCTATGGCAACAACATCCTCGGTATCCGCCTCGACGATGGTTCGGGCCGTATCGTTCCTATCGAGTCTTACTACAACTCAGTTGGTGGTGTAACTCCTCAGGACATCGAGCGCTACCTCTACAGCGGTACCAACTTCCGTCTGCGTGAGCTCTCTCTCGGTTATACATTCCGCAACCTCTTCGGTCAGAACAAGAACCTGAGCCTCTCGTTCATCGCTCGCAACTTGTTCTTCCTCTACAAGGACGCTCCGGTTGACCCTGACGTATCGCTCTCTACTGGCACTGGTCTCGGCGCATTCGAGGTATTCAATATGCCGTCGTCACGTTCGTTCGGCTTCTCATTGAATGTAAACTTCTAAACCAATTCAAAAAAGTAAAAAAGAATTATGAAAAATTCAAAGATATTTGTTTACGCTGCGCTTGCGCTCTCTGCCTTCGGTATGCAGTCGTGTCTCGACTACGACACCCCGGGTGACGAGTTCAACGCAAACCAGACCATCGTGCCTCCAGTGATCAGCTCTGGTAAAGCAGATGTCATCGACTACGAGAAGGTGATTTCTGACAAGGGTGTTGCAGAGGCTATCATGGCACTTGACGATAACATCCGTACTGCTCAGACCGGTGTTTATGGCATCCGTGGCGGTAAGGACGGTGGTGCTCCTGAGGCACACGCTTACCAGTGCTGCTACTCACTCGGTCCTGACAACTACGTACAGTACTTCTGTGTGCCTCACTACGACTTCCCGTACTCTAACTTCACATTGCGTTCTACATACGATATGTGTAAGGGCTCTATCGGTGGTCCTGGCAGCGGTTTCTCTTCAGCTAAGCTCTACATCGCTCCGCTGTTGAACACAGAGAAGATCGACTCAGTTCCTGAGTTGAAGGCTATCTTCCTTACACTCTTCAACTACTCGGCTATCGAGAACGCCGACCTCTTCGGTCCGATGCCTTATGAGGAGTTCAAGGCTCTGCGCGACAAGTCGCCGTTCGAGTACAACGACGTACGTACAATCTACTACGGTGTTAAGAAGAACCTCGATGACGCTGTTGCATGTCTGAAGTACTACAAGGACAACCGTTCTGAGGCTTACAAGCAGGAGCTGGCTAACGTAATGTACAGCTACCTCACTATCGTTAACGAGCCGTATTCAAAGACTTGGGAGGATATGGAGCCGTGGATTCGCTTTGCCAACTCGCTCAAGCTCCGCATGGCTATCCACATGAGTGGTATCGAGCCTGAGACAGCTAAGACATGGGCAGAGGAAGCAGTTCGCGATGGTGTCATCACCGACGTTGACAATGAGGTTGCCATCTATCCGGCATTCTCTGGCAAGGACCACCCGCTGGTTGAAATCACAGGCTGGAGCGACGCCGTTATGGGTGCTTCGTTCCTTAACCTGCTCGAGAATCTCGACCACCCGTACATGAAGTATCTCTTTACAAAGAACAGCGTAAATCTTGCTAAGTCTCCGCAGGCTGTAGAGGGTTCTTCTTGCCCGGCTACCACACCGATGAACTCTGTATACGTAGGTATGCGTGACGGTGTTGCTCCTGGTGAGGGTCAGGCAGCAGCCAACAACCCGTACTGTGGCTACTCTATGCTCGACAAGGCATACTTGGCTCAGACTCAGGCTCCTCTCTTCCTCATGAAGTGTTCTGAGGTTTACTTCCTCCTCGCTGAGGGCGCTCTCCGCGACTGGAACATGGGCGGTACAGCTAAGCAGTTCTACGAGCAGGGTATCCGCAACGCTTCTCTTGAGGCCCGTTCGTTCATGGGCAACAAGTACAACCAGCTGGTTGACGACTACCTCAACGTTGAGGCCCCGAAGGGCATCCCGTACGTTGACCCGCAGGGTCTCACACCCGATATGCCGAGCGTAACAAAGATTGGTGTGAAGTGGAACGAGGGTGATTCTCCTGAGGTTAAGCTCGAGAAGATCATCACTCAGAAGTACATCGCTTCTTTCCCGTACAGCTACGAGTCATGGGTTGACCTTCGTCGTGTAGGCTATCCTAAGCTCTTCCCGATCCTCGGTGTAGCTGACGGCGACGGCACAATCCAGGCTGGCGATCCGAAGGTACAGACAAAGGAGAACATCATGCGTCGTATTCCTTGGGCTTCTGACGATCCTCAGACTAAGGAGGACATTGCTAACACTGGTCTCCCAGCACTCGGCGAGGGTGCTTCGGATACTCAGGGTCAGCACCTCTGGTGGGATAACGGAGCTTCTAACTTCTAATCCGCACGTTTAGATTTGTATATATAAAAATGGGCAGGACTCCGATTTCGGAGCCCTGCCTTTTTTGTCTTAAATTGGGTCTAATCCTAAATTTATATATGATTTTTGGGATTACAATCCCAAATTTCCATATAACTTTTGGGATTAGAGCGTTTTTTGTGTATCTTTGCAAGTGTAATATAATATTAATGTTATGATATCAAGACTATTGCAGGAGACAATTGAATCGCGTTTGTTTGCAGGAAAGGCAATTATCGTGATAGGAGCGCGTCAAGTAGGCAAGAGTACGTTGTTCAAGCTTATTCTTGAAAAACAAGACTATAAGGCATTGCAGCTTAATTGTGATGAGCCCGAGGTGAGGGATATGCTTAGCAATATAAACACTGCAGAGCTACGACTTCTTATAGCCGACAATCGTATAGTTGTTATTGATGAGGCGCAGCGAGTGGAGAATATAGGTATGACATTGAAACTAATTACCGACAACTTCCCTGATGTGCAGTTGCTTGTGACAGGTTCTTCTTCTTTTGAATTGCAGGACAAGCTCAATGAGCCGCTTACTGGTCGTAAGTATGAGTATCATCTTTATCCGATTTCCACTGCCGAGTTGATGGCAAGTAATGGTCTTCTCGGTGTGAAGCAGACCCTTGAGCAGCGCCTCGTCTACGGCTCTTACCCCGATATATTGAACCATGCCGACGATGCAAAAGAACTGCTTATGAACCTCGCTGGCAGTTATCTATATAAAGACTTGTTGACGCTTGAGAGCGTACGCCGTCCCGTTCTGCTCGGCAAGTTGCTTACTGCTCTTGCCTTGCAGGTGTGCAGTGAAGTGTCGTACAACGAACTTGCACAGACCGTTGGTACAGACAATAAGACTATAGAGAAGTATATAGACCTTTTGGAGAAATGCTACATAGTGTTCCGTCTTAATGGTTTCAATCGCAATTTGCGTTCTGAGTTGAAGAAAAGCAAGAAAATCTACTTCTTTGACAATGGCATACGTAACGCTATTCTCCAGAACTTTGCACCTCTCTCGCTTCGCCAGGATGCAGGTGCGCTATGGGAGAATTTCATTATCAGCGAGCGTATAAAGCGCAACCACTATTCGGGTCGTTACGCCAATAGTTATTTCTGGCGAACCACCCAGCAGCAAGAAATAGACTATGTGGAGGAGTGTGACGGACAGTTTAGTATTTTCGAGATGAAGTGGAATCCACGTCGTGCCAACACTCAATTTCCTTCTTCGTTCCTAACAGCGTATGATGTGAAGGAAAAGGCTGTGGTGACTCCCGAGAACTGGATAGAATGGGTTGTGTAAGGCGTTGCAAGGCTATAAATAAAATCGAGTAGCTGAAAAAATCTACCATATCTTCCAGCCGGAGTGCAACGTGCTGCATGTCAGAAAGATAAAGGCTGGAAGATTCCTAAAAAATGAGGTTATCTTCCAGCCTATCTTCCATTCGTTTCTCGGCATTTTGCAGTAGCGTAGCAATCTTGTTGCAGTAGCGTGGCAATCTTTAGGGGGTGCAGTGGTCCCCACTGCACCAGCCAAGCAGCACACAGCGTCCTCCCACAGAATGCACCGAACCCACAGAAGTTTAGGGGGCGCAGAGGTCTCCCACAGATTGCACAGAGGCATACAGATATTTCTTGCTGAGATATTTTCCCACAGATTGCACAGAACACGCAGAACTTTAGGACACCCTCCTAAGTGTGTTCTGTGGGAAGACACGCTGCTTGGTTGGTGCAGCTGAGACAGCTGCACCCTCTGAGGTTATTGTAAGCTCTTTACTTCTTCTATCGGCAAGCCTGAGCCTTGAGCGACCTGCTCGATGGTTAATCCCATTGCAAGAAGATTTCTTGCAATAGTTTTCTTTTCCTCCGCACGTCCTTCCGCACGTCCTTCTGCACGTCCTTCCGCACGTCCTTCGGCGCGTCCTTGTTTCATACCCTCCGCACGTCCTTTCTCTCTTGCCTCACGTTCAGCAGCTGCCATGCACGCCATATTGTCGCGCACAACCCAGAGGCTATTTTCGTACGCCTCCCATTCCTTCTTTGTTAGGCGGTGGCTGTCGGCATAGTCCTCAAGCTGTTTGAATATCTCTTTTTGTGCCGTGAACGGCATTCTGCTTAATGCTTCCATATGCTTCAATACGTAAATCCATTTCTCAAAATCTGTAACACATTCCTCCGCTTTGTTCTTAAAGAGCGGAAGCGCCAAGTAGATAAAGCGGATCTTGTTGGATACCTGCATCTTCGTGTCTTTGTCCGCCAATACGATGTCCGTACGGAATTTCGACACCTCGTCCGTACGCGGCATGTAGTTCATAAAACATATTGTGTAAACAGGCAGGAACTTGTAGGCGTCTTCGCTTTCTGCGCGACCCTTGTCTACCTGGTCAAGGATGCTACGGCATGTGTAGCAGATGGTGCGGTCAAGGAAGTTCGGTTGCCATCGGTTCTGCATCTCTACGATAAAGCGTTCGCCGGTGTCCGTCTCGCAGTAGACATCGTAGATAATGCCGCGCTGGTCTTTCGTTGGCGGCAGCAGTTCCTTGTCGCGGAACGTGAGGTCTTTGACATGCAGCTCGTCTACGAGCAGGTCGTTGAGGAAACTTATCAGCAACGGCTTGCTGAACTCCTGTCCAAACAGTCGTTTGAAGCCCCAGTCGGTGAACGGATTGATGTATTTGCCCATAGTCCTATGTATTGTTTACATTGCAAATATACAACGAAACTTCGTAACGACAAAGAAATAGATGCTCTTTTTGCAATCTTAGGGGGTGCAGTGGTCTCCACTGCACCAACCAGGCAGCGCACGCACCATAACCTTCTGTGTGCATCTGTGCAATCTGTGGGAGGACACTCGCAGTTCGGTTGGTGCAGCTGGGGACAGCTGCACCCCCTGGGGGAATACTGGTTACCGCGTACAGGAAATGCTGTTACCGCGTGCCTAAACTGTTGTTACCGCAATGCTGTAAAGGCGTTACCGCGCTGTGGTAATAGTGGTTTCTATAGTTTCTTTACGTTAAAAAAGCATTAAAAAGAAGTGCGGTTTCCATTTTTTTATTAACTTTGCAAACTGATAAGCTGCACCTCAGCATAATATTCAAGCAAACTTGATATTCTGCATGCGGTTATCTTATCAACGTAAATCTATGAGTTATCAAATTATAACTAACTAACGGTAAGAATTTTCTAATTAATTAACTAACTAAAACAAATTCACAAAGCATGAAGAAAAAAGTACTTCTGTCTACGCTTGCTATGGCTGCGTTCATGTCAGCTATGCCGAGTGTAAACGCTTTTGCTGCTGATGACACAACGTCAAATGCAGTTTACGACTTCAGCGGTTTCAACGACGTGAACCTTATCAACCTGTTCTATCAGGCTTATCAGGACGGTCGCAAGTATCCTACCGCTGCCGAGTTCGCAGCAGCTGGTATTCAGCAGAGCGACATCGCGTTCATCCGTTCGCACGTTCGCAACAAGGGCATCATCGACCGCTCAAGCCGTCTTATCAAGGACACCTACGAGAAGCGCAACCTTTGGATGAACATCCCGATGGGTCAGGGTAAGGACGGTGATGTAGGTCACCCGTCAACCAACTTCGACTACGACGTGTTCTCAATGTGGAACTACACCAACCTCTTCGGTGCTTGGAACCACGGATTCTTCTCGGCTCCTGCTTCATGGACCGACGCTGCTCACAAGAACGGTACCAACATGTTCTCTGGTATCAAGTTCTTCGACACAACTGGCGGCCGTCCTGACGGCGCTGGCAGCTGGATTCAGTATTGTACATCAAAGGACGATAACGGCAACTTCAAGTACGTAGACGCTATCATCAACTGCTTGATGTACTTCGGTTTCGACGGTATCAACTACAACTGGGAGGATGCTGGCTACAACAAGGCAGATATCGTTAACTTCCACCGCGCTCTTTGGGCAAAGGCAAAGGAGAACGGCTTCGACAACTACCGCAGCGGTATCTACACAAGCCAGAGCTCTATCGCAAGCGCTATGCAGGCAAAGTGGCTGCTCGGCGACAAGGAAGGTCGCACACACGACCTTATGCTCAACTATTCGAGCGGCGACTTCTCTTACCAGCTCAGCAGCTCTGCTAAGGTGGCTATCGACGCTACCGGTTCTACAGAAGGTATCTACGCCGGTGCGTGGATTGTAACCATGAACCTCGGCTGGAACCGTCTTAACAGCGACGAATATGCAAAGCAGATGAACCTCTGTCTCTGGGGCGAGCACGCTTCAAGCCGTATCTGGTCTTACACTACAGGTACCGACTCTTACGACCGTCAGGCTAACTACCAGTACATGCAGGAGCGCATGATGTCGGGTGGTAACCGTAACCCGCTCGAGCGTCCGGCTATCAGCAACACAGGCAACTACTGGGAGGTGACAGAAACGTCAGGCAACAAGCCGCTGCAGACCTACGCAGGTCTGGCAACATGGATTCCGGAGCGTTCTTCAATCTTCGGCAACCTTCCGTTCGCTACCAACTTCAACCTCGGCAACGGCGACCGCTACGCTTACAAGGGAAAGAAGACAGCAGGCGCTTGGTACAACATGGCTACACAGGACCTCGTTCCGACATACCGCTGGCTCGTTGTTAAGCCGGGTACAGAGGAGGTTAGCAAGGATATCGACGCTACATTCTCGCTCGCTGACCAGTACATCGGCGGTACCAGCCTCCTGCTCACAGGTAAGGCTACTGCTGCCGGCACAGACGTAGTGCTCTACAAGACCGACCTCAACGTGTCTGCAGGCAACCCGTTCGTTAAGATCGCCGTTAAGAACGGCAAGGAAGGCTCAAACGCTTCTTCTCTCTACGTAATCGTTCAGAAGGCTGACGGCTCATGGACAGAGACTCCGGTGGGCAACATCACCGGCGCTAACTGGCAGGAGGTGAAGGTGGCTCTCAACGGCGTTTCTAAGAGCGACGTCATCAAGCACATCGGTCTGCGTGTTAAGGGTAGCGACGACGCTTACAAGATGTACGTAGGCAAGCTCGAGATCAACGACGACGTTAAGGCCGTACCGGCTGCAATCAAGGACCTCAACGTAGAGGTTAAGAACGAGTACAAGACTCAGCTCTCTGCCAAGATCTACTGGAACGTAGACGCACAGGCACAGAAGCGCGCTGCTTGGGATCTCGTTTACAACGACGAGGCTAACATCGACCACTTCGAGATTCTCTACAAGAACGGCGAGAACGGCAAGGTTTCTGAAATCGGCCGCACCACAACATGGTCTACATTCATCGGCGACATCCAGTTCGAGGAGAACGCAGAGCCGTACATCGGCGTACGCTCAGCTTCTACCGACCTGAAGAGCTACTCAGAGGTTAAGTGGGTTAAGGTAACACGCGGCGACTTAGCTTCGTTGCCAGAGGTACCTGTTGTCGACTATCCTGAGAGCAAGATGAACCCGGATTGCGACGGCGCAGCTACAGCACGCCAGCAGCGCTACGTAACAGACGTTACAACAACTGGCGCTGACCAGAACCTCGACTACCACACAGACCACCCGGTAGCTGACGGTTCGCAGTATGACGACCAGACAGCTCTCGTGCTCAAGGTTAAGCAGGGTCAGAAGGTGAATATGAACATCAAGTGTGCTGACTTCTCTGACGGTCTGAAGTATTGCTTCGCAGGTGGTTGGATAGACCTCAACGGCGACAAGCAGTTCAACTCAGCCAAGATTCAGGATGATCCGGCTAACGGCGAGATGCTCTTCTTCGCAGGCAAGCTCCGTGCAGCTACTCCTGAGTTCCAGACAACCGGCGTAAACTGCGAGTTCACCATTCCTGAGGACGCTAAGCCAGGTAAGAGCCGTTTGCGTATCGTATTCTCTGACGCATGGTTCGCAGGCGACTTCCTCCCGTCAGGTCTCCACAACAAGGGCTTCTCTATGGACTTCGGCGTAGAAATCACTGGCGACAACCCGGGCCGCGGTGCAGGTGTTGACATCCACGACCAGGGCGAGGCAGACGAGCCTGAGATGCTTGGTGGCACAGTTGACGCTATCAACTCTGCAAGCCAGGGCGTTTCTAAGGTAGAGGCAGCTGACGGCAAGTTCAACTTCCAGAACGTAGAGAAGGCATGGGTATACGATGCAAGCGGCGTACTCGTTAAGTACCTCGTTAACCCGACATCGTTCGATGCTCAGCAGCTCGCTTCTGGCGTTTACCTCGTGAAGATGCAGAACGGCAACATCATCCGTTCGCAGAAGCTCGTGAAGTAAAAAAGCCCCTCCCAACCCTCCCCGTCGGGGAGGGCTAAGGATAGCTTAAAGAGGCTTGGTTCTGCTTAGTTTCCTTGGCTTAGAAAGGCTTAAGAAGGCTTAGTTCGGCTTAAACGCTGCCTTAGTTCGGCTTAAACGCTGCCTTAGAAAGGCTTATACTATAAATAATAAGAAAGGCGCAACCGCACGGGTTGCGCCTTTCTTCGTAGCAAAACTGCGCATTTGTTTGTTTTTCTCACCGCAAAAGTGTAGTTTTGCAGAATAAAACCCTAAGGAGCATGACAGAGAAAAACGAAAGAAGGTTGCCAGTTGGCTTGCAGTCTTTTACAGAAATCCGAAGAAAGAAGTATTTGTATGTTGACAAGACCGATATTATTTGGAATCTTGCCAACAAAAACAAGAAGTACAATTACTTGAGTCGCCCACGTCGATTTGGAAAGTCGGTGTTGGTAGACACGCTTCAAGCCTATTTCGAAGGTAGGAGAGAGCTGTTTGAGGGTTTAAAGATAATGCAGTTGGAGAAAGACTGGGTGAATCGTCCCGTCGTACGTTTAGATATGAGTCTTGGAGGAGCTGATGAGCAGGCTCTGCGTTCGTATCTGGATATGGCATTTCGTGATTACGAAAAGGCGTGGGATGTGGAAACGGTTTCGGGATATTCTCTTGCAAACAGATTTCATAATATCATTGTCAGTGCATATAAAAAAACGGGTGAGCAGGTGGCTATCCTAATAGATGAATACGACTCTCCGTTGCAGCATTCGTGGCACACACCTGATCATGAAGCCTGTACCTCTGTTTATCGCGAAGTGTTTGCAGTGCTTAAAGCTGACGACCAGTATGAGCGTTTTGTCTTTCTTACAGGCATAACCAAGTTTACGCAAATATCGCTTTTCTCGGTTCTAAACAACATAAGCAATATCAGTTTTGAGGCTCCATACGCAGCTGTTTGTGGTATAACAAAGTCGGAGATAAAAGAATATTTCCGACCAGAGATAGCAAGTATGGCAGAGCAAAAAGGTTGGACGGAGGATGATACTGTGCAGCACTTGAAGGACTACTATGACGGCTATCATTTTAGTCATAATAATATGGTAGATGTGTTCAATCCGTTCAGTCTGATAAATGCTTTGGCTGATGGCGAGCTGCGCAACTATTGGGCAGCATCGGGTGCTACATCGTTACTGCCGAAATTTGTTGACGACATGGAAATAAGGTTGAATGACTTCGATCACAGTGCCCTGCCAAGTACAATAATAGAGACTTCGGATGTAACGGGTGGTGGTGCAGAGTTGTTCCTTTATCAGTCGGGTTATCTTACAATAAAAGGATATGACGAGGGTGTTTATTTCCTTGGTATTCCTAATCAAGAAGTTCGTCAGTCGCTCAATAGTATTGTGCTTCCGGCATTGGCGATGCGCCGTAATGGTGACATGTCATGGAGTTGAAGCTATCAAACAATGGTGGCATTTCTGCTGCCGAACAACAGATATGTGAAAATCGCTATATAGAGCCTTTCAAGGCAGACGGCCGTAAGGTAATAGCCCTTGCTGTTGAACTTGATGCTATGGGCAAGGGACTTGTAGATTGGAAAGTTTGCCAAAGCAATTGAGAGGGTTTCTGTTCTATTGGCGTGAATAAATAAAAACAAAGAAAAATGAATAAAACAGTAATTCTAACGCTTACAGCAGCAGCCCTGCTGTCGACAACCGACGCTATGGCACAGTTGAAATATCCAGCAACGGCGAAGGACAACACCGTTGACGAGTACTTCGGAGAGAAGGTGGCAGACCCGTATCGCTGGTTGGAGAACGACACGAGCGCAGCCACGGCAGAGTGGGTGAGAGAGGAAAACCTCGTCAGCCGCAAGTATCTCGACAATATACCCATGCGCAAGGCGATACTGAAGCGCCTGAAGGAAACCGTGAACTACGAGAAGCGCGGCATGGCATTCGAGCGCGGCGGCAAGTGGTACGCCTACCGCAACGACGGACTGCAGAACCAATCGGTGCTATACCAGATGGACCGCTATGATGCGCCCGTCAACAAGTGGCGCGTGTGGCTCGACCCGAACAGGCTGAGCACCGACGGCACGGTGGCACTGAAGAGCACCACGTTCTCGCACGACGGCAAGTACATGGCGTATGTCATCTCGCGCAACGGATCGGACTGGGAGGAGATATACGTGAAGGACGTGGCGACGGGCAAGACGCTCAACGACCACATCGTGTGGGCGAAGTTCACGAAAGCCACATGGGTGGGCGACGGCTTCTATTACAGTGCGTACGACGCGCCCGAGAAAGGCAAGGAGACATCAGCCAAGAACTCCGTGCAGAAGATATACTACCACCGCATAGGTACGCCGCAGAGCGACGACCGCCTGTTCTATCAGAACCCGTCGCAGCCGCTGCGCTTCTACGAGGTGAGCGTGAACAAGGAGGAGACCGTGATGTACCTCACCGAGGCGGGCATGGACAACGGCAACAACCTCTATGTGCGCGATATGACGCAGGCAGACGCACAGTTCATACAGATGTGCTCCGACTCGCGCTATATCTATGCGCCTGTGGAGACCGTCGGCAACCGTATGTACATACTCACAAACGCCGGTGCGCCGAAGTACCGACTCATGGTGGCAGACGTGAGCAACCCGGGCTACGCCGACTGGAAAGAGCTGGTGGGCGAGGGCGAGAGCGTGCTCGAGGGCGTTACGTTCACCGCCGACAACCGCATGATACTGCAGTACGCCAAGGACAACTGCAACCAGCTTTACGTTTATGACACCGACGGCAACCGACTCAGCGAGATTGCGCTGCCCACGTTCGGCACCACATCCGTGAGCGGCGCACACGGACAGAAGGAACTCTTCTACTCGTTCACGTCGTACACCACGCCGGGCGCCATCTACAGCTACGATATGGCTACAGCGAAGAGCACGTTGCTGTCTACGCCGAAGCTCTCGTTCCGCACGCAGGACTACGTTACGGAGATGCTTTTCTACACCTCGAAGGACGGCACACGCGCTCCGCTCTTCGTGACGCACAAGAAAGGCATAAAGCTCAACGGTAAGAATCCGCTGCTGCTCTACGGCTACGGTGGCTTCAACGTGACGTACAAGCCCTACTTCCTTTCGAGCATGATTCCGTTTATGGAGCGCGGCGGCGTATACGTTCACGCCGTGTTGCGCGGCGGTGGCGAGTATGGAGAGCAGTGGCACGTGGCAGGCACGAAGCTGCAGAAGCAGAACGTGTTCGACGACTTCATCTCGGCAGCCGAATACCTTATTAATAAAGGCTACACCTCGAAGAACTATCTCGCCATACAGGGCGGAAGCAACGGCGGACTCCTCGTCGGAGCCTGTATGACGCAGCGCCCCGACCTCTTCCGCGTCTGTCTGCCCGCAGTAGGCGTTATGGATATGCTGCGCTATCATAAGTTCACCATCGGCTGGAACTGGGCGCCCGACTACGGCACATCTGATGATTCGAAGGAGATGTTCGACTATCTGAAGGCTTACTCGCCGCTTCACACGCTGAAGCCCGGCGTGCACTATCCGGCTACGCTCGTCACCACAGCCGACCACGACGACCGCGTGGTGCCAGCCCATTCGTTCAAGTTCGCCGCACGCCTGCAGGAGTGTCAGGGCGGCACCGCTCCGGTGCTCATCAGCATCGGCGTGAACGCCGGACACGGCGGAGGCAAACCGCTGGCAAAGCGACTCGAAGAGACAGCCGACGCCATCAGCTTCACGCTGTGGAACATGGGCGTGAAGAAATAATCATGGAATAAGGCAAGAGAGAACAGCCCCACGGGACATAAAGCAAAAACAAAGAGAAGAAGCAGGATATGGTACCACAGGAATATCAGAAGTTCTACCTGAAAGACGTGACGTTCGTCAATCTGATGATGCGTCGCATATACAACGTGCTCATCGTGGCAAACCCGTACGACGCGTTCATGCTCGAGGACGACGGACGCGTTGAGGAGAAGATATACAACGAGTATGTGGAGCTCGGTCTGCGCTATCCGCCTACGTTCACACAGGTGAGCACTACGGAGGAGGCGCGCGAGGTGCTGCGCACCATGCACATCGACCTCGTAATCTGCATGCCGGGCAACGCCGACAACGACGCGTTCAGCGTGGCGCGCGACATAAAGGCGGAGTTTCCGCACATGCACTGCATAGTGCTCACGCCTTTCTCGCACGGCATCACGAAACGCATGGAGAACGAAGACCTCTCCATCTTCGACTATGTGTTCTGCTGGCTCGGCAACACCAATCTTATCCTCTCCATCATCAAGCTGATAGAGGACAAGATGAACCTCGAGCACGACATCAACGAGGGCGGCGTGCAGATGATTCTGCTCGTTGAGGACAGCATACGCTTCTACAGTTCGATACTGCCCAACCTCTACAACTACATACTGGCGCAGAGCAAGCGCTTCGCTACTGAGGCGCTCAACCGCCACTCGGCGACGCTGCGTATGCGCGGCAGACCGAAGGTGGTGCTGGCGCGCAACTACGAGGAGGCTATGGCGCTGTACGAACGCTATTCGGACAATGTGCTCGGCGTGATAAGCGATGTGCGCTTCCCCATACACGGCGAGAAGGACAGCGAGGCGGGTTTGAAACTGATGCGCGAGATACGGCAGAACGACCCCTATCTGCCGCTCATACTCGAGAGTTCGGAGTCGGAGAACCGCGCCAAGGCTGAGGCTGAAGGATTCCGCTTCGTCGACAAGAACTCTAAGAAGATGTCGCTCGACCTGCGAAAGATTCTGGAGGAGCATTTCGGCTTTGGCGACTTTATCTTCCGCGACCCGAAGACGAAAGCCGAGATAATGCGCATACACTCGCTGAAGGAGCTGCAGGACAACATCTTCAAGATTCCCGACGACTCGATGCTCTACCACATCTCGCGCAACCACATGAGCCGCTGGCTATCGGCGCGTGCCATCTTCCCCGTGTCGATGTTCCTGAAGACCGTGACGTGGGAGCGACTGAAGGATATCACAGCCCATCGCGAGATTATCTTCGACGCCATAGTGCAGTATCGCCACATGAAGAATATCGGCGTGGTGGCGGTGTTCGACCGCATGAAGTTCGACGCCTACTCCCACTTCGCACGCATCGGCGAAGGCTCGCTCGGCGGAAAGGGCAGAGGCTTGGCGTTCCTCGACACCATCATAAAGATGCACCCCGAGTTCAACTCGCTGGAGGGAGCGAAGGTGCAGATACCGCGCACCGTGGTGCTCTGCACCGACGTGTTCGACCAGTTCATGGAGCAGAACAACCTCTACCAGATTGCACTCAGCGACGCCTCGGACGACGACATACTGCGCCACTTCCTGCGTGCGCAGCTGCCCGACTCGCTCATAGCCGACTTCTTCACGTTCTTCGAAGCCGTGAAGAGTCCGATAGCTATACGCTCGTCGTCGCTGCTCGAAGACGCCCACTACCAGCCCTTCGCTGGCATCTACTCTACGTACATGATACCGTACCTCGACGACAAGTATGCCATGCTCGAGATGCTGGCGTGCGCTATCAAGGGCGTCTACGCCTCGGTCTATTATCGCGACTCGAAGGCGTACATGACAGCCACGAGCAACGTAATCGACCAGGAGAAGATGGCAGTGATATTGCAGGAAGTGGTGGGCAAGCAGTACGACGGACGCTACTACCCGAACATATCGGGCGTGCTGCGCTCGCTAAACTACTACCCCATAGGCGACGAGCGCGCAGAGGACGGCATCGCCTCGCTCGCGCTGGGCTTGGGCAAGTATATAGTGGACGGCGGACAGACGCTGCGCGTGTCGCCATACCATCCGCACCAGGTGCTGCAGACCTCAGAACTGGAGACGGCGCTGCGCGAGACACAGACGCGCTTCTACGCTCTCGACACGCGCCATGTGGGCAACGACTTCAAGGTGGACGACGGATTCAACATTCTGAACCTGAAGGTGAAGGAGGCAGAGCGCGACAACTCGCTCAACTTCATCGCATCTACCTACGACCCATACGACCAGATGATACGCGACGGACTGTACGAGGGCGGCAGAAAGGTGATATCGTTCGCCGGAGTGTTGCAACAGGACGTGTTCCCGCTGCCCGAACTGCTGCAGATGTCGATGCGCTATGGTGCAGAGGCTATGCGCCGACCCGTGGAGATTGAGTTTGCATGCAATCTCAACGCCGACCGCACGGGTTCGCTCTACCTGCTGCAGATTCGCCCCATTGTCGATCAGAAGCAGATGCTCGACGAGGACCTCGCGGCGATACCCGACGCCGACTGCCTGTTGCGCTCGCACAACTCGCTCGGGCATGGCGTGACCGAAGACGTGACCGACGTGGTGTACGTGAAGACCGACGACCGATTCTCGGCTGCCGACAACCCGACGATAGCACGCGAAATAGAAAAACTGAACAAGGAATATCTCGACCGCGGCACAAACTACGTGCTTGTAGGTCCGGGCCGCTGGGGCTCGAGCGACTCTTGGTTGGGCATACCTGTGAAGTGGCCGCATATTTCGGCAGCGCGCGTCATCGTTGAGGTGGCGCTGAAGAACTATCGCGTGGACCCGAGTCAGGGCACGCACTTCTTCCAGAATCTCACGTCGTTCGGCGTGGGCTACTTCACCATTGACGAGAACCGCAACGACGGCTGCTTCCACAAGGCGACGCTCGACGCGATGCCGGCTGTGGAGGAGACAGAACACGTGCGTGTGGTGCGCTTCGAGAAAGGACTAAGAATAATGATGGACGGAAAGAAAGGCGAGGGAGTGGTTGTCGCTATATGATAAAGCGGCGATTATGCGTGTTTTCAATTGAAAACTGACAGATGGGCTGGTAGATATCCTGGTAGCTTTGTTGATAAATCGGATATCTGCCAGCCTTTGTCTTGCTGAAAGCCAATAGGTTATGTTGCTGCTGGTAGATATGGTGGATTTTTTCCTGACTTCGTCACTCAAAAAGCATACATTTTATAACTTGTTGATAAACA
>OGWZ01000266.1_pt1 | contig 62062 bp, 40 predicted proteins | sample 1576141 | NCBI WGS metagenome assembly OGWZ01 (sample SAMEA3541512, study PRJEB24748) | human gut metagenome | biome: human gut; feature: human-associated habitat; material: faeces | place: China | collected 2012
GATAGGCACCCCCTTCAAATGAAACGACTGCTGGTCGCTGCCGCCGACGGGATTGTCCCAAGCACGATAGTCGGGGGCGAAGCAGAAGTTATGCTTCGACATATCCGCCTTTAGCCACTCGCCAATCTTCGGATGCGAAGCCGTGAAGAAGTACATCAGATACCGACTGCCCGTGCCGCTGCCCACCATGTCGAAGTTCAGGTAGCCCTTCACCTTATGCATATCCTTGTAGGCATCAGTGAAGTAGCGCGAACCGAGCAGTCCGAACTCCTCACCGTCCCAGAATGCGAACACGATAGTGCGCTCCGGCGTTGCACCACTCGCCACGAAAGCCTTCATAATCTGCAGCACGGCAGCCACACCCGACGCGTTGTCGTCGGCACCGTTGTAAATCTTGTCGCCTTCGATGTCGTTGTACACGCCTTCATGGTCGAGATGCGCACCCACAACAACCATTTCGTCAGTCTTCTTGCCCGGCAGCACCGCAAGTACATTGCTCAGATACATAGTGCGGTGCACCTGCTTCTTTATCTCCGCAACAGAATCAGCCTCAACGAAGTAGCGTACGCCACGCTTCAGCTTCTGCACGGCGCAAGCCTCGAAGGGCTGTTCGTACGAGTCGCCGAGGAAAGGTTTCAAGCCAGCCTGTCGAATCTGTGAAATGATATACTGCTTTGCGATGCGCGAACCACGCTCGCCTGCACGGCGTCCCTCCAAGAGGTCATCGGCGAGGAAATAGACATGCGCACGAGCCGCATCTTCGGTGATTGAACGCAAGCCTGCATCACACTGTGCAGCCAGCTGTTTCTCCACTTTCGCCGACTTCTTCTGTGCGGCTTCAATAGTAGTCGCGCCGCTAAGAACGATAGCAGCCGACAACAATAGTTTATTAATCATATTCAAAGTATTATATCGTTAGTCAGTAATAAAGTTTAAACCAATGCAAAAGTAACGAAAAAACATAAGAATACCTCATCAAGAGTGGATAATTTATGGATTATTTGTTGTAACTTTGCACGTAAATAGGAAACATTATTTTAACATAATAACATACACAGAATTATGGCAAAGAAAGCTTTATTGATGATCCTCGACGGATGGGGCATCGGCAAACATGGCAAAGGTGACGTTATCTACAACACACCGACTCCGTATCTCGACTACCTTACAGCAGTGAGCGCACACTCACAGCTCCTGGCATGCGGCGAAGACGTAGGTCTGCCGGAGGGTCAGATGGGTAACTCTGAGGTTGGCCACTTGAATATCGGCGCTGGCCGTATCGTTTACCAGGACCTCGTTAAGATTAACCGTGCTTGCAAGGACGGCTCTATCCTCAAGAACAAGGAGATCGTTAAGGCTTACAGCTACGCTAAGGAGAACGGCAAGAAGCTCCACCTCATGGGCCTCACCTCTACCGGCGGCGTACACTCTTCACTCAACCACCTCTTCAAGTTCATCGAGATTGGCAAGGAGTACGGCTTGAACGACGTATACGTACACTGCTTCATGGACGGCCGCGACACCGACCCGAAGTCGGGCAAGGGCTTCATCGAGCAGGTTCAGGAGTGCTGCGACAAGAACGGTGCGCACATCGCAAGCATCGTAGGCCGCTTCTATGCAATGGACCGCGACAAGCGTTGGGAGCGCGTCAAGGAGGCTTACGACCTGCTCGTTGAGGGCAAGGGCAAGCAGTCTGACGACATGGTGAAGGCAATGCAGGAGAGCTACGACGAGGGCGTAACCGACGAGTTCGTTCTTCCTATCAACAACTCTACCGTTAACGGCAAGATCGAGGAAGGCGACGTTGTAATCTTCATCAACTACCGCAACGACCGTGCTAAGGAGCTCACAGAGGTGCTCACACAGAAGGAGCACGAGGAAGCTGGCATGCACACTATCAAGGGTCTGCAGTACTTCTGCATGACTCCGTACGACGCATCGTTCACCGGCGTTAACATCCTCTTCCCGAAGGAGAACGTAGCAAACACTCTCGGCGAGTATCTCTCTGCTCAGGGCAAGCGTCAGCTTCACACTGCAGAGACAGAGAAGTACGCTCACGTAACATTCTTCTTCAACGGTGGTCGCGAGACTCCGTACGAGGGCGAGGACCGCATCCTTGTTCCGTCGCCGAAGGTTGCTACATACGACCTGAAGCCGGAGATGAGCGCATACGAGGTGAAGGACAAGCTGGTTGGCGCTATCAACACTCAGGAGTACGACTTCATCGTTGTAAACTTCGCTAACGGCGACATGGTAGGTCACACCGGTATTTACAACGCTATCGCAAAGGCAGTTCACGCTATCGACAACTGCGTTAAGGACGTAGTAGAGACAGCTAAGGCTAACGACTACGAGGTTATCATCATCGCCGACCACGGCAACGCTGACAACGCTATCAACGAGGACGAGACTCCTAACACAGCTCACTCGCTCAACCCGGTTCCGTTCATCTACGTAACCAACAACAACTCGGCTACCGTTAAGGACGGACGCCTCGCTGACGTAGCTCCTTCTATCCTCCACATCATGGGTCTGGAGAAGCCGGAGGAGATGACTGGCGAGAACCTTATCTGCGACTAATCTGAAGATAGTTGAAAGTTCAGAATTGAGAGTTGAAAGGTATGATTAGTTTTTCTGATTTTATTTTGATTTAGGATTGGAACTAATTCACAGCCTACAACTAACAAATAACGCAAAACGCGCGCAACTTAATGGTTGCGCGCGTTTTTTTTATTACGTATACGATTAACAAAAAAATCCACCATATCTTCCAGCATCAACGTAACGCTCACGATATGAGTATAATAAAGGCTGGAAGATATTCTTGAAAACCGAATATCTTCCAGCCTATCTTCCAGCCTTAAGCAATCAGAACTTCTTTCCAAACGCGATGCTTAAGAATGTCTTTATGAGCACGGTGAAGTCGAACCAAAGCGACTGGTGCTCAAGATAATAAAGGTCGAGCTCGAGGCGACGCAACATCTTCTCTATGGTGTCGGTGTAGCCGTTGTAGAGCGTTGCGTAGGAGGTGACACCGGGACGGATGGCATAGAGCTGCTCATAGCGTGGGTCGCGCTCCATAATCTGGTCGATGTAGAATTTGCGTTCGGGACGATAACCGATGAACGCCATATCGCCTCGCACCACATTCCACAACTGCGGCAGCTCATCGAGATGATGGGCACGCAAGAACCGACCCACACGCGTGAGGCGCGGGTCGTTCAAAGCTCCTTCGAGCAACAACTGCGGTCCGTCTTTCTCGGCATCGCGCGTCATGCTGCGGAACTTATATATGTAGAATGGCTTGCCGTGCAACCCTATGCGCTCCTGCCGAAATATAGTTGGCGCACCGTCTTCGAGCCAAATGGCAACGATGCATATCAAAAATAACGGCGCAAAGACAACGAGGCACACAGCAGCTATTATGAAGTCGAGAACTCTTTTCATCTGTTATGTCTACGTATGCGATAGTCCGGGAAACCATGAAAACGTTTTCATGCGCATCATATTATATAGTATGATATTACGAATGTGCCGGACATCTTTGCAAAGGTACTCCGAAAATTGCAGAATAGAGAATTAAATGCAGAGTATTTCACGTTGTGAAACACTTGTTAACTATTTCGGGGAAAAAGAAAGAGGTGCAGGCTGTGGAGCCTGCACCTCTTATGGGTGTGCGTGATGTGGGCAGAAATGCCCGCACCTCTTATTGATTAGAGCTGTGCAAGCTCTACAACCTTATCTACGGCAGCAGAGAGTCCGTCGACGTTCTTGCCGCCAGCCTGAGCGAAGTGGGGCTGGCCACCGCCACCGCCCTGAATGAGCTTGGCAGCCTCGCGCACCATCTGACCGGCGTTGAGCGAGTGGTCTTTCACGAGGTCGTCGCTCATGCAGACGTTGAGCATTGGCTTCTCGTGAGCTACCGAGCCTACAACAGCGAGCAGGTTAGACGGAACAGCCTGGCGCAGCTTGAACATGAGGTCCTTGGCAGCAGCCGGCTCCAGCGGGAGGACAGCTGTGATGACCTTCACGCCGTTCACCTCGCGTGCCTTAGCGATGAGGTCGTTCTTTGTGCGCTCTACGGCAGCAGCCTGGAACTGCTCGATGTTCTTCTTCATAGCGTCGTGCTCCTCGATGTACTTGCCGATGACGCCCTGCAGGTCCTTTGCGTTGTTGAACAGACCGCGGATAGCCTTCAGCATGTCCTCGATGTCGTACATCAGCTCCTCACACTCCTTGCCGGTCTTTGCCTCGATGCGGCGGATGCCGGCAGCTACGCTGCTCTCAGAGATGATCTTGAACATACCGATGCGACCTGTCGACTGTGCGTGGATGCCGCCGCAGAACTCGCAGCTCGGACCGAAGCGCACTACGCGCACCTTGTCGCCGTACTTCTCGCCGAAGAGGGCGATAGCGCCGAGCTTCTTAGCCTCCTCAAACGGAGTGTCGCGGTGCTCGTCGAGCGGTAGGTCCTGACGGATGAGGTCGTTGACGAGACGCTCTACCTTGCGCAGTTCCTCGTCAGTCACCTTGGTGAAGTGAGAGAAGTCGAAGCGCAGCGTTGTGGGCGATACGAACGAGCCCTTCTGCTCTACGTGGTCGCCGAGCACCTGCTTCAGAGCGTAGTCGAGCAAGTGGGTAGCGGTGTGGTTGGCAGCCGAACCCTCGCGAGCGTCTACGTCTACGCAAGCCATGAAGTCGGCCTCCGGGTTCTTCGGCAAAGCCTTCACGATGTGTACCGACTGTCCGTTCTCGCGCTTTGTGTCGGTGATTGTAACGGTCTCGTCCTCGCTAACGAGCACGCCGGTATCGCCTACCTGACCGCCCATCTCGCCGTAGAACGGCGTATTGTCGAGCACGAGCTCGAAGTATGTATTCTTCTTCTGTGTCACCTTGCGATAGCGCAGGATGTGGCACTCGTATTCGGTGAAGTCGTAGCCAACGAACTGCTGTTCGCCTTCGCGCAGGATTACCCAGTCGGAGTTCTCAACAGCGGCAGCGTTGCGTGCGCGTTCCTTCTGCTTCTGCATCTCGGCGTCGAACTCGTCTGCGGCAACGGTGAATCCGTTCTCGCGGCAGATAAGCTCGGTGAGGTCGAGCGGGAAGCCGTATGTGTCGAACAGACGGAAAGCCTGCACACCGTCGAGCTCTGTCTTGCCCTGCTTCTTCAGCTCGTCCATAGCCGAGTTGAGCATGTTGATACCCTTCTCGAGAGTGCGCAGGAACGAGTCTTCCTCCTCCTTGATAACGTGGAGGATGAGGTCGTGCTGAGCCTTGAGTTCGGGGAACGCCTCGCCCATCTCGCGTGTCAGAACGGGGATGAGCTTATAGAGGAAGCCCTCCTTCTGTCCGAGGAAGGTGTATGCGTAGCGCACGGCACGGCGCAGGATGCGGCGGATTACGTAGCCAGCCTTAGCGTTAGAAGGCAGCTGTCCGTCGGCGATAGAGAACGCTACGGCGCGCAGGTGGTCGGCGCATACGCGCATAGCCACGTCAGTCTCCTCCTTCTCGCCGTACTTCATGCCGGTGATAGCCTCCTCTTCCTTGATAATAGGCTGGAAGATGTCGGTGTCGTAGTTGGAGTGCTTGCCCTGCATAGCGCGCACGAGGCGCTCGAAGCCCATACCGGTATCGATAACGTGCATCGGCAGCGGAACGAGCGAGCCGTTAGCCTTGCGCTCGTACTGCATGAACACGATGTTCCAGATCTCGATAACCTGCGGGTCATCCTTGTTCACGAGTTCGCGTCCGGGCACCTTTGCCTTCTCCTCCGGTGTGCGCGAGTCGAGGTGAATCTCCGAGCACGGACCGCAAGGACCCGTATCGCCCATTTCCCAGAAGTTGTCGTGTTTGTTGCCGTTGATGATGTGGTCGGCGGGCACGTGCTTCGCCCAATATGATGCAGCCTCGTCGTCACGGGCGAGTCCTTCTTCCTCCGAACCCTCGAAAACTGTTACGTATAGGTCGGCGGGGTTGAGTTTCAATACGTCTACGAGGTACTCCCAAGCGTAGTCGATGGCGCCTTCCTTGAAGTAGTCGCCGAACGACCAGTTGCCGAGCATCTCGAACATGGTGTGGTGGTATGTGTCGTGACCTACTTCCTCGAGGTCGTTGTGCTTGCCGCTCACGCGAAGACACTTCTGTGTGTCGGCACGGCGGCGCGGTTCGGGCTCGCGTGTGCCGAGGATGATGTCCTTCCACTGGTTCATACCAGCGTTTGTGAACATCAATGTTGGGTCATCCTTGATTACCATCGGCGCACTCGGCACGATGGTGTGTCCTTTCGACTCGTAGAACTTCTTGAACGAGTCGCGGATTTCGTTAGCTGTCATCATATTATACAATATTGTCGTTTGTTTTTTAATTTCTTTCTAAAACGTTTGCAAAGGTACTTTGTTTTGGTTACTTTTGCAAATAAATTGCAAATAATATGGCATTGAATACCAATAAGAACGTGAAGTTGTACTACTCCATCAAGGAGGTGGCGGCGATGTTCGACATACGTGAGAGCACTCTGCGTTTTTGGGAGACGGAGTTTCCGCATCTGAAACCCAAAACCGTGGGACAGAACGTGCGCCAGTATACGGAGAAGGACATCGAGCAGATTCGCGTTATACACAACCTTGTGAAGGTGCGCGGCTTCAAGCTCTCGGCGGCGCGCAAGATGCTCAACAAGAACCGTACGGGAGTGGACAAGAGCTCGGACATCCTGGCTACGCTGATAAGCGTGCGCGAGGAGCTGAAGGAGCTGAAGAAGCAGCTCGACGGGATGGTGTGATGCATAACGCAAGATGCAGATACTACAGAAACACGAGTTGCATGGCAAACCGTAGGAGGCTACGGCATGCATCGCCAACAAAACTCATCGGACGGCGGACGGAATCTGATTGGACGGCGGACGGAATCTGATCGGACGGCGGACGGAATCTGATCGGGCGGCGGACGCAATCCAATCGGACGGCGTTCGGTGCACGATGACAATCCGCCTACTTTCACCCCTTACACCCCACCAATTAAACCGATTTTTATAAACTAAATCTACAATAAAACAATGAGAAAATTCATCCTATTGTCTGCCGCTACGCTCCTTTCTGCCGTAGTTTCGGCGCAGACCGTAGCACACATGGACGACCTGAAGCCCGAGCAGAAGTCTATGGCTGTAAGCCTCAAACTCACGGGCGAACTGACAACGACGGGCAACAGCGACTATCGTCAGTTGCGCGACCTCTGTTTCCAGATGCGCTCCGTAGACCTTAGCGAGGCGCAGAGCACCGCAATCCCTAACAACGCTTTCCACTCGCGCCACCAGCTCGAGCAAATCACGCTGCCAACAGCGGCGAAGTCGATAGGTTCGCAGGCGTTCTTCGCATGCGACAAGCTGGGCAAGATAACCATTCCGGCTGGCGTAGAGAGCATCGGCGCTGCCGCATTCTCGGGCTGTACGGCACTGGAGGAGATAACAATAAAGGGCGCTCCGAAGATTGCTGAGTACGCCTTCGCACGACTCGCGGGTCTGAAGATCGTGCGCGTCGACTCGAAGATGCCACCGAAGGCTGACGCTACGGCGTTCTACGGCATCAACCGCCAGAACGTGAAGCTCGTCGTGCCGAAGGGCAGCGAGAAGCTCTACCGCAAGGCTGCGGGCTGGAGCCTCTTCTTCGCCGACGCGAAAGAGAAGTATCAAGTGAGCTACCCACCCTACTGCCTCGTGCCGTTCCCCGTAGAACTGAAGATGCTGAAGGGCGCCGACCTTAAGGTGAAGACCGCATGGAACATCGTAGCTGCCGACGGACTCTCGAACGAGGCTGAACAGGCGCGCCGCGTGCTCACAGAGCGCATCGGCAACATCGTGAACAGTCGTCAGCGTGGCACACAGATTACGCTGGCGCTCGACAACTCGCTCAGCGACGACGAGGCGTACACGCTGGCTGTCGACGCCAAGGGCGTGACGGCGAAGGGCAAGACAGCGCGCGGCGTGTTCTACGCGCTCATGACGCTCGACCAACTGCTGCGCGGCAACGGCTCTACGGAGTGTGCCGACGCCATCCCGGCGCTGTTCATCAGCGACAAGCCGCGCACGCACGTTCGCGAACTGATGGTAGACCCTGCACGTACGTTCATACCGTTCGAGGATCTGAAGGCGTTCGTGCCCGAGATGGCGCGCTATAAGCTCAACGCCATGCACCTCCATTTGGTTGACGACCAGGCTTGGCGCATCGAGATAAAGAAATATCCGCAGCTCACGGAGCAGGCTTCGTCGCGCTGGGATCAGGACGACATTCAGATGCCGTACAAGGGATACTACACGCAGGAGCAGATGCGCGAACTGGTGAAGCTGGGCGCTGAGTATCACGTCGACATCGTGCCGGAGATAGAAATGCCGGGACACGAGGTGGCTGCCATCAGCGTGTTCTCCGAACTCACTTGCCACCAGCGCCAGGTGCCGGTGCGCACAACCTGCGGCGTGTCTAACGAACTGCTCTGCCCGGGCAACGACTTCACATACGAGTTCCTCGGCAATGTATTCAAAGAGATTACCGACATCTTCCCGTCTAAGTATATTCATCTCGGCGGCGACGAGGCTGGCAACCCAGCGCTCGACTGCTGGACCGACTGCCCGAAGTGTCAGGCGCTGAAGCAGAAGCTCGGCATCAAGACCACCGACCGCTCGGAGAACTGGCGTCTGCAGGGCTATCTGTTCGACCGCATGATTGAACTCCTGCGCGACAAGTACGGCAAGACGCCGATGTTCTGGTACGAGTCTGACTTCAAGGAGATTCAGCCCGGCTGCGTAACCTTCGCTTGGCGCAGCGGACAGACGCAGGAGGCACTCGACGCTGCCGTGCGCAACAACGCTCGCATCATGCTCTGCCCCGGCGAGCACTGCTACTTCGACTATCCGATGGCGAAGGGCGATATGCCGGAGGTGAACTGGGGCATGCCCGCTACAACGCTGAAGGATGCCTACTCGCTCGACCCGGCGTGGGGCATGAACGAGCAGTTTGAGGAGTACAACCTCTTCGGCGTGGCTGGCACACTATGGAGCGAGTGCATACCGACCGTAGAGCGCATCTACTATCAGGCTTATCCGCGTGCTATCGCTCTCGCAGAAGCTGGCTGGACAAAGCAGCAGAACCGCTCGTGGGAGGGATTCCTCACTCGTCTGAAGCCGACAATGAAGGACATGATGCGCCGTGGCATCACCTGCTCGCTCGAAGTGAACGGCGAGAAGTAAGATCGAATATAATACAACTTCAAATTGAATCTATACAACGCAACTTGGAGCTTGCATCTTTCATGCAAGCCCCAAGTTGTTTTTTACACATAGTAGTGTATGTGCTGTTCAATAATAACCACCCACATATACATAACATTTTACAAAAACACATAAATAATAAATAAATAGCACGCTATTCTTGTATTTCTCACAACAAAATCGTATTTTTGCAGTAAATCAAAACAATAGAAATATGGCACAATTCATCAATCCTTTCTCAGATTGGGGATTTAAACATATCTTTGGTCGTGAGATTTCTAAAGACTTGCTGATTTGCTTCTTGAACGACCTGTTTGCCGGCGAGTTTGTAATTAAATCGCTGGCGTTCGGCAACAAAGAACAAATCGGACTGTCGAAAGATTCAAGAGAGGTGATATTCGATATCTATTGCACGACGGACGAGGGCAAAGAGATTATCGTGGAAATGCAAAACCGAGGACAAGAACACTTCATTGACCGGGCTTTGTATTACACCTCACGCGTGATAGTGAACCAAGGCATAAAAGGAGAATGGGACTATGATATACGCCCCGTCTACACAATATGCTTCATGAACTTCATCGACCCGTTGCTACCATTTGGCAAGTTCAGAACGGACATGATACTCGCCGATAAAGACAACGGTAAGATGGTGTCCGACAAGATACGCATGGTGTATCTGATGCTGCCGTTCTTCGAGAAAACAGAGACGGAGTGTGAAACCGATTTTGAACGCTGGATATTTGTTTTAAAGAATATGAATACATTTGAAAGAATGCCATTCCTGGCTAAAAACGCTGTGTTTAAAAAGTTGGCTGAGATTTCTGACCTTAGAACTCTCAGCAAAAAAGACATGGACAAATACGAGGATAGCATCAGAATCATGCGCGACGCCTACGCCACTTACAAATACGCTATAAAGACCGGATTGGAAGACGGACGAAAGCAGGGATTAGAAGAAGGAATGGCGCAGGGAATAGAGAAAGGAAAAGCAGAGGCAGAACACCTAAAGAACATTGAGTTTGCAAAACTCATGCTAAGCGACGGCGACTCTACTGAGAAAATACAAAGATACACGGGACTTACGGCAGAAGAAATTAACGAAATTGCGCAAAGCCTACATTAATAAGTAGTCGCTATTGCGCAAGGTAGTGTAAACTGAACTGTGTTACTCACAAAGCCCGCATAAGTAAAAATAAGAAATCCGCAATGCTGAAAAACAAGCATTGCGGATTTTTTTGTTATAGTATCTGAAGCACCTCCTTGAGGTCCTCAATCTTTTTGAGTTCGTCCATGATGACACTCACTTCGCTGCGGTCGTGAACGCGAATCTCGATGGTGCCGTCGAAGATGCCCTCCTCACTCGAGATAGTGATTCGGTGCATATTGACGTCGAGCTTGTCGGAGATAACCTCCGAGATGTCGTGCAGCATTCCCTTGCGGTCGATGCCGCGCAACTCTATCGTCGCATCGAAGAACATCACCTTGTGCATATCCCACTTTGCGTCGAGGATACGATTGCCGAAGCTCGCCTTCAGTCGCGAAGCCACATCGCAGTCGCGGCGGTGAATCTCTATGCGGTTCTTGTTGTCGATGTATCCCATGATGTCGTCGCCGGGGATGGCGTGGCAACAGGTCGGGAAGATGTATTGCGAGATGTTCTCCTCGTTGATGATCACCGGCTTCTTCTTATTAAAGCCCTCGCCCACTATGAATAGATTCGACTTCTTGTCGTCCTTGCTGTTGTCCTTCTTAAGGAATGGCACGAACTTGCGCCATCCGCCCTGCTCAGCCTTGCGCTCGCGCAGCTCGTCGAGGTCTTTGTCACCGAGCAGGACGGAGCGTTTGCCAAGCATAAGGAACAGATCCTCGTGCTTCTTTGCCTCATGCAGTTCGCAGAGTTTATTGAGCACCTGCGTAGTCATCTCCAGTTCGTTCTTGCGCAGCCAGTCGTCGAGTATCTGCTCGCCTCGCTTCTGCAGTTCGCGGTTGTCGCGGCGCAGTATCGCCATAATCTTCTGCTTCGCCTTCGCCGTGAAAACGAAGTTTATCCACGAAGCCTGCACGTGCTGCGACTTCGACGAGAGTATCTCCACCTGGTCGCCGCTCTGCAACTTGTGGCTCAGCGGCACCAGTTTGTGGTTCACCTTAGCGCCGATACAGTGCGAACCGAGGAACGTGTGTATCTGGAAAGCGAAGTCGAGCGCCGTACATTGCGCCGGCATGGTCTTGATTTCGCCCTTCGGTGTGAACACGAATATCTCGCTTGCAAAGAGGTTGAGCTTGATGGTATCGAGGAAGTCCATTGCGTCGGGCTGCGGGTCGTCGAGAATCTCCTTGATAGTAGACAGCCAGTTGTTGAGTTCCGAATCTTCATCAACGGTCTCTACGCTCGACTCCAGCCCCTTCTCCTTGTACTTCCAGTGAGCGGCAAAGCCCTGTTCAGCCACTTCGTCCATATGGTCGGAACGTATCTGCACCTCTATCCACTTGCCCTGCTTCGACATCAGCGTCACGTGCAAAGCCTGATAGCCGTTTACCTTCGGGTGGTTCACCCAGTCGCGCAGACGGTCGGGGTGCGACTTGTATATGCGGTTGATTGCGACGTATATCTTGAAGCACTCGTTGATTTCCTCCGAGCGTTCCTTCGGCGTATAGATGATGCGCACAGCAAGAATGTCGTAGATTTCGTCGAACGTGACGTGCTTGTTCTGCATCTTGTTCCAAATGGAATAAGGACTCTTCACGCGCGCCTTCAGTTCGTACTTTATGCCCATCTTGTCGAGAGCTTCACGTATAGGAGCAGTGAAGTTCTCGAAAAGCATGTCGCGCTGCGCCTGCGTGTCGGCAAGTTTTCCCTTGATATAGTCGTACTCTTCTGGATGCTCGTAGCGGAACGAGAGGTCTTCGAGTTCAGTTTTTATCTTGTTCAAACCCAAGCGGTTTGCGAGTGGAGCGTAGATGTAGAGCGTCTCACCGGCAATCTTATACTGCTTGTTAGCCGGCTGCGACTGCAGAGTGCGCATATTGTGCAGACGGTCGCAAATCTTGATGAGTATGACACGGATATCATCGCTCATCGTGAGCAGCAGTTTCTTGAAGTTTTCTGCCTGCGCCGACGCCTTGTCACCGAAGATACCGCCCGAAATCTTGGTCAGTCCGTCCACAATCTGCGCAATCTTCTCGCCGAAGATATTCGTGATATCCTCAACGGTATAGTCGGTATCCTCGACAACATCGTGCAGAAGTGCGGCGCAGATGCTCGTCGACCCGAGTCCCATCTCCTCCACCGCGATGCGTGCCACCGCAATAGGGTGCATGATGTATGGTTCGCCCGACAATCGGCGCACACCTTTGTGTGCCTGTCGTGCGAAATTGAACGCCTTGGTTATAATATCAACCTTCTTTCGGTGACGCGATGCCACATATATATCGAGTACTTCCTTGAAGGCTTGTTCTATCATTTGGTCATCAGCAGACTCTCGCTGCTTGTCTTTCAGATTCTGGTCGTCCATGATTCAGGTCTCCTATATATTAATAAGGTATATGTGTATGCGGCAGGGTGCAGAGATTCGCACCAGTCTTACTTGATGCGAATCTTCTTGCCTGCACGTATGTTGCTTCCGCTAATCTTGTTAAGCTTTTTCAGTTTTCTAACGGTGGTGCCGTTGCGGCGTGCTATCTCAGAGAGCGTGTCGCCCTGGCGAATCGTTACGTTCTTGCTGCGTCCGCGGCGCGACTTTTTGCGCGACGCCTTGCTGTGTCTGCCGCTTCTGCTTGAAGAGTGGCGCGACACTACCGGAGCGTCTGTGTTTACAGCCACTTCCAGGCGCTTTGTGAGCAGTTCGTCGGTTTTGTAGGCGTAGATAGAGTCTTCGTTGTCGATGAAGTTGCCCACCATAGCCAGCGGCAAGCGAATTGCAGACGGTTTTGTGCTGCCGTTTATCACGCTGCGGCGATACTGCGGATTGAGCTGCTTTATCTGGTCGACATCCATACCGAGCACCTGAGCCACCTGCTCGAAGTGTACGTCGCGGTTTACGACCACGGTGTCGGTCTTTACGGGCAGGTCTGCACGCATCGGACAGATATTGTGCTCGCAATAGTAGTTCATTATATAGTTGGCGGCGATGAACGCCGGCACGTAGCCACGTGTTTCTTTCGGCAGATAAGGATAGATGCGCCAGTAGTCTTTCTCGCCGTTTGAGCGGTGGATGGCGCGGTTGATGGTCTCCGGACCGCAGTTGTAGGCTGCGATAACGAGGTTCCAATCGCCGAAGATCTTATAGAGATCGCGCAGATAGTGGGCTGCTGCGTACGAAGCGCGAACAGGGTCGCGACGTTCGTCAACAAGCGAGTTCACTTCGAGTCCGTACTTCTTGCCGGTGGTGAGCATGAACTGCCAAAGACCTGTGGCTCCGACGCGCGAAACGGCGTTAGGATTGAGCGCTGACTCAATGACAGGCAGATACTTCAACTCGAGAGGCAAGCCATACGACTCGAGAGCCTCCTCGAAGATAGGCATATAGAAATTCTGTGCGCCGAGCATTACGCTCACAGAGCGGCGCAGACGTCCGCTGTAGCGATCGATGAACTTCTGAACGACGTCGTTGTAGGGCAACTCGATGATGGTCGGGATGCGGCTCAGACGCTCTTTGTACACTTCTGCGCTGTAAACCGGATTCACATCAGGCATGTTGCAGTCGAAGCTCATGTGGAGATAAGTCTTGCTGTTGTAGTTGTTGAGCAGACTGTCATAATCGTGAGTAAGCGCCTCAGGCAGGTCAATCACTTCCTGCTTGCCCTGGGCGTCGGTTACTATTATTTCGTCGTCATTATTCTCGCTCTGCGCGAGAGCCTGACTTGCAAAGCCGAAAAACGCTGCGGCTATAATTATCAATGATTTCTTCATAATCTTTTGTTTGTCTTTAGAAATTCAGGCTACAACTCAATCCCAAGCTGTTAGCCTTGAAGGGGTTCCGTTGGCGGTTGTCGTTGATGATGGTCGGCTCCAGCTTAAGGCTCAAATCCTTCGAGATATCGAACTCTGAGAGCGACGCGTCGACGTATGCGTCAACGATTGAGAGTGCGTAGACACCCACCAGGCAGAAGAAGCTAAGGTCGCGCCAGCGGCGGAACTTGTCTTTGCGCTTTTTGAAGAGCGTCTGATAGCGTTGTATGTTCGACTCGTCGATTTTCGCTCCGAGATGCAGGAACTGGTTATAGCTCTGCGTGTTCGGGTCGTCATCCATCAAGTCGAGATAAGCCTGCGAGTAGTCGGTGTACATCTGATTGTTCCAACGCATGGCGTAGATGCAACCCACGAATCCGCCATACACAATCGGCAACTTCCAATACTTGCGGTTATATATCTGTCCGGCGCCGGGCAAAACGATGGCGAGCCACATGGCACGCTTCGGATTGGGGCGCCATGTGCTCCAGTCGCGCTTCACCTTGTAAACGCTGTCTGCCTTTATGGGCGAGAGTGCGTTGTCGGCTACGCTGTCTGCCTTTATAGATGTGAACGAAACATCCATACTATCGGCTGCTGTCTGCGCCTTCGCCGTCGTAGCAAACGAGAGCAGAATCGCAGCAAGCGCCAATGTCTTTAATATATATGTAATGTTCTGTTTCACTATTGTTTCTTGTTTATGTTTTGTCTGCAAGCTGTTGCAGGTTCTTACTTCATCTTGTCGAACACAGCCATGATATGCTCCAGCTCTTCTTCGTTTGCGAAAGGTATTGTTATCTTTCCCTTGCCTTTGGGCGAGCATGTGAGCTGCACCTTTGTCTGCAGGAACTCCGAGAGGTGGCTGCGCAGGGCGTTGTACTCCTCTGGGAGCTTCGCCTTTGCCACAATCTTCTTTGTTCCGCTGTTCACGTCTTCGCCGTTCTTGAGCATCTGCGCCATTTCCTCAACCTTGCGCACGGAGTAGTCGTTCTTGAGCACTTCGTTGAAGAGTTTTATCTGCAGTGAGGGCGAGTCGATAGCGAGCAGAGCGCGAGCGTGTCCCATGTCTATCTCCTTTTTCTGCAGGGCTATCTGCACCTGAGCTGGCAAACGCAGCAGACGGAGATAGTTGGCTATGGCTGTGCGGCTCTTTCCTACGCGCTCCGACACCTTCTCCTGCGTCATGCCGTCGGCGTCGAGCAGGTGTTCGTATGCGAGCGCAATTTCAATGGCGTTGAGATCTTCGCGCTGAATGTTCTCGACGAGCGCCATCTCCATGATGTTCTCGTCGGCAATGGTGCGTATGTATGCTGGAATGGCTGTGAGACCAGCCATCTGCGATGCGCGCCAACGGCGTTCGCCCGCAATGATTTGGAAGCGTTCGTCGCTTATCTGTCTGAGCGTTATGGGCTGAATGATGCCAATCTCGCTGATGCTGTTTGCCAGTTCCTGCAGCGCATCGGGATCGAAGTCGCGTCGGGGCTGGTTAGGGTTAGCCTCTATCTGGTTGAGCGGTATTTCGTTTATGGTTGATGTGCCCTGCGTGCGCACTCCTCCGGTGTCGATGAGCGCATCGAGTCCGCGTCCGCCTTCAATCTCGTCGAGTCCGCGTCCGAGCACGCTTCGGTTATATTTCTTGTGTACTGCCATCGTCTTGTTTGTTTACTCTTTTTTCGTTCTTGTTGATAATCTCCTTGGCGAGCGCCAAGTGGTTCTTCGACCCAGCCGAGTCGGCGTCGTAAAGAATCACGGGGAGTCCGTGGCTGGGGCTCTCGCTGAGCTTCACGTTGCGTTGTATGACAGTCTTGAACACAAGTTCCTGGAAGTGGCGCTTCACCTCGTCGTATATCTGGTTGGCGAGTCGCAGGCGGCTATCGTACATGGTGAGCAGGAAGCCTTCTATCTCCAATGCCGGATTTAGCTTGCTCTTTATTATCTTGATGGTGTTGAGGAGTTTCGTGATGCCTTCGAGCGCAAAGTATTCGCACTGCACGGGTATCACCACCGAGTCGGCAGCGGTGAGCGCGTTCACGGTGATGAGTCCGAGCGACGGGCTGCAGTCGATGAGTATGTAGTCGTAGTCGTCGCGTATCTGGTCGAGCATGTTCTTTATTACGCGCTCGCGGTTCTTCAGGTTGAGCATCTCTATCTCTGCTCCCACGAGGTCGATATGGCTGGGAATGACGTCGAGTCCGTTGATGTCGGTGGTGTAGACTGCGTCGTGCACGTCGGCGTGGTCGATGATGCACTCATAGAGCGAGCAGTCAATCTCCTTGATGTCTACGCCCAGTCCGCTCGATGCGTTCGCCTGCGGGTCTGCATCCACCACGAGCACCGTTTTCTCGAATGTAGCGAGCGATGCTGCCAAGTTTATCGTTGTTGTCGTCTTGCCTACGCCACCTTTTTGGTTGGCCAATACTATTATCTTTCCCATTTGAAGTCAAAATTATTTGGCAAAGGTACATATTTTATATGAGAATAGGCTCGTTTAAACCTTTTTTCGTACATTTGCAGTTGAAATAAAATTAAAATTATGAATACTAAAAAGCCATTAATACTTATTTCGAACGACGACGGCTACCATGCCAAGGGTATAAACTCGCTTATCGACATGCTGCGCGACATTGCCGACATCATAGTTTGTGCTCCCGAGTCGGCTCGTTCTGGCTTCGCCACGGCGTTCTCTGCCACGGTTCCGCTGCGCTTGAAGTTGCGCCGCGACGAGGAGGGCATGCAGATGTGGTCGTGCAACGGCACGCCGGTCGACTGCGTTAAGCTGGCGCTGCAGGAGTTGTGCGCCGATCGTCTGCCAGACATGATTCTGGGCGGCATCAACCACGGCGACAACGCCTCGGTGAACGTTCACTACAGCGGCACGATGGGCGTAACCATCGAGGGCTGTATGAAGTACATACCGTCTATCGGCTTCTCGCTCTGCGACTTCGCGTCGGATGCCGACTTCGAGCCGCTGCGCCCGTACGTGCGCCAGATTGTGCAGAAGGTGCTCGCCGAGGGTCTGCCCAAGGGCGTGTGCCTGAACGTGAACTTCCCGAAGCTCGCTGAGTTCAAGGGCGTGAAGATGTGCCGCATGGCTATGGGCACGTGGTACAACGAGTGTGCGAAGATGCGCCATCCGCACGGCTACGACTACTACTGGATGACGGGCGCCTACCGCAACGACGAGCAGGAGCAGGAGGATACCGACAACTGGGCGCTCACACACGGATATGTCTCAATCACGCCGACGCGCATCGACGTTACAGACTACGACTTGCTGCGAAGTTGGAAGGAAGAGTTTTGAGCCCCTCCCAACCCTCCCCATCGGGGAGGGCTTAGTTAGCAAAGGCTTAGAAGACTTAGAAAGGCTTAGTCAGGCTTAGTCAGGCTTAGAAAAGCTTAGTTAGGCTTAAACACCACTTATAAAGAACATGAAATACTACTTAATAGTTGGCGAGGCATCGGGCGACCTGCACGCCTCGCATCTTATGAAGGCTCTGCTCAAAGAAGACCCTAAAGCTGAGTTTCGCTTCTTCGGCGGCGACATGATGTCGGCAGTCGGAGGCACACGCGTGCGCCACTACCGCGAACTGGCGTACATGGGCATCATCGCCGTACTGCTCCACCTGCGCACTATTCTGCGCAACATGGCGTTCTGCAAGCGCGACATCGTGGAGTGGCGGCCCGACGCCGTGATTCTTGTCGACTATCCGGGCTTCAACCTCAAGATTGCGAAGTTCGTTCACGAGCATACCAAGATACCGGTCTACTACTATATCTCGCCGAAGATATGGGCGTGGAAGGAGTATCGCATCAAGGAGATAAAGCGCAACGTCGACGAGCTGTTCTCGATACTGCCGTTCGAGGTGCCGTTCTTCGAGCAGAAGCACCACTACCCTATTCATTACGTGGGCAACCCTACGGCAGAGGAGGTGCGCCAGTTCAGCGCAGCGTACAACGTATCGGGCGAGGAGTTCCGTCGTGAGCATGGGCTCGACGAGCGTCCTATCATAGCGCTGCTCGCCGGAAGCCGCAAGCAGGAGATTGCGGGCAATCTGCCGCAGATGATTGCTGCGGCACGCGGCTTCGGTGGCTATCAGCTGGTGCTTGCAGCGGCGCCGGGCATCGACGCCGAGTTCTACGACGCGTTCATCGGCGGAAACAACGTGCACGTGGTGCGCGGCGAGACCTACGCTCTGCTCTCACATGCCGACACGGCGCTCGTGACGAGCGGCACGGCGACGCTCGAGACGGCGCTCTTCCGCGTGCCGCAAGTGGTATGCTACAATACGGCGTTGCCTAAGCTGGTGGGCTTTTTGCGACGTCTCGTGCTGAAGGTGAAGTATGTGTCGCTGGTGAACCTCATCGCCGACCGCGAGGTGGTGCCGGAGCTGGTGGCCAACACGTTCTCGGAGGCCAACATCGCCGAACAGCTCAAGCGTCTGCTACCCGACGGCGCAGCGCGCAGAGAGATGCTCGAGGGCTACGAGGAGGTGTGGCGGAAGATTGGCGAGGACAGTCCGTCGGAGCGCACAGCGAAGGAAATGGTCTTAAAAGTAAAAAGTAGCGGAGGTCTCCGGCCTCCGCAGCAAGCTACGTTGACATAAAAAATGCATTTATTGATGCTGCGGAGGCCGGAGACCTCCGCTACTAAGACAATAAAAAAATGCATTTTTGTGCTGCGGAGGCCGGAGACCTCCGCTACTAATCATGCAAATATAGTACAAGCAAACTCCCGCGAAAAAACTCATTCTAGAGATTTGAAAACCGCAAAACGAGCGTTTTCGCTGCTGTTCTTCACTCTAAAATCATAAAAATTGAGACTTTTCGATGTAAAACGATAGGTTTTGTATTGTATTTCCTATCACTTTACCCTGTAATTCGATAGACTTTACACGGTAAAACCTATGCTTTTACTGGGTAAAGTCTATCGAAAAGTTTGATTTCTCCTAAGCTAAAATTGCACACTTTCGCAATTATCGCCACAACACTTTGTAAGCCAAACGCTTACAACTGCACGCTCAAAACTCGCGAAAAATGCACAAAGGATTTTGTTTTTGATTTTTCGCGAGTTATGAGCGCTTAAAAACTGCAAATATCGTCTCGGCAAAAACCATGCCAAAACAAATTACATGTACTTCTCCACGAAGCCCACCACCCTGCGCGCGTACTCCTCTTTATAGTCGGCATACGCATCGGCGTGCTTGCTGCCCTGCGCTATCCAGAGCGCCTTGGGCTGCGGCTTCGCCTCATAGAGCGGATAGACCATCCATGTGGGCACGAACGTGTCGTTGTCGCCATGAATGAAAAGCATCGGCTTCTGGCACTTCGCCACCTGCTTCAGCGGCGACGCCTCGTTGAAGCCCCAGCCGTACTTCGCCTTTACGACCCACGACGCCGTGTACATCAACGGGAAGTCGGGCAGCGAGAAGCGCGCCGAAATCTCGTTCGAGAACTCGTCCCAAACACTCGTATAGCCACAGTCCTCCACGAAGCACTTCACGTACCGAGGCGTCTGCTCACCGCTGACGCACATCGTCGTGGCAGCGCCCATCGATATGCCGTGAACCACAAGGCGCAGCGAGTCGGCAGTCGTGCCGAACATCTCTGGCGCAAGGTTTATCCAGTGGAGCACGTCGAGGCGGTCTTTCCATCCCATCTGTATCGCCTCGCCGTCGCTCTGCCCGTGCGCATAGAGGTCGGGCAGCAGCACGTTGGCGTTCATCTCGCGGTTGTAGATGCGCGCTATTGGCAGCATGTTTGTAGCTTTGTCGCCGTAGCCATGCACGAGCACAGCGGTGCGTCCCTCGGCACGCGGCGAACGCACGTAGAGGGCGTGGGCGCGCTTGCCGGTCTGCGGCATCACGATGAACGTGTCGCGCAGGGCGCCGGCGGCTTGCAGACTGTCGAGCCAAGGCTTCACCTCGGGGAAGCGTTTCTCTATCTTCGACATATCCGAGTCGCGGTCGCGCTGAACACTCACAAGGGCGTAGTCGACGAGGTAGAACGAGGCGGCCGTGATTATGGCAAGGAAGAGCGCAAAGGTGGCGCCAAGGGTGACGAATAACTTTTTATGTTTCATACTATCTATATATAGGAGGCTACTTGAGATACGGCTTCAGCACCTCAACCCACTTCAGGTATCCCTTGCCGAGCAGATGCAGTCCGTCGTTGGTATACTCCGGGTTCATAACGTCGGTAGAAGGTATGACGAGCGACTTGTACACGTCGATGTAAGTAACGCCGTGGCGTGCGGCAACAGCCTTTATCTTTGCGTTGAGCACAGCGATGTCCTTCTGGCGGTTCATGTGACCCAAGAACTTGTTGAACTTAGGATTCACTGGGAACACGCTCTGCACGTAGAGCTTCGTCTTGGGCGACTCGCGCTTCACGCGCTCCACAATCTTCGCCACGTTCTTTGCAATCTCGTCAACGCTCTTGCCGCGCGAAAGGTCGTTGGTACCGATGAGCAGAAATATCTTCGAGGGCTTGCCCTTCGTGATGGTGCTCAGACGGTCGAGCACGCCCTGGGTGATATCGCCGCTGATGCCGCGGTTCTTGGCGTGCGGATTGCCCAACAGCTCAGCCCACTCGCCGCCGTTGGTGATGCTGTTGCCAAGGAAGATGATGTCGCTCTTGCTTGTAGGCAATACCTCGAAGAGACTGGCTCGCTGATAATAGAATGTAGAGTGCTTCTGCTCCTGAGCCTGCATCGTGCATGCGCAGAACAGACTCAACATGATTAATAGTTTCTTCATAGTTCGTTATTTGTTTTAGCGCCGCATCAACCAGGATGCAGCAATGGTTTTTAAACATTTTCTTAACCTGTTTGACAAAAGTACGAATAAAAAACGAAAGGAGCTATTATTTTTTGCATCCTTTTGCACAAAAAACACAAAAACGAATAAGGCTTATTCGGCAAAAAATACTTAACTTTGCAGACGTTAAATCAAAGTGTAACTAATATATGGACGACTATCACGCGGAAAACCCGAATTTGTAATGCAGGAGGACGCTCTCACAATGCGGTCTCCCAAGCATTGTTTAACCCAAGGAGACAGCTTTTATGAGAACATACTGGAACACCAATTCTACCCTCAAACAAATTGAAGAGTGGCAGCCGAACTGCTGGATACAAGTTACATGTCCAACAGACGAAGACCAGCAATTGCTGGAAGACAAGTTCAACATACCCGATTACTTCCTTTCCGACATCAGCGATACCGACGAACGTGCGCGTTACGAGTACGATGATGGCTGGATGCTTATCATCCTCCGTATTCCGTACGTGAAGGAGATACGCTCGCGCACACCGTACACCACCGTGCCGCTCGGCATCATTCACAAGCGCGACGTCACCATCACCGTGTGCTACTACGAGACGAACATGATGATCGACTTCGTGTCTTATCACCAGAAGCGCGGCGAGGGATTCACCGACTATGTTGACATGACATTCCGCCTTTTCCTTTCTTCTGCCGTGTGGTATCTGAAGCGTCTGAAGCAGATAAACACGCTCATCGAGAAGGCGAAGCACAATCTCGACCATAACGTGAACAACGAATCGCTTATCGCTCTCTCGCGTCTGCAGGACTCGCTCACCTACTTCGTAACCTCTATCCGCGGCAACGAAACCTTGCTCGCGAAGCTGAAGTTCAAGCTGCAAGTGGACGAGTTGGACGCCGACCTCATCGAGGACGTAAACATCGAGATGTCGCAGGCTCGCGAAACGACCAATATCTACTCCGACATTCTCGAGTCGACGATGGACACCTACTCGTCTATCATCAACAACAACATGAACACCGTGATGCGTACGCTCACCTCCGTGTCTATCATCATGATGTTGCCGACGCTCATCTCCTCGTTCTTCGGCATGAACCTCATAAACGGACTCGAAAACTACCGCTTCGGCTTCATCGTGGCGATAATCATATCGGTTATTATCTCCGCACTTTCGTGGATTATACTGCGACATAAGCGACTGCTTTAAAGCAAAATGCAAAAATAAATTGCGTTTTTTGTCGCTATTCAAAATATTTTATTTAAGTTTGCAGTCTATAATAAATAATGTGAGGATGTTGGCTCCGCGCCACATTCGTGTGAATTACCCTTATCATAAACTTAAAACAGTTAAATGATGGACTCTCAAGAAAACGCCCTGTTGCAAGGTGCACAAGAAGAGCAGAACGTAGAGCAGACTGCTGCCGACGTTCAGCCAGTAGAGAACACTAAAGTCTACAAAACCAAACAAGAAGTCGTTGAACGCCTTAAGGAAATCGCCGCAAGCGACGAGGCTCCTGTCAAGGACGAAATCGACCTTTTGAAGACGGTATTCTACAAACTCCACATCGCAGAGCGTGAAGCACGCCTGAAGGAATACATCGACGGCGGCGGAAACCCTGAAACCTATCAGGTGGTACCCGACCAGGACGAGGAGACTTTCAAGGCTCAAATGGCTGTAATACGCGAGAAACGCGCGCAAATCATGCAGCAGCAGGAGGCCGAAAAGCAGGCCAACCTGGAGAAGAAACTCGAAATCATTGAGAAAATAAAGGCCATGGCTACATCGCCCGACGAGGCAGGCAAGTCGTATAACGAGTTCAAGGAGCTGCAGCAGCAGTGGAAGGACATCAAGAACGTGCCGGCTGACAAGGCTAACGAGCTTTGGCGCAACTATCAGTTATATGTAGAGCAGTTCTACGACCTGCTCAAGCTCAACTCTGAGGCTCGCGAATACGACTTCAAGAAGAACCTCGAGATGAAGACCAAGCTCTGCGAGGCTGCAGAGAAGCTCGCCGACGAGGAGGACGTCATCAGCGCGTTCCACCAGTTGCATGAGCTGCACCAGCAGTATCGCGAGATAGGTCCGGTCGCAAAGGAACTGCGCGAGGAGGTATGGGCACGCTTCAAGGCTGCGTCTACCGTAATCAACAAGCGCCACCAGCAGCACTTCGAGGACCTTCGCGCTAAGGAGGAGGAGAATCTGGCTCGCAAGACCGCTCTCTGCGAGAAGGTAGAGGAGCTCGGAAAGGCTGAGAACAAGGGCGCTGCCGACTGGGAGAAGCGCTCTAAGGAGATTATAGACATACAGAACGAGTGGAAGACTATCGGCTTCGCTCCGCAGAAGATGAACGTGAAGATATTCGAGCGCTTCCGCGCTGCCTGCGACGACTTCTTCGGACGCAAGGCCGAATACTTCAAGGCGCTCAAGGTCACATTCTCTGAGAACATCGAGAAGAAGAAGGCGCTCGTAGAGAAGGCGCAGGCGCTTGCCGACAGCACCGACTGGAAGGCTACAAGCGACAAGCTCATCGCGCTGCAGAAGGAATGGAAGACCGTAGGCATGGTTCCGAAGAAGCTCGGCGACCAGCTCTGGCAGGAGTTCCTCGGCGCATGCAACAAGTTCTTCGAGGCTCGCAACGCAGCCGGCGCTGGACAACGCAACGAGGAGCACGCTAACCTCGAGAAGAAGAAGGGCATCATCGAGCAGCTTAAGGCGCTCGCTGAGAATGCTGCTGAGGCAACGAAGGAGAAGGTGCAGGCGCTCACAGAGGAATACAACAAGGTGGGACACGTGCCCTACAAGGAGAAGGACAAGCTCTACGAGGCTTATCACGAAGTGCTCGACCGCATTTACAAGGAGCTGAACATCTCTACAAAGCGCCGCCGTCTGAACGACTTCAAGGCTAACATCAAGAACGTGGCAAAGCGTGGCGAAGAGGCTCTCGACAACGAGCGCGGACGCTTGGCTCGCCGCTTCGAGCAGCTCAAGCAGGAGATTCAGACTTATGAGAACAACCTCGGATTCCTCAACGCAAGCTCTAAGAAGGGCAACAGCCTCATCGACGAGATGAACCGCAAGGTGCAGCACCTGCGCGACGACCTCGAACTGGTTCGCCAGAAGATTAAGGCTATCGACGAGGAGAACAAGTAAAGATTAGTTCTGGAGGCAGGAAGGCTTAGGAAGGCTTAGTAAGGCTTAGCCCCAACAAACAATAACCAAAAAAGGAGTCAACGATTGTTGACTCCTTTTTTGGTTTATCAGCGAAAGCGGAAATCCCCGCTTTTTACTATTTCTTCATATCCCTATCCACCATTGCCGCTACGCACGAATCGGACCACACATTCTCTGCGGTCTCAATCATGTCGAGCACGGTGAAGACGGGCAGGATAATACCCAATATAGCCACCGGCGCACCCACGCCCGACATCAGCGAGAGCGTGAGGAAAAAGCAACCCATCGGCACTCCGGCGTTGCCGATGGCAGCCACAACCGAGATGAAAAGCCAGAGCAGCATCACGGGCAGCGAGAGTTCGATGCCACCGTTCTGCATCACGAAGAGCGACGTCACGAAGATGAACGCCGCGCAGCCGTTCATGTTGATGGTTGTGCAGATAGGCAGCACGAAGCGCGCCACCTTGCTGTCGACGCCGAGGCGCTCCTCCGATGTCTGTATTGTGACGGGGAGAGTGGCTGCCGAACTCTTGGTGAACAAAGCCATGAGCACAGCCGGCATCATGCGGCGCATCACGTGTACGGGGTTGAGTCCGCGCGCCATGAGGAACAGCGGCAGCACAACGAAGAACTGCAGCAGATTGCCGCAAAGTATCACGGCTACGTACTTGCCTATAGAGGCTACGACCGTGCCAGCCGACACCTCAGCCGAGAGTTGCGCAGCGAACGCCACGATGCCTACGGGCAGCACGGTGATGAGCCAGCGAATGAGTCGCGACACGACGTCCTGCAACGCAGATAGTCCGCGCATGAGCAACTGCTTGTTCTCGCCTTCGGGCATCTTGGCGAGCGCCAGTCCGACGGCAACGGCGATGAGCAGCACCGAGAGCACGTTGCCCTCGATAAACGGACGCAGGAAGTTGTCGGGCACGATGCCAATCATGTATTTCAGGTACGATCCGTCGGCTACTTCCGCAGGCACGGCATCGCCCAAAGTGCTGTTGCGCACCATGTCGATGGGCAGATTATCGGGCGAGATGATGATGTAAAGCACCATTCCGACTGCGGCTGCCGCCACGGTTGTGAGCAGCGTGTAGCTGATGGTATGGCGGAAGATGCGGCGTGTCTCGCGCTGCATGCCGAAGGTGGCGAGCGTTGTGGTGACGGCGAGTGCGATGGTGGGCACGGCAATAAACTGAAAAAGTCGTGTAAAGATGGTAGCCACGAAGTTAGCCGCCGTGTTCACCCACTCCACGCCGAGCAGTCCGAGGCACGAGCCCACGACGAGCGCTCCTATCCACAGCCAGAAGTTCTGTCCTCCGCCGCAGCAAGTGTGTTTTGTTTCTGTTTTTTTCATTATAATCTTTAAAAGAAGGTTTTTTATTTATAAAATAACGGGGTATTCAATTCCAAAGAATGGGGTATAAAATTATAAATAATGGGGTATTCAATTCCAAAGAACGGGGTATAAAATTCTAAAGAATGATTTATAGAACCTAAAAGGAAGGTTTATTAAACCCTATCCCTATTGCGTTTTGCCTTGATTTCTACGGTCGGCGGCGTTCGGTGTCCGCACGGTCGGCGTTCGGTGTCAGCATGGGCAGCGTTCGGTGTCCGCACGGGTGGCGTTCGGTGTCCGTCGGAAAGCGCAGGGCTTTCAACGCTTCGCCTTGAAGAACTCGGTCATAAGCGTTCGACATTCTTCCTCCAGAACGCCGCTCACCACCTCGCACTTCGGGTGCAGCGCCTTCGGAGCGAACATGCGGAAACCGCGTTTCTCGTCGCTCGCGCCGTAAACCACGCGTCGCACTTGCGCCCAACCCAATGCTCCGGCGCACATTATGCACGGCTCTACGGTGACGTAGAGCGTGCAGTCGGCAAGATACTTGCCACCGAGTTGGTTGGCAGCCGACGTTATCGCCTGCATCTCGGCGTGCGCCGTAACGTCGCCGAGCGTCTCCGTGAGGTTATGCGCACGCGCAATGATGCGGTCGCCCGCCACGATGACAGCGCCCACGGGTATCTCTCCCTCGTCGCGCGCAGCCTCTGCCTCCACAAGAGCGCGGCGCATAAACTGCTCGTCTTTATTCTGTTGTTCGGTCTTGTCCATATTCATACCTTATTATATATAGATACAAAGATACTGAAAAAGCGAGAAACTACAAAACATGCTCGTCTATTTTTGTCGCTCTGCACGAATAATCTGACGCTACAGAATGCTGTGCGCCTACACCATATAAGCACAGCATGAAAAAAAGCAACAAATTCACTTTTAGTTAAAAAAAATATCACAAAATGTTATGCGTTTTAAAATATTATTTCTAACTTTGCGATATGCAAGATGCAAGCAGACAATACGTCTGCAGCACCATTTAGACAAAAATAGAGAGAGAAACACACACAAAGAGTTATAAAAACAATAATTTAAACGATTAAAACACATTAAAGCAAGAGAGAGATAAAAAGAAAGGATAAACCACAAAGGCGCCGCCGACTAACGCAGATGTTAAACAGCTGGCGCGCAAGAGAGAGTTAACGCTAATAATATTTTTTATTTTGTATTAGAAGATACACATTTGTATTAGAGAGTACAGAAATAGAAAGCACAAAAGAGAATTCAAAAAAACGAAACATTAACATATAACCGGTTCGTATTCCGCCGGGTATGCATTGTGCGTTCCTATGGTTTGCGAACTGATTACTAACAATTAATTAATCGCATGAAGAAGTCACTACTTTACAGCCTTATGGCACTCGTTGCCACTTCGGCATCCGCAGGAAGCAACTTCCCGACTAACGGCAAACTCGCCAAGTTGACGGAACAGTATCGCACCAAGAAGCTCGAGACTCCGCTCGTAAAGCTTCATGGCTTCGACTCGCCTGCAGCGAGCCTCGCAAAAGCCAAGACCTCTACACCGTCGAGCACGATGGAGGCTAAGACTTACGGGTTCCTGTACGACGAAGACGGAAACGTATGGTACTACACCCAGGAAAACGATTATCGCGGCACTGGTTTCAACGCTTCTATCAACAAGGCAGTCATCAACGTCTACAACCAGAACCACGAACTGGCAGGTACGTTGAACGTGGAAGTGCCCGAGGATATGGACATTAACCGCGTGGAGCCTTACGGAACGGTGACTAAGAAATTCTTCGACCTCGACAACAAGACGCAGGAAGTGCTCGTGGAGTTGCATCAGGTGGGCAACGCCGAGAACAACTATCAGGGCTCTTACTACACAAAGGCTTACCGCATTGAGGACGGCACACTCGTGCAGGAGTTCAACGGCGCCGGCGTCTTCCTTAACATACCGAAAAACTCGTGGACCAAGTATCAGCGCCTCATCATAAGCAACGCCAAGTACGAGGCTATCGACGGCAAGACTTACGAGGACGGCAGCCCGTACTACACCACAAACGACTATATCGACGTTTACAAACCAGCTTCTTGGGGGCGCAGGACCGCTGTGGAGCATCAGTTCGTAGTGGACGAGGACTATACCTACTACGGCAACGACGGCGCACCGGTGCAGGTGTTCAACGTAGACGGCACTCCTTATTATATGGTGTCGCACTACGAGAAGCCGTGGCTCAAAGGCTACGACGAGGAGACTTACGACCCGATACCTACTCCGGACAACAAACTCGTCATCAAGACCTACGACGAGCGTTTCTCACGCGTCGACTCTCTCGCAGTGCCCGTTGAGCAGAAGGAGGACACACAGTTCGCTATGGCGCTCATCGGCAACTTCGGCTCGAAGACGCTCACCAAAGACTATTTCAAGAAGGACGACAAGCTGGCTTACGTCGTTACGTTCTTCGACTATATGACAGCTCACGACGACTATCGCTACCGTTTCGTGGCTTACGACCATGAAGGCAACAAGATTGGCGACATCTGCGACGGCGTATATAATGCTTGGTTCGACCTCAACTCGATAAAGGGCGCTGAAGACCAGATGGCTTTCATGCAGTATACAGCCGACGAATCGTCGCAGCAGCTGCGCATCGTCAACCTCCCGTCGTGCCAAGAGGCTATGGTTATGCCGGCAGAGATTGAGGGCAACCTCATCAGCACCGTCATGAACCGCTACGGAAGCGCAGACAACTACAAGTATCTCATGAAACTCAGTCACGGCGGCGATGACGGCAAGGGCAATGTCATCGCACGCGTGGCATGGATAAATAAGGATCTCACCGTAGACCACTACACCACATTCAACCTCGGACCGCAGGCAGAGAACTTCGGTATGTCTCTCTCTGACAACTATCTCGACCCGTACTTGTTCGACACCAACGACAAGCTCGAATTCTGCTACCAGGCAAAGGTTAGAAACGAGGAGACTGGCAAGCTCGGCAACGTATTCGTTATCGCTGACGAGGACGGAAACACTATCCGCACCTTCGCAAGCTCGGACAAGGGCGTGGCTACAACTGCAGGTTGCTACAACGCTACCGCTACACGCAAGGAGTTCTACGTACAGTACAACGACGAGACCAGCAACAAGTATTATCTTGAGTTCTTCCAGCTCCCATTCGAGAAGTATCACAACGGCGGCGACGGCACTAAGCAGAACCCGTACCTCGTAGCTACTGCGGGCGACCTCATCGCTATGAAGGACGATCCGAAGGCTTTCTACAAGATGGTGAACGACATCAACCTCACCAACTTCAATATTGTTAACGACACATGGACACCAATCGACGCTTTCGCAGGCAACTTCGACGGCGCTGGCCATGCTATCGACAACCTCTACATCAACAGTTCTAAGGCAAGCGTAGGCCTCTTCGGCGACCTCGCAGAGAAGGCTTCTATCAGAAACCTCGTGCTCACAAATCCCGAAATCGAGCTTACCAACAACAATAGCACAGTGGGCGTTCTCGCAGCAAGCGCTGTAGGCGACACAATCAAGAACGTGCATGTGTTTGACGCCGACATCGAAGGCGAAGCAGGTGGCATGATTGGTGGCATCGTTGGTCAGGCATCTCTCGAGACAAGCCTCTCGTCTGTATCGCTCAACAACTCAGATATTGACGCTCCGCAGGCAAACAGCGTTGGCGCAATCGCTGGCGACATCCGCACTTCTACCGTTATCGCAGCAGCTGCTGCCAACAACGTGAACATCAATGCTCAGCAGACCGTGGGCGGCATCGTTGGCGCAGCAATGCAGTCGACCGTTAAGGACGCTCACGTGAGCGGCACTACTCTCGTAGCCGACAACACCGTAGGCGGTATTCTCGGCAGCAACAACTCGTCTAACGTAGACAAGTGTATGTTCGACGGCACCATCACCGTGAAGGAAGCTATGTGGGACGGACTTTCTGCAGGTGGCATCGTCGGTTCTCTCGCTCCAGACTGGACTGGCAAAGCTACACCTCTCGTTACAAACAACGTAGCAAAGGGTGAGATCGCTCTCGCTGAGGGCGCTGAAAGCGACGCTACTATCCACCGCATCGTGGGTCGCACCATCGAGAACGAGGAAGATTGCACCGACAAGGAGCTTCGTCTTGCCAACAACTTCGCCGTTAATGGCATGAAGGTGAACGGCGTAGCCGTAGTATCTGACGACGCTGCTACCGTAGAGGGCAAGACCGCTACCGAAGCTGAACTCAACAAGGCTGCTCTTGAGGCACTCGGATATGCTTACGGCACAACAGATCAGGCTCCTTGGAAGGAGACAAGCGCTCTGCCAGTGCTCTACTTCGAGAACTCTCTCAAGGCATTCACACTCTCAAGCACACAGCTTACTCTGAAGCCTAACGATGAGTGCGAACTTGTTGCTAACTCTTACGGCGCAAGCGCTCTGAACGCAGACGTTGAGTCGACAAACGACGAGGTCGTAGAGATTACTTCTACCGACACCGACGAGGAGAGCGTCATCATCGCTCTGAAGGCTAAGAAGGAAGGCAAGGCTACTATCAACGTAACTCTCGACAACGTAACCGTATCTTGCGAGGTAACTGTAGCTGTTCTGAACGGCATCAACGAGACTGTCGCAGACAACAACGCTCTGGCTATCGTGCCTGGCAACGGTGTTGTAAAGGCTGAAGGCGCACTCTCTATGGCTGCTTTCGCTCTCGACGGACGCAACGTAGCAAGAGCTAACGGCGAATTGCTCAAGACAAGCGAGCTTGGCAAGGGCGTATTCGTAGTGGTTGCCAACTTCAAGGACGGCAAGAAGGCCACAGCAAAGGTTATCGTTAAGTAAAAACCCTAAAATCTACAGATTTTGAACTTACGTAATATAATTGTCACAGCCACCGTGCTACTCTGTTCGGCAGAAAGCGCGATGGCTGTGCCTGCTTATCCTGGTATCATCAAGGTGAAGCAAGCCGACGGCACCGTACTATCGGTGAGACTGCACGGCGACGAGCGAGTTAACTTCATGACAACTGACGACGGTTACCCGATAATGCTCAACCGTCAGACGGGCAACTACGAGTATGCAACGCTTTCGGGCAGCACGCTGCGCGCGAGTGGCATCATAGCAACCGACGCTTCGATGCGTACGCCGCAGGCGCAGCAGTTCCTTGTGAGCTACGACAAGTCGGCAACGCTGTCGGCGGCAAAGGCGAAGAGCATGAACGCGAATGTGCTGATGCAGCAAACCGACACATACAAGCGCAACGCGAAGCCGAAGAAGACGCTGACGAATAACTTCCCGCATACGGGCGAACAGCACTCGATAGTTATCCTCATGGAGTTCAAGGACAAGAAGTTCTCTACGATGGACAACCCGCAGCAGTACTACACCAACGCCATGAACCAGGAGGGTTTCACGGCGGCGAACGGCGCCAACGGCAGTGCGCGCGACTTCTTCATCGCGAGCAGCAACGGCATGTTCAGTCCTACTTTCGACGTCTACGGACCGGTGCAGATCAACTATAACCAGCACGACGCCGGACAGGGCACGTACAACACCAAGATAAATATGGGCACGTTCGTGAAAGCTGCCATCGAAGGTCTCGACGATGTTGTCGACTTCTCGAAGTACGACCACGACGGCGACGGATTTGTCGACAACGTGTACATCTACTATGCGGGCAACGGCGCTGCCGACTCGGATGACACGCAGACGATATGGCCCCATGCGTTCGACTTGCGCAAGTGGAACATCAATCTCACCACCAACGACGGCGTGGGCATCGGCAGCTACACGTGCAGCAACGAGGTGGACGGAACACGTGAGGGCAACCTCACGACTGGCATCGGCACCTTCGTGCACGAGTTCGGTCATTGTCTGGGTTTCGCCGACCACTACGACACGCGCGACGCAAGCGCCAACTACACGCCGGGCGATTGGGACACGATGGCGAGCGGTTCGTACAGCAACAACTCGAACACGCCCCCGCTCTACTCGGCTTTCGAGCGATACGAGATGGGCTGGATCGAGCCCGAGGAGATTACTCACCGCAGCGGCGGCGTGAACAGTCTGCCTAATCTCGGCAGTTCGAACAAGGCGTATAGAGTGAGCGTGCCTGGAAAGGACAACGAATACTTCCTGCTCGAGAACCGACAGAAAACCGGTTGGGATGCCTACCTGCCTGGTCAGGGAATGCTCATCTGGCACATCGACGACGTGCCCGAAGTGTGGCAGAAGAACGAGGTGAACAACAACGCAGCCCACCAGCACGTGGACATCATCGAGGCTAACGGCAAGCTCTCGGGCTACCAATACTATCAGACGGGCGTGCCCTTCCCCGGAGCGAATAACGTGACGTCGCACAAGTTCAAGGCATGGGACAAGACCGAACTGCTCACTATCGAGAACATCACCGAGACAGACGGCGTCGTTTCGTTCATCGTGGCAGGATCGGACGCCGGACTCACCAAGCCCGACTTCACCGTGAGCGACGTGAGCTACGACCGCTTCCGCCTTTCGTGGCAGAAGCAGGCTAACGCCGAGAAGCACATCCTCGACATAAAGAAGGTGGAAGCCGACAACTCGCTGAGCGCAGTGGGCGACTACACGGATATGGCTGTTGAGGGCGAAGAAGTGCTCGTTACGGGTCTCGACGAGGACGCAACATATCAGGTGAGCCTCAGCAGCTGCGCCGCATCGTTCTACTCTGAGCCACAGACAAAAACGGTAAGCACCACGCAGATGCCGTTCACGGAGAAGCAGGTGAAGAACGTGAAGGTGACAGACATCAGCGGCTCTACGCTTAGCGCCTCATGGGATGCAATGGACGACGCGCAGCAGTATCTCGTGACACTCTCTACGCGCGCCTTCGACGGCGACGAGCAAACCACATCGTACGACTTCGCCGACAAGAAGGACGGCATGCCCGAAGGATGGTCTACCAACAGCAGCAACTTCATCAGCAGCGAGGGCTACTACGGCGAGGCTGCTCCGGCGTTGCGCCTCTCGGCTAACAACAGCTACCTCATCGCCAACAACGGCGAGGCGAAGGCAAGCAAGCTCAGCTTCTGGTACTACGTAGCTGTGCCGAAGGAAGGTTCGGTTATCGAGGTGCAGACCATGAGCGACGACGAGTGGACGACGGTGAAGACTATCGACGCTTCTACGGAGAAGAAGGAAACGGCTATGGTTGAGTTCGAGCCGACAACGCAGGTGAAGATTTGCTTCAAGCGCAGCGCAACGTCGAACGTGCTTATCGACGACGTGAGCGTGAGCGGCAAGGGCATAAAGAACCATCCGCTCGACCGCTACAACATGAAGGATGTGCAGAACGCCACAACCTTCACGTTCTCCGACCTCAACGCCCTCACAGAGTATAGTCTGACGGTTCAGGCTGTGCGCAACGGCGAGAAGACAAAGCCGTCGGCAGAAGTTGTCGTAACGACGACGGACAGCACGAACGCCATCGAAGCTATCAACGCAGACAAACTTACGGACGGCAAGATGTACGACCTCTCGGGCAGACGCGTGACGGACGCTGGCGCGAAGGGCGTATACATCAAGAAGCAGAACGGAAAGGCTGTCAAGCAGATTGTAAGATAAAAGAATATATACAACAAACGCAAAGAGTCGGTCAGAATTCTGGCCGACTCTTTGCGTTTTTATGCAATAAAAAACATGCTTAATCGTTTTTTTAGACTACCTTTGTACGACACCAAGAAAGAAACAGCATGGCAAAGCATAACAACACGGGCAAATGGGGCGAGGACCTGGCTGCCGACTATCTGCGCGAGAAGGGCTACGAGATAATCGAGCGCGACTGGCGCGACGGACACCGCGACATCGACATCATCGCGCGGTCGCCCAACTTGCGCACTATCGTGTTCGTGGAGGTGAAGACGCGAGCTACGGATGTCATTACAAAGCCTGAGGAGGCTGTAGACCGAAGGAAGATTCGCAACATCGGCATGGCGGCTAACACGTACGTGAAGATGCTGAACGTGCTCGACGAACTGCGCTTCGACGTCGTTTCGGTCATCGGCGGAACGAAAGAAACGGCGCAGGTGGAGCACATCGTCGATGCGTTTAACCCGTGCATGGCGTTTTGAATTCAAAATTCTTCAAATGAAAATACTGAAACTCACTGAGACTGCGTCTACGAACGACGTGCTTCTCGCCCACCCTGCCCCGCCAAACGGCGAGATGGTTGTGGCGGTGGCGGAATATCAGACGGCAGGACGCGGACAAGCCGGCAACTCGTGGGAGAGCGAGCGCGGCAAGAACCTGCTGTTCTCCATACTCACCTGTCCGCAAAACATAGCCATAGCCGACCAGTACGTGCTGTCGATGGCTGGGGCGCTGGCGCTGAAGGCTGCGCTCGACCGCTACATCGACCACATTACGCTGAAGTGGCCCAACGACATCTACTGGCGCGACCGCAAGATAAGCGGAACGCTCATCGAAACCACCGTGAAGGGAAAGCGCATAGACCGCTGCGTGTACGGCATCGGACTGAACGTGAACCAGCGCGAGTTTCGCAGCAATGCGCCCAATCCCGTGTCGCTATATAATATAATAGGTAGGGAGACGCCGCTCGAGGTAATGCTCGACGTCGTGCTCCGCAGCTTCGAACTCTACTACCGGCGCGCTGTGGAGGGCGACCGTGACGGCATCTGCGCCGAATACAACGCCGCTCTGTTCCGCCGCGAGGGTCTGCACGCCTACGAAGACTGCGCCACGCACGAGCGCTTCGAGGCACGCATCAGCCGCGTAGCGCCCAACGGACGCCTGCATCTCACCGACACGCAAGGACTGGAACGCACGTATTGGATGAAGGAAGTGAGGTTTATAGTCTAATGGTTTGGCTACATCACAAAAAAGCAGTACATTTGCATCACAAGGGGTGCACACAAGGGGGTGCACTTGTCTCAAGTGCACAACCAAGCAAAGAATAGCGCCAACAGCTCTGTTGGTGCAGCTGGGACAGCTGCACCCCCTAAGGTGCACCAACCAACCAAAGAATAGCACCAACAGCTCTGTTGGTGCACCAACAAAGCTGAGAACACCCCAACAATAACAAATAAAAACAAACCAAACATACAACATGGCAAAGTTCAAGAGAATTCTCCTCAAGCTCAGCGGCGAGAGCCTCATGGGCAAACAGAGCTTCGGTATCGACCCGGTACGTCTGGGCGAATACGCAGAGCAGATTAAGGAAGTGCACGAAATGGGCGTGCAGATAGGTATTGTAATCGGCGGTGGTAACATCTTCCGCGGACTCAGCGGCGCATCGAAAGGCTTCGACCGCGTGAAGGGCGACCAGATGGGCATGTGCGCTACCGTCATCAACTCGCTCGCACTCAGCTCGGCGCTCGGCGCACTGGGCGTGAAGACTAAGGTGCTCACAGCGATACGCATGGAGCCTATCGGCGAGTTCTACTCTAAGTGGAAGGCTATCGAGGCAATGGAGGCAGGATATGTCTGCATCTTCTCTGCCGGCACTGGCTCACCCTACTTCACTACCGACACCGGCTCGTCGCTCCGCGGCATCGAGATTGAGGCTGACGTGATGCTCAAGGGCACACGCGTCGACGGCATCTACACAGCCGACCCCGAGAAGGACCCGACCGCTACGAAGTTCGCCGACATCACTTACGACGAAATCTACACACGCGGTCTGAAGGTGATGGACCTCACCGCTACAACAATGTGCAAAGAGAACAACCTGCCTATCTACGTGTTCAACATGGACATCGTAGGCAACCTGAAGAAGGTGATGCAGGGCGAGGAAATCGGCACATTGGTACACAACTAATCATCAGGGGGTGCAGATGTCTCATCTGCACCAACCGTTTTTTTTCTTGCTATGTAGGTGTAGATGAGACATCTGCACCCCATGAAAACGTATAAATACAGAAAGATGAATATTTCTTTACGCAAATCATTATTCGCAATAGCCCTCTTCTCGTTCATCGGCGCCTTTGCGCAAGGCCCCAACAACAGCGGCACATATTACAGCGCTGCCGACGGCAAGAAGGGAAAGGCTCTCAAGACAGCATTGTCAAAAATTATCGGCAACCCAGACGTTGTTTCATATAACGGACTTATTTCGGCTTATCAGAAAACCGACCGTCGCGACGACGGCAAGGTGTGGGATATGTATTCTTGCACGACCAACTATAACTTCAACGATAATGGTGGCAACTACAAGAAAGAAGGCGATATATATAACCGCGAACACTCGTTCCCGAAAAGTTGGTTTAACAAGAAATCGCCAATGGTCAGCGACATCGTTCATGTTGTGCCTGCAGACGGAAAGGTAAATGGTATGCGCGGCAATTTTCCGTTCGGTGAAACCAAGGGCGAGACATACAAATCAAACAAGGGTTTCAGCAAACTCGGTAAGTCAACAACACCCGGCTACACGGGCACCGTATTCGAGCCGAACGACATCTACAAGGGTGACTTCGCGCGCATCTATCTCTACATGGCTACATGCTACGAGAGCAAGATAAGCAGTTGGTCGAGCCCAATGCTCGCCGGCAACTCTTATCCTGCTTACAAGGAGTGGGCGCTCAACCTGCTGCTGAAGTGGGCTGAGCAGGACCCCGTGAGCGAAAAAGAGGTGAACCGCAACACGGCTGTCTACGGCGTGCAGAAGAACCGCAACCCGTTCGTCGACTATCCTGGTCTGGAGCGTTACATCTGGGGCGACATGCAGAACGTGCCGTTCAGCTACGACAACTACCAGAACCCAACGTCGATCATCACCGTCAACGCACCCACCACTCCGCGCCCGGTACGCATCTACACCATCAGCGGCACACTCGTGCGCACTACCAACGATGCAGACCGCGCCCTCGACGGACTCAACAAGGGCATTTACATCGTAAACGGAAAGAAGTACGTTGTGCAGTAACGGTTAAAAGTAAAAAAGAACTTTTAAAAGTAAAAAAGTAAAAAAGTAAAAAAGTAAAAAAGTAAAAGCGGCTGCCGGAAACGAAACGTTTCCAGCAACCGCTTTTTCGTATATATTTTAGCATTCACTACACTTTTCTAGGCGAACTTTCACACGAACACCACACTTTTCTAGGGGAACTTTCGCACCAACACCACACTTTTCTAGGGGAACTTGCCAATAAAACCACACGCTGAATCGGGTTGAGACCCGACAAAAACACAATTACCGCATACTGGGACTTCAATTACATGTATGCGGTAATGAAAGTTTCGGTATGCGGTAATGATGTTTCCTGTATGCGGTATCTGCTTACAACTATTGTTCAACGCTCTTAAGCCTCTAAAGCAGCGGCAAACTCGCGGTGGAATGTGCTGTGGAAGTGGATGATCTCGCGGCGAGCCTCGTCATCGAGTTCCCAGATGTTAGCTTCGCCGGCGCGGTGAGCCAGTATGTGGCGCACGCAGCGTGCAATCTTGCGCTTGTTGTTGCGCGCCTGGAGCTGGTCGCCCTGGATAGGCTTCTGCGAGATGTAGGAGAAGGCTGTGAGGCGCTGCATGAAAGCCTCGTAGCGGTTGAAGAGCAGTGCCTGACGCATCATCTTCTCGGGGTCGGCGTCGAGACCTTCCATGTCGATGAGCCCGTCGAGGTTCTCGTGGCTCCAGTCGGCATCACTAAGCCAGTACCACTGAAAGCCGAGGTGCTGCTCCATGTGCATGAGTCGCTGCGCAAGCATGTCCTCGTCTACGCTCTCCTCGGCACTGAACTGCTCGAAGGCGAAGCGTGCGAGAGCCACGCCCGTGAGTTCCACAGCATCGGCACCCTCCACCTCGTCGCCTGTGAGAGCGATGCGCCAACGCATCATCTTGTTCTTCACGAGCACAGAGTGAGCACCCATGAGCAGGTCGCTGAGCGAGCCTTGCAGGTCGATTTCCTTCACGAGAGCCATGCGGTTGCGCATATCGCGCACCGAGAGTCGGTTGTCGTCGTTGAGCACGCACATATAGTTGAGCTTACCCTCGTCGAGTGCTATCTGGAAGCGGTCGTTAGAGTGGTCGCCCACGAAAGCGTACGAGTAGTTGTGGATGTCGCTGTGCGCTATCTCAAGGTCGCCCGAGAGTTTGTTGCCGTCGGCATCGAGGAGCGAGAAGCCTACGTATGGTATCTGCAGGCGCAGCGTGAACGGATTGCCCTTGCGCGGAGTGAGTCGGCAGGCGATGCCGTCGTCGCCGAAGTCGTCCTTACGCACGACGAAGCCCTCGTCGGTCTCCTGCGCACGGTCGATTTCTATGGTGCCCTGTCGCCATGTGAAGTCGAAAACAATCTCCTGCTCGTCCTCGCGCACTACAGAGAGGAAGCGGTCGGGCGAGATGCCGAGATACACCGCCTCTACCGGCTGCACCTCCTCGTCGCCGTCGCCAAGCACGCAGATGTCAAGACTGCCCACCATCGGGTCGTCCTCCCAATCGTCGGCATCGGCTCCGTCGGCGCGGAACACCACAAACGAGAGGCGGCACTGCTGGCGTGTGCCATCAGCGCGGCAGAGGAAATAAGATGTTTCTTCGGGTAGGTAGATCGGACTGCTGATGTAGGGGTTCATGCAGCGAGTCGAGTATTCGACCTCAGTCCAAGCGGATGAGGCGTGTGTGTTTTTACTGCTTGTCATATATGCTTTACAATGTTATCCTTTAATCTTTTCGGGTGCTGTATGCCAAGAATTGCGGCAAACGGAGTGCAAAATTACTAAAAAATGGCGAAATGAGCAAGCACAAAAAGAGAATTGAGAGTTGAGAGTTAAAAATTACGGGAAAGCAGGAAAACGACTGGTAGATGGATGGAAGAAAGGCTGGTAGATTTCCCATTTTCGAGGAAATCTACCAGCCTTTAAATGGTTTATAATATGAAGGTTACGGCGGTTCTGGAAGATATGGTAGATTTTTTCAGCAACCATACATTTCTACAGACAACCGTAAATTGAAGCGAAAAAAAAATTATTTCTTCACTTTCGAGAACGAGTACGGAGCATCGCTCTCAGCCGTGCCACGCTGCTTGTTAGGCTCCGAAGCCATGTCGTAAACAAACTGTGCACCGTTCATAATGTCGGTGCGCGTAACGTAGTTCTTCGTGTACGGAGTACCGTTGAGCAGCAGTGCCTTCACGTAGCAGTTCTCGTCCTCATTGTTGCGTGCCTTGATGCTTACGCTCTTGCCGTTCTCGAGATGAAGCGTCATCTCGTCGAAGCGCGGTGCGCCGAGCACATACTCGCCCGAGCCAGGGCATACCGGGTAGAAGCCCATTGCCGAGAACACATACCATGCAGAAGTCTGTCCGTTGTCCTCGTCGCCGCAGTAGCCGTCGGGGTTGGCGTTGTACATGCGGTCCATAGTCTGACGAATCCAGTACTGCGTCTTCCAAGGCTCGCCCGAGTAGCCGTAGAGGTAAATCATGTGCTGTACGGGCTGGTTGCCGTGAGCGTAGTTGCCCATATTCATGATCTGCATCTCGCGAATCTCGTGGATAACGGCGCCGTAGTAGCTGTCGTCGAACAATGGCGGCACGTTGAACACCGAGTCGAGCATCTGATTGAACACCTGCTTGCCACCCATGAGGTCGATGAGTCCCTGCGGGTCGTGGAACACCGACCATGTGTAGTGCCAAGCGTTGCCCTCGGTGAAGGCGTCGCCCCACTTCAGCGGAGAGAACGGCTTCTGGAACTCGCCGTTCTTCAGACGACCGCGCATGAGATTGGTCTCCTTGTCGAACACGTTGCGATAGTTGAACGCACGCTTGCGGAACGGCTCAAGCTCCTTCTTCGACTTACCCAGCTGCTTGCCGAACTGATATATGCACCAGTCGTCGTAAGCGTACTCGAGTGTGCGAGCCACGTTCTCGTTTATCTTCACGTCGTAAGGCACGTAGCCCAGCTTGTTGTAGTATTCGTAGCCGAGACGTCCAGTAGACGAAACAGTCGGGTGAACAGCCTTTGTGCCATGCACCACAGCCTCCCAGAGCTTCTCGGCGTCGTAGTTCTTCAGTCCGCAGAGGTAAGCGTCAGCCACGATAGACGCCGAATTGTTGCCCACCATGCAGCCGCGATGACCCGGCGAAGCCCACTCGGGCAGGAATCCGCTCTCCTTGTATGCGTTCACAAGGCCAGCCTGCATCTTCTCGTTCATCGACGGATACATCACATTGAGCAGCGGGAAGAGACAGCGGAAGGTGTCCCAGAAGCCGGTGTCGGTGAACATATAGCCGGGCAGCACCTCGCCGTTGTACGGCGAATAGTGTACGATTTCGCCCTGCTCATTCTTCTCGTAGAACGAGCGCGGGAAGAGCACCGAGCGGTAGAGGCACGAATAGAACGTGCGGAGGTGGTCGATGTCCTGCGACTTCACTTCTATCTTGCCCAGCACGTCGTTCCATGTCTTGCGTCCGCGCGCCTTCACAGCGTCGAAATCGTCGTTGCCCAACTCCTTGAGGTTCTCTACAGCCTGCTCCTCAGAGATGAATGACGAGGCGATGCGCACGTTGAGCTGCTCGCCGCGCTTTGTCTTGAAGCCTACGATGGCACCGGCGTGGTTGCACTGGCTCACCAGTTCGCCACTCTTTATCTCGCCGTTCACAACTACGGATGTATATGCGAACGGGCGGTCGAACTTCATCACGAAGTAGTTCTTGAAGTTCTCGGGCACGCCGCCGTTGTTCTTTGTAGTATAGCCCACAACCATGTTCTGCTCGGGCAGCACCTTAACGTACGAACCCTCGTCGTAAGCGTCAACGACGAAGCTCGCCTGCTCTGCTTCGGGATACGTAACGCGCATGATGGCAGCACGCTCCGTAGGCGCTATCTCGGTAACGATATCGTAGTCGGCAAGGTAGGCACGATAGTAATAAGGTGTAGCCACCTCAGCCTTGTGCGAGAACCACGACGCGCGCTTCTCCTCGTCGAACACGGGTGCGCCTACCTCAGGCATAACAGCAAACTGACCGTAGTCGTTAATCCACGGACTCGGCTGGTGGGTCTGCTTGAAACCGCGCAGCTTGTCGGCAGAATAGGTGTATGTCCAGCCGTCACCCATCTTTCCGGTCTGCGGTGTCCAGAAGTTCATACCCCAGGGCATAGCAACGGCAGGATAGGTATTACCCGTAGAAAGCGAGTGCTTCGACTCCGATCCGACAAGCGTGCTGACGTAGTCGACCGGCTCGTAGGTCTTGGCAGTGCCTACACATACGGAAGCGAGTGCGAGCACGGCTGTGAATAGTTTTCTCTTGTTCATATTTGTTTGTTTTAGTTATTGTAGATAATGCTTATAAGAGTCTTTCCGCAAACGACGGAAACGCACTTGGTGCGAAGAAGGCACGCTTCTTCATTGCAAAGTTAGCGATTTCAGACGAAATACACAATAAATAACGCGCACATACGTTATTTATTATAAACAATAAACACATGAAAGCAATAATTTCGCTCGCAATATTCCTCATGACTACGCTCACGGCGTGGGCAGACAGCGCAAAGGACAGATGGACTGTCTATCAGAGTTACAGCAACATCACGGAGATAGAGCCGGCTGGCACGGTCTGCTTCGTGCTGGCTTCAAACTCGGTTTTCTCTTACGACACAACCGACGGACTCGTGCAGACCTACGACAAGGCTGGCGTGATGTCGGACGTGGGAGTGAGCCACATAGCTTGGGCTAAAGCTTCTAAGCGACTGGTCGTGGTGTACACCAACTCGAACATCGACTTGCTGTCTGCCAACGGCGACGTCATCAATGCGCCCGACTTCTACCTGAAGACGACGACACTCGACAAGACTATCAACCATATCGACTTCGACGGACCGTACGCTTACCTCTCCACGGCGTTCGGCGTGGTGAAGCTGAACACGCGCGACGGTGCCATCATGGACACTTACGACCTGGGCACCAACGTGAGCTATACGTACGTGAAGAACGGATACCTCTACGCCGAGTCGAAGGAACGCGGACGCCTGCGCTGCAAACTCACCGACAATCTGCTCGACAAGAGCAACTGGGTGCGCGAGGACGGATTCACCACGCTGCGCGAAGACCGCACCAACGTGCAAGATGCACAGACCAAACTCTGGTGGACAAAGACCGCCGACGGCAAACTGACTTACTACGCTCTTGACGCCGACGGCAAACGCACATACATGACAGAGGGCGTGCAGCCTGAAGGTCCGGTGTCGAACAACTTCTACCGCCTATACACACACAACGGAAAGCTCTACGCCGTGGGCGGAATGTGGAATCAGGAGACGGATGGCAAACTGCCTGGCGAGGTGCATGTTTGGGACGGCACTACATGGAGCCACTTCGAGCAACCTACAGAAGCACAACTCGGACATGGAAACGTCGACTATCTATGCATGGACTTCGACCCGCTGAAGGAGGGCCACGTGATGGTGGGCGCCAAGAGCGGTCTGTACGAGTTTCAGGACGGCAAGTTCGTGAAGTGCTACAATAGTAACAACAGTCCGATGGAGTCGGCTACAGCCGACAAGAGCAAGAACTATGTCATGGCAACCGGCGTGAAGTACGACCCTACGGGCAATCTGTGGGTGCTGAACAGTCAGATTACAAATCCGCTGAAGATGCTCGGCAAGGACGGCGAGTGGAGCGTGATGAACAACATCGGATTGACGAAGGACAACGCTTGGGATGTGAAGGAGCTGTTCCTGAGTCCGACATACGGCTACATGTGGTTCGTGAACAGCTACTGGGAGGAGACGAAACTCTTTGCCTACGACTACAAGAACAACAAGCTGTACGACGCAGGCGGACCAACATTCACAAACGAGGACTACACTACGCTGAAGCCATACTATCTGTTTCATGTAACGGAGGACAAGAACAAAAATATTTGGCTGTCGACATCGGCGGGTCCGCTGTATATGACGCCGAACGACGTAGCCAACGGCAGCGGATTTGTGACACAGCACAAGGTGCCGCGCAACGACGGAACGAACCTCGCCGACTATCTGCTCTCTAACGTAGAGACACGCTGCATCGCCGTCGACGGCGGCAACCGCAAGTGGATAGCCACTTCGAGCGGTGTGTTCCTCATCAGCGACGACTGCAACACGCAGATCGAGCACTTCACTACCGACAACTCGCCGCTGCCTTCGAACACGGTCTACTATGTGCTGGCAGACCCTAACTCGAACATGGTTTATTTCGCAACGGAGAAGGGTCTGTGCTCGTATCAGAGCGACGCAACAACGCCGAACGAGAAGATGACTAAGGACAACGTGTATGCATATCCTAACCCCGTGACGCCCGACTACACGGGATACATCACCGTGGTGGGTCTGAGCTATAACGCCGACGTGAAGATTGTGACCTCGAACGGCACTCTCGTAAACCAGGGCAGAAGTACGGGCGGTTCGTACCGCTGGAACGGATGCGACCTTAAGGGCAAGCGCGTGGCGAGCGGCATATACATGGTAGAGGCAGCCACAGAAGACGGCGGCAAGGGAACGGTCTGCAAGATAGCTGTTATCAACTAACTCGCTGTGGATATGATTTCTGTTTGCATCGCTACATACAACGGCGCAAAGTACATTGGCGAGCAGTTGGCGTCGATACTCAAGCAACTCGCAGCCGAGGACGAAGTGGTGGTGAGCGACGACGGGTCTACGGACGGAACCTTAGACATTGTGCGCAGCCTCAACGACCGCCGAATACGCATCGTTGACGGACCGCGGCGCCACTCGCCTACGCTCAACTTCGAGTGGGCGCTGCACAATGCCAAAGGCGAATACATTTTTCTTGCCGACCAGGACGACGTATGGATTGAGGGCAAGATGACGAGATGCGTGGAGGAACTGCAGATGTGCGACTGCGTGGTGAGCGACGCGAGGGTTACAGACAGCCTTCTGAACACAACAAGCGAGTCGCTTTTCCAACTGATGCATGTAAGGCGCGGACGGCTCTCTAATCTTCTCTGGCGCAATGGCTATACGGGCTGTTGCATGGCGTTCAAGCGTGAGGTGCTGAGCAAGGCGCTGCCCTTCCCTACCGACATCCCGATGCATGACATCTGGATCGGCAACGTGGCAGCGTTCTGCGGTTCGTTGCACTTCATCGACGACCGTCTGCTGCTGTTCCGCCGACACGACACGGCTGCTTCGTGCAACGGCAAGGGAAGCACTTACTCGCTTTGGCAGAAACTTTCGTTCCGCTGGCACACGCTAAAGAATATCGTCAAACTGAAAACCGGAATAAGATAACCTTTTCTCAATACGCGACAGAAAAAAACGTAATCTATGACTCTGAGCATAATAATACCTATATATAATGTGGCAGACTCGCTGCGCCGATGCGTAGACAGCGTGCTTGCGCAGCGCATCAGCGACTGCGAACTGCTGCTCGTCGACGACGGATCGACCGACGAGAGCGGACTGATAGCGGACGAGTATGCCGCTAAGCATGCTTGCATCAGGTGCTTCCACAAACCTAACGGTGGACTCTCCGATGCTCGCAACTTCGGACTGCAACATGCCGTGGGCAGATACGTAACGTTCGTGGACAGCGACGACGAGGTGGCGGCTGATACGTATGCGCCGCTGCTCGATGCGCTCGCCAAACATGCCGAATACGACATCATCGAATTCACAATGCTGCAGAAGCCTGGTTTGCCCGACGAAACACAGTTCCAGCCTGGCGTACATATCTTCGACGATGCGCTCGACTGGCTCGCCTACATGGGTACGGAGCATTGCTGGGTGTGCAACAAGATATTCAAGCGCGAGCTGTTCGACAACGTGAGGTTTCCGATTGGAAAGAAATTTGAGGATATGCTGACGCACATCGAACTGATAAAGAAGCACCCATGCATAGCTACAGTCAACCACGGACGCTACATCTACCATTATAATGCGGAGGGCATAGCGGCGAAGGACAAGGCTAACGGACTGACTTCGCTGCTCGAAGCACAGCTCACTCTGGTTGACGAACTGGGCATAGACACCCGCGAACGACGCTGGCACCGCCTGTATATGAACATGCTTACGGCGCAGCTCTACACCTTCCGCTGCACAGAGACCATACTTCTGAAGCCTCAGCGCATAGCCCTTTCGGGTTACGCTACGTGGAAAGACTCGCTGAAGGCGCTACTCGTAGACACAATAGGTCTGCGAATGACGTGCCGTCTATTCAAAACATTAAGCCGATAAGATTATGAAGATAGTATATATTGTTGAGGATTTTGCCGAGAACGGCGGCGTAGAACGCATTGTCTCGCTGAAGGCTAACGAGCTTTCGACAAAGTACGGGCACGATGTGACGATAGTGTCTGTGTACAAGGACGAACGACCCGTGCTGTATAGTCTCGACAAGAGCATAGGGTTCGTGAGACTCGACGTGCCGTTCGCCACGAAAAGCCACAGACACATTGCGACACTCGCAAGTAGGGTGGCGACGCTCGCACGTGCTGCAAGCCGACTCAACAAGGCGGTGAAGCAGCTCGACCCCGATATCATCTTCTTCACCACAACGCTCGGCGCGCTGCTTCTTCCGTTCTGTCGCACACGGGCGAAAAAGGTGTATGAGTCACATCTTGCGCGTCCGTTCAATCCGTACCAGCAGTTGTTCTGGCTCACAAAGCGCAGCGCCGACGCCGTTATCTGCCTCACGAAGGGCGACATGCACGCTTTCGGAGACGGCAGGAACGTGCAACTCATACCCAACTTCATTGAGCAGCCGAAACGCAGCGTGGCAGACTACGGCAGAAAGAAGGCGATAGCTGTGGGCAGACTGGAGAATCAGAAGGGGTTCGATATGCTCATCGACTGCTGGAAACGGGTGGCTGAACAGCATCCCGACTGGCACCTGGACATATACGGTGTGGGGTCGCTCCACGACAAGCTGCAAGAACAAATAGACCAGCTGCGTCTGAACGACTATATCACACTCTGCGGACGCTCCAACAACATAATGGATGTCTACCCAGAATACAGTCTGCATATCATGTCGTCGCGCTATGAGGGTCAGCCGATGACACTCATCGAGGCGCAAGCGTGCGGTCTGCCTTCTGTAGTGTTCAACTTCAAGTTCGGTGCGGCTGACATTGTGCAGAACGGCGTCAACGGCATCATCGTGGAGCAGGACGACTGCAAGGCGTTCAGTGAGGCACTCTGCACAATGATGAGTTCGGAGAATATGCGCAAGAAGTACGGACAGAATGCACTCGAAGTGGGCAGACAGTACTTCAAGGATAATGTTTTTGGAAAGTGGGTTGAGCTTATCAACACCCTAAAACAATAGGTTCGGTGACCGTGCAGCGAACGCGGTCCGATTGGATGGCGGACGCAATCTGATCGGGCGGCGTACGGAATCCAATCGGATTGCGAACGCCGCACGATGCTAAAGGCTATAATATAACTGTTCGTATTGCTTCGCTACACGGCGGTAGTCGTGATACTTATGAACAAACTGTATGCTCTCTTGCGCCATTCTTTCGAGCGTTCCGTCGGTGAAGAGGGCACGCTCTATCATCGCGATGTTCTCCTCGTCGGGCACATCGGGGCGCACGTTGATTATCGGGCGCAACGTCTTCTCGCCGATAAACTCATAGTATTCTTCTTCGCCTCCACCGATGACAACCGTTCCGCGAGCCATTGCCGCGAGCGAGTTCATCGACGGGGTGTAGCTGTATAGCTGGTCGACAAGCACGTCAGCCTCAGCAAGCAGGTGCATGTACTCGTCGTAAGGCACTCCTTCTACGTACTTAATCTGCACCTTGCCGGGATGTCTATGCGCCACCTCCTCAACGAAGGCAGCTATCTTCATTGCGCCCTTCATGAAGTCGCGCTTGGGCTGAAGACCAATGAGAATGGTGAGAGGGTGAGAGGGTGCAAGTTGAGAGTTGAGAGTTGAGAGTTGAGAGTCGTTGGGGTGAGAGGGTGAGGTGGTGACATTACCAACACATCTCACCATCTCACCATTACACCATCTCACCATCTCACCATTACACCATCTCACCATCTCACCATCACACCATCTCACCATCTCTTCACACTCCATCGGCAGCGGGATGTAATGGAGTTTGGCAGCATAGGGCGGTTCGTTGTAGTCGAGCCAATACTCGTAGAGACAAGCCACGAGGGCGTCAGCCATGTGGGTCGTCTTGCGCCACGAAGCCTCAGCACCGTGCTCAATGACTTCGGCTATACGGTCGCGATGCTGGTCGGCGTTCTGCAGCTGTCCGCTCCAATAGGTGTCGGAATAGGCAGGTACGCCCTGCGCCTGACGGCGGAATATCTGCGGGTCGTCGCCAAAGCAGCCTTTCACGACGCGGCGGTTGGTGAGCTTGAGGAAGCGCAGCAGTAGCGTGTTCCAGCGATACATGAGCGGCACAAACTGATAGTTGTGTATCTGCACCACGTCGTTGCCGCACAGTTGCGGCAGATGGCGCAGCAACTGCCACACCACTCGCAAACCGCCGAGCTTGCCCCAACGCCCGTCGCGGCGCAGGTCGATGTCGCGCGGAGCATCGTGCCAGCCATTGCCGTCGGACATGGTTGTGACGCGGTGTCCACGCTCTACGAGTCCTTTCTTCAGTGTGTTGTGAAGAAAGCTCGCCTCGCCTATCAACAGTATCTTCATATATCGTTTTTTTTATATATCTCACAACCGCTTGAAGTTGCCGTTACCGTCGAGCACCTCGTAAGTCTCTACCGTGACACGCTTGCCCTTTATCTGCAGCACGTCGAACGAAGCGTTGCCGTCCTCGTCGCGCCAGGCGTTATTCACCTGGTGGATGTCGTAGCCACGATAGTGCTGCACGGATTTGGCGTGGGTGTGACCGACGAAGAACGCAGCGAGGTTATAGTGCTCAAGAATGTCGAACAGCTGCGTGCGCTGCTCCTCCGTCCACCACTCCAACGCCCACGCGTCGAAGCCGTAGTGCTGCACGTAGACCACCGGCTTGCCGTCTGAAGCGTACTTCTTCAGGTCGTCGGCAATCCACTGCATGTTGCTCTCGCAATAGGTAGTGTCGCCGGCAGCGAGCTGTCCGCACACGAAGTGAACGCCGCCGATGTCGAACGAGTAGGAACGCGACGAGCGGTGTATGTTCAAGATGCGTCCTGCCTGCTTCATGTCGAGCAGCGTAGAGTCGAGGTAATGGAGATTGAACTCCATACCTATGCGGTTCTGCTCCGGTCTGCCACTTTCGGGCGATATGTCGTGGTTGCCGAAGGTGGGATATGTGTCGTAGTGAATCTGTCGGTAGCCGGGTCCGCGCTCCCAACGCTGCCGGTAGAGGTCGAGTATCTTCAGGTCTGACTTGTCGAAGAGGTCGCCGGCGAGTATCACGCCGTCGATGCGTCGATGGTCGCCGAGCGCATTTATGGCGAGCACATGGTGGAACTGGTCGGTCTCTGGCGGCATATCGAAATGCAGGTCGGCAGCAATGACGACGGTGCAGTTAGCCTCTCGCTTCTTCTCCGACGCGTAGCCGTTGAGGGCTGAGAGCGCAAAGAGCAGAAGTGTGGCTAATATCATTTTTGTAAGCATAGTGAGATGTTGAGGTGGTGAGATGGTGATAAGATGTTGTTATGGTGAGATGGTGAGGTGGTGAGATTTGTTGTGGTGGTGATAAGATGTTGTTATGGTGAGATGAACACATCAACATTACATATGTCAACATCTCAACACCTCAACAGCAGAACGCAACTAAATTGCGTTCTGCCCAACCTTGATCTCCTTCTCCACACTCTTGCCGTCGCCCCAGATGAGCGTCAGCTTGAATGGGATATTCGTATTGATAGTAACTTTCGGTTTCTCGTTAACAGAACTGCGCTTAGCCACCTTGAACGAGATATTGCCGTCGGCGCCGAGCGGATAGCGGTCGATGCCGTAAGCGTCGAGCAGCTGCACGTCGAGCGTCACGTGCGAGTCCTGTATGTCGGCACGTATGCCGAAGATATACTCTATGAGGTCGGCAATTGGCGGCAGACCGGTCCAACCGACGAAGTCCTTGCGAGCCATGAAGCCCGGCGCAGCATCCTCCGGAGCGTAATACTCCCAGAACGTGCCCGTCTTCTTATACACCTTCAGCACATTGTTGTAATGGTTCATCACGATATCGTGAGCCAGTCGACGATAGCCCTTCTCCACGAGTCCCGAAACAACCATATAGTTGGTGCCGGGCCACACGCCGCCTTCCCAGTAGCGTCCGTTAGCCTTATACTTCGGGTTGTCGGCAGCAAGCGACGCCACACGGTGCGGACGGTTGAACTTGCAGGTGTCGTCGAGGTGCTCCACGAGACGGTCGAGGCGCTGCTTGGGCAGCACATCGGTATGCAAAGCCCAGTAGGCATAGATGCCCTGCGTGGTAGAGAGCGAGTCGTTGGCATACTGGTCGTAGAGGAAGCCGTCACGCTCGCTCCACATGTTCTTGTTGATGTACGCCGAGAGATTCTTTATGTCGTCCTCAAACTCCTCAATCTCCTGCCAGCGCTCAAGGTAGAAGCCCATCTTCAGCAGAATGTTCGCCACCATTATCTGCTGCAGGCAGGCGTCGAGCCATATCATGTGACCGTTGCTATAGATAGTGTTGTAGCCTTCGGGCACGCGCGGCATATTATCCATGCCTGTGCCCCATCCGCTGCTCCAGTATGTACCGTTACGCCATGTGCGGTTGAGCTTCAGCCACTTGTAGTAGGCGGCAAGCACGGGGAATACCTTGTTCAGACGATTGTCGTCGCCGAACTGCGTGTAGTAGAGCCACTCCGACCACGGCAGCAGGTTCGGACCAGTAGATGTAGGGTCGTAGCGACCGAAGCAGTCGGAGCCGTCGGCGCGTATCTCGCGACAGATGAATCCGTCTGGATGCTGCTTAGCGTAGAAGTTGTCGAGCGTCTTCTGGAACGGGAAGAAGCGGTCGCCGTAGCGGCAGAACATCGTGATGAACGCGTCGTCCCACATGAAGATGTTACCGTTGTAGGCGGGCGAGATGTATGATGTGACGAAGCCCGAGTCGTCGAGCGGCTGGCAGACGTTCTTCAGACCTATCTGCCACGCCTTCCAGTACATCTCTATCTCCTTCTGGTGTCCTTCCCAATATGGCGAGGGCAGCACTTTGCGTGCCTGCTCGAAGGTGCCGGGCTTCGGTTTCTCAACCTTTGCCGTGCGGAACGTGTTCTCCGCCACGAGTGTCTGCATTACATACGTGTTCTTGTAAGGCAGTTTGTAGAGCGGCGAACCAGAAGATATGAGGTTCTGCGCTGGCGCAAGCACCGCAAAGAGCGAGGCTGTAAGGGTTAATATCGTTTTCTTCATTTATCTGTATTAAATAAGTAGCGGAGGTCTCCGGCCTCCGCGGTAGTTTATATGTGCCAGTACGGCTGCTTGCTACGGAGGCCGGAGACCTCCGCCACTATATATTTTATTACTTGATTACTCCGTATGTGAGCAACTGCTTGATACGCTTGAACACGTCGGTGTTCTCGTAGATTCCGGTGAAGTGTTCTGCGCCCGGACCGAAGGCGTAGACCGGAACCATAGCGCCAGAATGGTCGCGTGTAGAGAAGCAGCACTCTACGCGTCCTTCGTTCTTGTCGCCGTTGACGAGCGTGAGTCCGCCGGTCTCGTGGTCGGCTGTAACAACGACGAGTGTCTCGCCGTCTTCTGCCGCCCACTTCATCACCTTACCAATGGTCTGGTCGAAGTCGAGCGTCTCCTTCATGAGCATATCGAGCTGGTTGAAGTGTCCGTAGTCGTCGAGCTGCGAGCCTTCGATCATCATGAAGAAGCCCTTCTTGTTGCGGTTCATCAGTTCGATGCCCTTCAACGAAGCACGCGCAAGCAGGTCGCCGCGCTCGTCGGGCAGCGGAGTGTCCTTGTCGTAAGGCACGGCAAAGATGTTGCTGTTGGTGTCGTATGCGAAGAAGTCGTCGAGCGAACGCGAAACGTGATAGCCCTTCACACGCAGTTCGTTGAAGATGTCGCGTCCGTCCTTGCGGTTGGCGAACTTCTCAGCGCCACCGCCGAACACGAAGTTGACACCACTTGCTGGATAGTCGCCGACGAGTTCTTCTTCCTTGTCGCGGTCGATGTTATGGCAGCAGAAATCGCATGGCGTAGCATCCCAAAGTCGGCATGTGACGGCGATGCCCGCATCCTTGCCAAGCTCCTTCGCCACGTCTACGAGCGACGTTAGCGGTTTGCCTTCGGGGTCGACGCCTACGGCATGGTAGCAGGTCTTTACGCCCGTAGCGAGCGATGTACCACCCGAACCTGAGTCGGTTACGAGCTTGTTGGTTGCCCAAGTCTTCGACAATCCGGTGGCTGTAGAGTTCTCGAGCCACAGTTTTCCGCGGTTGGCTGTCCACGCCGTGTAGACGTGCATAAGGCTCATGCCGTCGCCAATCATCAATATCACGTTCTTCACCTTCTTGCCTTTCGGTGCCTTTATCTTCTCAACGGCGTATGGCTTGTCGTATGTGAAGGTTTGTGTGGGCATGTTGTACTGTGCGCTGGCTGTGGCTGCGCATACGGCAAGAGCCACAATAGCAAATAGTCTGTTTATTTTCATAATGTTCTATAGATTGTTTGTTATTTTGTTGTTTGTCTTTCTTTCATGGTCGGCAACGGCTGAAGAACAACCTGCGGAGGTCGTTTTCAGTCGACTGCTTAGGTGTAGACAAAGGTAAGAATAATTTTTGTGAACCGGAAAGTTTTCTATACATTGAGGGGTATAATTGCGTTTTTTTCTTTACATTTGCATAGAAACCGCACTTTAGCGTGCGTTATGAATTAATCGGACAAATCAAAAAAAAGAAGAATCATTTATGAGAAAAACATTGCTTCTGATCTTTACGGCTTTGTCATTGTTACCATGCAACGCCCAAGAGCAAGGGTCGGCAGACATCATACCCATGCCTAACAAGCTGGAGGTGACTGCTGGCAGAGTGCTCAGACTCGGCAGCGAAGTGAAGATAAGCATACCGAAAGACCTCAATAAGCGGAAGGCAATAGTTGGCTACCTTGAAGGCAGACTGAACGACAACAACATACACACAAGGTCGACAACGGCGAAGAAAGCGCAACTGCTGCTGGTTGTGGACAACACTCTGCAGGACGAAGCCTACGAACTGAAGGTGACGCCGAAGCGTGCCGTTATAAAGTCGAACGCACAAGGGGCGGGTTTCTTCTACGGCGTGCAGTCGTTCATGCAACTGGTGCCGGCGGATGCTGACACCAAGGCTGCGGTTCAGTGCGTTGAGATTAAGGATAAGCCGCGCTTTGCGTATCGCGGTGCGATGATTGACGTGGCTCGCAACTTCCAGTCGAAGCAGACCGTGTTGCGCTTCATCGACCTTATGGCGGCGTTCAAGATGAACCGGCTGCACATTCATCTCACCGACGATCAGGGTTGGCGCATCGAGATAAAGCGCTATCCGCTACTTACGGAGGTGGGATCGAAGCGCAGTCAGACTATGATTGGTCACTCCGACTACTACTATCCGCACCGATTCGACGGGAAGCCGCAGGAGGGTTTCTACACGCAGCAGGACATTAAGGAGATGGTGGCGTATGCTGCCGACCGATTCATCACAATTATACCCGAGATTGAAATGCCGGGACATTCGTCGGCGGCGCTGGCTGCTTATCCGCAGTATTCGTGCGGACTGGGCAAGCAGTATGTGGTGCGCGACTATATGGACATCTTCGATGAGGTGTACTGTCCGCAGGAGCAGACGTTCGAGTTCTTGCAGAACGTGCTGACGGAGGTGATGGATCTGTTCCCGAGCGAGTATATACACATCGGCGGCGACGAGTGTCCGAAGAAGGCGTGGAAGGTTTGTCCGCGCTGCCAGGCGCTGATAAAGGAACTGAATCTGAAGGACGAACACGAGCTGCAGAGCTGGTTCATCCATCGCATTGAGCGGTTCGTGAACAGCAAGGGAAAGAACATCATCGGCTGGGACGAGATTCTGGAGGGCGGACTGGCGCCGAACGCCACCGTGATGTCGTGGAGAGGCGAAGTGGGCGGCATTGAGGCTGCGAAGATGAAGCACAAGGTGATAATGACGCCGGGCGACTACTGCTATATCGACCACTATCAGGAGGACCCTGAGCATGCTCCGCTTGCCATTGGAAGCTATCTGCCTTTGGACAGCGTGTATGCGTACAATCCGCTGCCCGAGAGTCTTACGCCGGAGGAGCAGAAGTACATAATCGGTACGCAGGCTAATCTTTGGGGCGAGTATGTGCAGACGGCTGATTATCTGGAGTATATGGCTTATCCGCGACTGATGGCTATGGCTGAGGTGCAATGGACTGACGCCGAGAAGAAGGACGTCAACGACTTCCACCGACGTCTCAAGACGCAGTTTGCCTGGCTCGACAAGAAGGGTGTAAACGCCTGCCGCAACTTCTATGAGACTGAGTTCAGCGGCGAATGGAACAATGCGCAGAACGTATATGAGGTGAAGCTCAAGACACTCTGCCCCGACGCCGAGATACGCTATGCGCTCGACTGCGCCGACGAAAGCCGCTTCAAGACCTACTCTGCGCCGATAGCTCTTGACAAGGAGACGGAGCTATGGGCGGCTGTGTATGTAGACGGCAAGCGGATGGGCGGCATAACGCATAAGCGATTCGCCGTGAACAAGGCTACGGGCTGCGAATATACGTGCTCGCCGAAGGCTGATTGGGAGAATATGCACGAAGGATATGCGCTCACCGACGGACTGCGCGGATTCTCGAAGGACACGCGCTACTGGACGGGGTTCAACAAGGACACGCTGCAGATAGACATCCGTCTGCACGAAGCGGCGACAATCAGCAGAGTGAAGTTCGGTACGCTGTGGCGCACTTGGAACGCCGTATGGCCGGCTCGCGAAGTGAGGGTGATGGTTTCGGACGACGGCAACGAATACAGAACGGTTGCTTGCAAGAAGCCCGAATACGACTTCTCGCTTACCGAGGCTACACGCTTCCCCGTCGAGGTGAAGTTCGAGGAAAGCGGCGCAAGGTTCGTAAGGCTCGTGGTTCTGGGCGGCGGAAAGTGTCATGAGGGTCATTACAACGCCGGCGAACCGAGCGAACTGGCATTGGACGAGATTGAGATTTACTAAGCACGGCAACCACACGTTTCAAAACAAAATGCAACAAACGTACGAACCAATAAGAACAACTATAAACAACTATAACAAATGAACAAAAACCTATTAGTTACTTTGCTCTTCTTGCTGGCAGCAGGAACCGCATTTGCACAGCACAAGTTCCACTTCAACAACGGCAAGTTCAAGGTGGTGCAGTTCACTGACATCCATTGGGACCCGACATCGCGCGGCTGTGACACCACACGCAACACCATCCTCTCCGTACTGAAGCAGGAGAAGCCCGACATCGCTATCATCACGGGCGACGTCGTTACATCCAACCCAGCTAAGGAGGGATGGAAGGCTATTGTGAAGATATTCGACGAGGCGAAGATGCCGTTCGCCGTAACTATGGGCAATCACGACGCCGAACCGCAGTTTATGAGCAAGCAGGACATCTACGACCTGCTGATGAAGTCGCCTTACTTCGTAGGGTCGCACGGCGCTGAGGGCATTCACGGACACGGACAGCAGGTGATTCCGGTGTACGGTTCGAAGGAGAAAGACAAGGTGAAGTCGCTGCTCTACTGCATCGACTCTAACGATTATCCCGAAACCGACGAGCTGGGACACTACGACTGGATTCACTTCGACCAGATTGCGTGGTACCGCGACCTGAGCAAGCACTACACAGACCTGAACGGCTGCACTCCTCTGCCGGCGTTGGCGTTCTTCCACATCGCTCTGCCCGAATATCGCAACCTTATGAACCGCCCAGGCACTTGGGGCAGATGCGACGAGGGCGAGGTTTGCGCGGCTGACATCAACAGCGGAATGTTCGCGTCGTTCGCCGAATGTAAGGACGTGATGGGCGTGTTCGTGGGTCACGACCACGACAACGAGTTCATAGGTCAGGAGAAAGGCATCTGTCTTGCCTACGGACGTGTGACTGGTACGGACGCTTACGGCGGACTGGTGCGCGGCGGACGCGTCATCGAGATGTATGAGGGCGAAAGACGCTTCGACTCTTGGGTGACTACACCGCAGGGCAGAGAGTTCGCCTACTACTACCCGTCGGGCATCACGTCGATTGACGAGGAGGGTCCGTATCTGCCGGCTCTGAACGTGAAACCGAAGAAGCACGGCGTGAACTACACTTACTATGAGGGCAAGTTCAAGAAGACTGCCGACATCTTCAACAATGGTAAGAAGGTGAAGGAGGGCGTGCTGAACAACTTCATCATCACCGAGGCTCGAAGCGAGGACCACTTCGGCTACGATTTCCGTTCGTTCATAAAGATACCCGAGAAGGGCGTCTACTACTTCGACATAGCGTCTGACGACGGTTCGCGCCTGTTCATCGACGGCAAGGAGATTATCGACAACGACGGTTCGCACAGTAAGGAGTTCGTAGCTGGTAAGGTGGCACTGGAAGCTGGTTTCCACGAGATGCGCATCATTTACTTCGAGGACTACATGGGACAAAGCCTTAAGATAAAGATTACGGACAGATACAACAGTAGTCGCATCCTGCCAGACGATATGCTTTACACTAAATAAAATTACCACGTAGGTAAAACATCATTCCATCATATCTGTAACAATGTTACCGATATGATGGAATATCATTACCACGCCACGAGAATAATACATGTCTTAAGCATCAACCAACTTAAACTGTATTTTAACGCTTTAAGTTCTATAGTTTAATAATGTGATTGTTGGACTTTCTTGCTCTGGCAAGCGGCAAAGACGGGCTGAAAGCCCAATAATCACATAGCCCAGGGCAACGCCCTGGGTAAACATTATACCACACATCTCCATTCGCCCTGTAAGGGCAAAAGCCTAATTATTAAGCTGTTGCCCTTACAGGGCGCACTACTCAATATATACACTCAATACCCAGGGCGTTGCCCTGGGCTATGTGGTTGTTGGGCTTTCAGCCCGCATAGTATATAGGCAAGCCCTTTTAGTAAATATTGCAATAAAACACTGAACAACAAGGCAATATAAAGATGACTAATTGTTTACCGGACAGCAATATATTAGTAACCGACGGTTAACGAGTGTTTGTAACCGTCGGTTAATGAGTTTTTAATAGCCGTCGTTCTGCTTCAGAGCTCCACCCGACTTCGTGATTTCTGTTGAAGGATACGGGAACACCATGAGATGGTCGTCGTACTCTACGGGCTTAACCGCAGGGTTAGCCTCGTTCAGATAGTCCTCGTATGGTCCTACTTCGAAGGTGCTGTTCCAGTCGCTGCGGTCGGCATAGTGGCGAGCACGCGGGTGAGCGTTCAGCTCCTTCTTAGCAAGCTCCTTAATCTCTGCTGCGCCAGAGTGGAACCAGCGCTTCAGGTCGTAGAGGTGGTCGCTGTACTCGAAGGCGAGTTCGCAACGACGCTCGTGATAGAGGTCAGCCCATGTAGCGTTGCCCGACAGCGGAGTGAGGTGAGAGCGGTTGCGCACGCGGTTGATGTCCTTTGCTGCGAGGTCGGCATGACCCAGAACGAGGTTAGCCTCGGCACGGAACAGAAGCATCTCGGCAAAGCGTACGAGCGGCATGTGAACGCGCGCTGTAGGCCAGTTGCCGTTAGAGCTTACGTAGCCGTTCTTGTCGGCATTCTCGTACTTGAACGGATCCATATACTTGTTGATCATGAAGCCCGACTCAACGTCTGATGTAGAGAAGAACTTGCGTGTCTCGCCGAAGAACTGGAACTCCTGACCGTATTCGAGCACAGAGCGTGTGATGCGGGCGTTGCCTGCACCGTCCTTCAGCATCTCCTCGAAGATGTCGTACGACGGTTTGATCTGACCCCAACCGTTGTAGACGCCCCAACCCTTGTTCTCAAGGATTACGCCAGGGAACTCAGAGCCACCAGGAGTGTCGCCACCTGTGCCGGCAATGCCGAAGAGGTATTCCTTTGTCCAGAAGTTAGAGAAGTCGGAAGAGAAGATGTCTGCGAACTCTGGAGCGAGGTCGCGTCCGTACTCATTCTCAAGAGCGTCTACCATCTTTATCACGTTCTCCCACTGCTTGCTGTCGAACGCAGCCCAGTAAGCATAGACCTTAGCCTTGTAAGCAACGGCGGCTGCCTTGTGAGCACGTCCGCGGTTGTCGATGCCGTAGTCCTTGAAGTTCGGCAGATACTTGATGGCGTTGTCGAGGTCTTCGATAATCATCTTGTAGTTGTCTACTACCGATGCCAACTGCGTCGGAATAGAGTTGTCGTAGCCGCCAGGGAAGTCCTCATAGCGTACGAACGGCACACCCTGCTTGTCGTTACCGTAGCGGTAGGCAACATAGAAGTGGCTGAAGGCGCGCATGAAGAACGCCTCGCCGAGCGAGCGTGTCTCTACAGCGGTGAGCGCTGTAGACTGCTGCTTCTTCAGCAACTGCTCCACAACCCAGTTGGCGCGAGAGATGACGCCGGTAAGGCGGCCGTATGTGCCCTTCAACGGGTCTTCATCACCTGTATACTGAAGGTTGGCGAGAGTAGGATAGCTGCGCGTACGGCCCCAAACGATGTCGCACGCACCGCCCTGCTCCCAGTAAAGTTCGCGACCGAAGAGGCCCTCCTGATGAATCGGCGCATAGAGAGCGTCGATAGCATCTACAGCCTGGTCGTCATTGGTGAAATATAGCGTCGTAGTAGGCTCGCCCTCTTTCTGTACGTCGAGGAAATCGCTACACGAGCTCAACAGTGCCGCAGAGAAAACGGCTGTCAATATATATTTTGCTTTCATAGATATTGCTTTTTAGTTGTTTTAGTAAGTAAGTTTCACACCGAAAGAGAATGTGCGAGCCACCGGATACTTCATAGCGTCCCATCCGCCACACTCGGGGTCGATGCCGGTGTAGTCGGTGATGGTGCAGAGGTTCTCGCCACTTACGTAAACGCTCAGACGGCTGTTGCGCGAACCGAAGTGTGAGCACTTGCGGAGAAGGTTGGTGAGGTCGTAGCTTACGGTCACGTTCTTCAGACGCAGGTATGAAGCGTTCTCAAGATACCAGTCGGAAGCTGTAGAGAAGTTGCCGTTCGGGTCGTTCTTAGAGAGGCGCGGAATGTCAGAGTCGCGGTTTGTCTCGCTCCATGCGTCGAGGATGCGCGAGTCGCGGTTGAAGTTGCCCTGAACGTCTGAGAGTGTCATATACTTTGCTACGTTCATTGCCTTAGCTCCTGCTACGCCCTGAAGCATTGCAGAGAAGGTGAGGTCTTTCCATGTGAAGCCTCCAGAGAACGAGAAGGTGTACTTCGGTGTGGCAGAACCACAATACTGACGGTCGGCGTCTGTAATCTTGCCGTCGCCGTTCTTGTCGATGAACTTCAAGTCGCCTGCCTTTGCGTTAGGCTGAATGCGGTTGCCGTTCTTGTCTACATAAGACGCTGCTTCGGCGTCGCTCTGGAATATGCCTGCGTTCTTGATGAGGTAGAACGAACCGAGAGGCTGCCCCTCTGCGTCCTGATAGCAGTAAGGCAGGTTGCGGAACGAACCGTCGCCGGTCCATACACCTGCGTTGCCGTCTGCATCCTTCACGCCGATGTCGCTAACCCAGTTCTTGAGCCAAGCGAAGTTGCCGCCAACGTAGTACGACCAATCCTTATTGATGCGGTCGTTCCAGTTGAGCGAGAGCTCGAGACCACGGTTGCGTACCTCACCCTGATTGATGAGCATCGGGTCGAGACCGATAGAGCCAGGCCAGTTCATCGACTGTGTCTGGATGAGGTCGAACGTGCGCTTCTCGAACCAGTCGAACTGCAAAGCCAAGCGGTCGTTGAACATATTGAGGTCGAGACCGAGGTCGAACTGCTCTGAGGTCTCCCAAGTCAGGTTGTTGTTGAGAGCGATAGAGTTGTAGATGAATGTATCCCACAGTGTATTCTTCTCAACGCCATACTGCGCCTGCTCCTGCCAAGAATTTGTAGAGAGCACTGCCGAACGGTAGTTGTAGCCGATAGAACCGAGGTTGCCAACACGACCCCAAGAAGCACGGAGCTTGAGGAGCGACACGAGGTCGGTCTTCGGGAAGAAGGCTTCGTTAGAAATCTTCCAACCGGCTGTCACAGCGGGGAAGTCGCCGTGGTTCTTGCTCTTAGGCAGACGACCTGCATAGTCGCGGCGCCAAGAAGCTGTGAGGAAGTAGCGGTCGTCGAACGAGTAAGCCAGACGTCCGATGAGCGACACGTTGGCGTCAGGGCCTGTGAGATAGTCCTTGCCAGACACGGAGCCTGCGTAAGCGATATACTGCAGATAGGGCGACTCGTCGGCGAAGGTCTTGCCGTTCAGTTCGAAACCACGCACGTTGAAGTGGTCGGCTGTGGTAGAGAAGAGTGCGCCCACGGTGTGTTTGCCGAAGGTGTTGTCGTATGTAAGGGTGTTCTCTGTCTTCCACTGGTCGGTGCGGTATGTGCTCTCGGTGAGCGAGTTGCTGCCGTCGGGCTTACCTACCTCGTCGCGACGCGGCGTGAAGCCTTTGTAGTGGTTCGACTGCAGGTTGTATGTGAAGCGGCTCACGAACTTCAAACCCGGAACTACGTTCGCAATCTCCAATGATGTGGTTGACCATGCGTCGTTGGTGCGGTCGAAGATGTTCTTGGAAGAGAGCGTGCTGATTGGGTTCACAGCGTCGCCATGGGCATCGGCGAAGTTGTTGCCGTATGTAGCGATGTACTTTGGATCCTCGGTTGTTGTTCCGCCGAAGCCGCTCTTTGTGAACGGACTGTAAACGGTGGCACTTGCCGGCATGTAGATAGCCGAGAGGATAGGTCCGGTGTAGCCATCATTGGTGTCTGTAGTGCGACTCTCGGTATTCTTCCATACGAAGTCTTCGCTGATAGATACCCACTTGTTAATCTGATACTTGCCTGTATAGTGCAGGGCAAGGTTCTTGTTGAACGTGTAGCGCATTACACCCTCGTCGTTGTCGTAAGCGAACGACAGACGGTTGGTGAATGTGTCTGTACCTGCGTTGATGGCTACGTTATGGCGCTGGTAGAACGCTGTGCGGAACACCTCGTCCATCCAGTTGGTGCGGGTTGTGGCAATCCACGGGTTCTTCTCTACATCCCAACCGTTAGGCAGAGCCAGACCTGCGTTGGCGTAAGAGCGCTTGCGCATCTCTATCTCCTGCTGTGCGTTGAGCGGCTTGGGCAGGTTTGTAGCGTTGCGCACACCTACCATACCCTCATAAGAGACTGATGTGGCACCCTTCTTTGCCTTCTTTGTTGTCACGAGCACTACGCCACCGGCTCCCGACTGCGCGCCGTAGATAGCTGCTGAAGCGGCGTCCTTCAATACTACGATTGACTCGATATCGTTGAGCGAAGCTATCGGTGCGCCGGGCACTCCGTCTACTACCCAAAGCACGTTGTCGCCGTTCTGCGAACCTTGACCGCGAATCACGATGTTAGGAGCGGCTGTAGGGTCGCCACCGTCGGCAGCAACGGTTACGCCTGCCAACTGACCCTGCAACATGCCATCGGTAGAGGTAACGGGGCGCACAGCCAGCTCATCGACATTGCTCACAACGCCAACGGCTGCCGAGAGGTCCTTCTTCTTTGTAGCGGTACCGTAACCGATGGCTACAACCTCGTTGAGCATCTTGCTGTCCTCGTCGAGGACAACAACGATGTCGCGGTTGTTAGCGCCAACCTTCACTTTCTTTGTTGTATAGCCTACGTATGAAATCTCGAGTGTGCCTCCAGGCAGCACCTGAAGACCGAAATTACCATCTACATCAGTAACTGTGGCAGCCTTGTATCCCACGAGCTTAACGGAAGCGCCGATGATAGGCTCTCCGTTCTGATCCTTCACAACGCCCTTGACGGAAATGCTACCGCGCAATGGCTGTTGTACCTCAGTCGCATTGGAGAAAGCAGTGCCTGCATAAGCCGAAGAGGAAAACGACAACATAGAACATGCGGCTACTCCGAAGATGCCCCACATCCAATTTTGTTTAGAAATACCTTTTCCCATGTTCAATAAATTTAAATTAATATATGCAATAGATTATTATTCGCAGTAAATGTAATAGTAGATACGCATTGCAAATGTAGGCAAAATATTAAAATCAAGCAAACAAATGTTTCAAAGATTTAAATAATGAAACGTTATTTTAAAGATTACGTATCAAAAACAACTGAAAAAAAGAGCGAATCCGACTGATTAGCAACATCTTTTTGCATTGATACAAGACAATACGAGGCAAAAAAAACGTGCATAACTTTTGCCGTTACATATTAAAATGCTAACTTTGCAGATGGAAAAAGCTATACATTATTATATAATGTGGCAGACCAGCAACGAAACAAACGTTTTTATACATAAAACAATAAACAATTATGGTAAACTACAAAGAATTGGGCTTGGTGAACACACGTGATATGTTCGCAAGAGCCATCAAGGGTGGTTACGCTATCCCTGCATTCAACTTCAACAACCTCGAGCAGCTCCAGGCTATCATCAAGGCTTCTTCAGAGCTGAAGTCACCGGTTATCCTCCAGGTATCTAAGGGTGCACGTGCTTACGCTAACGAGACTCTTCTCCGTTACATGGCAGAGGGCGCTGTAGAGTACGCTAAGGAGCTTGGCTGCAAGCATCCTGAGATCGTTCTCCACCTCGACCACGGTGACAGCTTCGAGCTTTGCAAGAGCTGTGTAGACCTTGGCTTCTCTTCAGTAATGATCGACGGTTCTTCACTTCCTTATGAGGAGAACATCGCTCTTACAAAGAAGGTTGTAGAGTACGCTCATCAGTTCGACGTAACTGTAGAGGGCGAGCTCGGTGTATTGGCAGGTGTAGAGGATGAGGTATCTTCTGAGGTATGCCACTATACAAAGCCTGAGGAGGTTATCGACTTCACAAGCCGCACAGGTGTTGACTCACTCGCTATCTCTATCGGTACATCTCACGGTGCTTACAAGTTCACACCGGAGCAGTGCACACGCGACCCGAAGACTGGCAAGCTCGTTCCTCCTCCATTGGCATTCGACATCCTCGACGAGATCATGGAGAAGCTTCCGGGATTCCCAATCGTTCTCCACGGTTCTTCTTCTGTACCACAGGAGTATGTTGACATGATCAACGAGTACGGTGGCAAGTTGCCTGACGCTGTTGGTATTCCTGAGGAGCAGCTCCGCAAGGCTTCTGCTTCTGCAGTTTGCAAGATCAACATCGACTCTGACTCTCGTCTCGCATTCACCGCTGCTGTTCGTAAGGTATTCCACGACAAACCAGGTGAGTTCGACCCGCGTAAGTACTGCGGTCCTGCACGCGACCTCATGGAGCAGATGTACAAGCACAAGATCACAGATGTGCTCGGTTCTGACGGCAAGCTCGCTCAGTGCTAATCAAGCTGCTTAGCATTTAAAGCTAAATAAAATGGAGCGCTCGAAACGTTTATCGTTTCGAGCGCTTTTTTATTAGGATAAAACCGAGTAGGTGAAAAAATCCTCCATATCTTCCAGAAACAGTGTAACCATCACAATATGAGAGCGA
>OGWZ01000268.1_pt1 | contig 61943 bp, 57 predicted proteins | sample 1576141 | NCBI WGS metagenome assembly OGWZ01 (sample SAMEA3541512, study PRJEB24748) | human gut metagenome | biome: human gut; feature: human-associated habitat; material: faeces | place: China | collected 2012
TGGCGGGTGACTGCCCGGGAAAATAGAGCGGTGCCAACACTTTTCAAAGCGACTTAAAACAAGTCGCTTTTTTGTTATGTTAAAATTTTATATCAAAAGAGGTTTCCGGAAATTCACCGGGGACCTCTTTCATATTTTATAAAATGATTCAGTTGATGAGGAAACCAGTCCTCCTCGGGATGCACCAGAACCGGATTGTCCTTGGCAGTCCGAAAATCCAGCACCGCAGGTAAAACCCGATAACTGACCTTGATCAGCTTCATTGCCTTAAGGGCAGCTTTTTCAGTTTCAGCGGCAATGATGGCGACAGCATCGCCGGAAAAGCGCAGATGGCGGTCCAGAATCAAACGGTCATAAGGGGAAGGCTCGGGAAAGGTCTGACCGGCGATGGCAAATCGGGTTTGAGGCACATCTTCCCAGGTGTAGATGTCTACAACACCCGGAACTTTTTTTGCAATGTCTGTCTGAATGGATTCTACCATGGCATTGGCATGGGGAGAACGTAAGATTTTAACTACCAGAGCATTTTTAGGGGTTACATCGTCGGTATAGACCGGTTTGCCCAGTAAAAGCTGCATCGAATCCTTTTTGCGGACCGATTGGTTGACGACTTTATATTCTTGATGTTCCATAATTGCCTCCTTATGCCTTTCGGGAGTTTAGGTAGCTGCGGATTCCGCGCAGCTGTCCGTCATAACCGGAACAGCGGCACAGATTTCCTGCGAGGAAGGCGCGAATCTCGTCATCGGTCGGGTCCGGGTTTTCCCGCAGCAAAGCGATGGTGTTCATGACAAATCCGGGATTGCAGAAGCCGCACTGGTCGGCACCCTGGTCTGCAATGAATCCGACAAAATCGGAAGCTTCCTCCTGTAAACCTTCCAGAGTTTGGATTTCATGTCCGTCTGCGCGGACCGCAAGTGTGGAGCAGGAAAGGATAGGCTTGCCATCCATCAGGACCGTACAAAGTCCGCAGTTGGAGGTGTCACAGCCTCGCTTCACACTCAAGCAACCGTTTTCGCGCAAAAAGTCCAGAAGGACCGTGTCTGCCTCCACCAAAGCTGTAATGGCTCTGCCATTGAGTTTGAGCTTGATTTCCATATTACATTCCTCCAAGTTCAGTCATACAGCGCTCGGTTAATACCCGAATCAAATGCTCATGTACGGTAAAGTAACACACAACAATTTGATAGACAGCAGCCCCCCTATTCCGAGTGTCAGATACAGCTATTTTGGATAACTGTATCTGACAATTTTATTTTGAGGATTGACTATGATTAAATATGTGTTATAATGTACTTGTACATTAAGTACATTATAAAAGTAAAGGCGGTGAGTTATGGAAATCATCATCAGTAATAACGCCAACAAGCCGATATACGAGCAAATCACATCACAGATTAAAGCTATGATAATGAGTGGGGAGCTACAATCTGGAGACGCAATCCCCTCAATGCGGGCATTGGCAAAATCAATCCATGTAAGCGTCATTACTGTTCAGAAAGCCTATGAAGATTTGCAAAGGGACGGTTTCATAGAAACCACAGTAGGCAGAGGGAGTTTTGTGTCAGCACAAAACAAGGAATTTTATCAAGAAGAACAACAACGTATTGCAGAGGAACATTTACAAGCCGCTGCCGAGATTGGGCGGACAAGTAATATCTCTCTTGAAAAATTGACAGAGTTGTTGGCTTTATTCTATCAGGAGGACGAATGAGCATGGAAAATATTTTGAAATTACAGCAAGTTTCCAAGACATTTCCCAAGTCGAATTTCACATTGGAAAATGTGACCTTTTCCCTACCGTATGGGGCTATTTTGGGATTTGTTGGAGAAAATGGAGCAGGAAAAACTACGACGATTGGTTGTATTCTGAATACAATCACGAAAGACAGCGGAACAGTAAAGCTATTTGGACAGGAAATGCTGGACGCAGATACGAACTTGCGTGAAAAAATTGGTGTTGTCTATGACGGCGACAATTTTCCCGCTTACTGGACAGCAAAGCAATTATCCAAAGTCATGGAGGGGCTTTATACACAGTGGGACAATTCCCTGTTCCAGAAATATTTAGAGGACTTCCACCTATCGGCGAAGCAAAAAATCAAACATTATTCCAGAGGAATGACAATGAAACTGGCGATTGCCGCTGCACTGGCGCACCACCCGGAATTATTGATTTTGGATGAAGCGACCAGCGGCTTAGACCCAATTATGCGTGATGAAATGTTGGACGTTTTTCTGGAATTTGTACAGGAAGAAAATCACTCCATTCTGTTATCTTCCCATATCACAAGCGATTTAGAAAAGGTTGCGGATTATATCACTTTTATCCATAATGGCAAACTCATTATGACCGTATCGAAAAATGATTTGGTATATAACTATGCTGTTATGCGCTGTAAAGAAAGTCAATTCCTTACATTAGACCCGAAAGATATTCTTGCTTATCGGAAACGTGATTTTCAAATTGATGTGCTGGTTTCTAACGGGAAAGAAGCACAGAAAAAGTATAAGGGTGTTGTGGTAGACCATGTTTCTGTTGATGAAATCATGCTACTATTGGTAAAGGGGGAACGGGTATGAAAGGACTCTTGAAGAATAATTTCTATGCGACACTTTCAAATGCGAAAGTCTTTGCCGCTATCATGCTCCTACTGGGTATTTTTGTTGTCGCTATGGACAATAAAATCCCGTCGCTAATAATTGGTTATATGTTGTTGGCTATGATTGGTTTTTCTCTCAATTCGATTGCGAGCCTGCGAAAGGAAAGTGCTACCAAATGGAGCAAATACAAACTTACCACACCTGTAAAGAGGTCTGCCATTGTACAGAGTTATTTTTTGAGCTTGTTATTGTGGTTGATTGTCGGAATGGTTTTTGCGGGAATTGGAGTAGCTTTATCAATCATGCTACATGGATTCCCTTTTGACAAAGATACAGATGTTTTCATGCTGTTTGTGATAGGCGTTGGAATAAGCCTGTTTATGGGAGCCATATTTTTCCCGCTGTTCTATGTAGGCGGAGAAGAACGAAATGAGGTATTTTTAGTAATTAGCTTGCTCTGTGGGATTGGATTTGTTATGGGGCTTACGACCCTTATAAACACTTTGTTTCCAGCACCTATGACTACAATGCAGATAATTTTAGGCGGCGTAATTATTTTTGCGTGTGCACTGCTTGTATTTGTTATTTCTTGTCCTGTAACCGCCTATGTCTATCACAAAAGAGAATATTAAATGAAATAGCAAATCCATCCGAGCCAGTCAACGGCAAGTGAATGGGCTACGCCCACTGTTGACAGCCCCGTCTGTCCTTGCTGGTGGGTAATCAAGGGCGACAGCAAAAAGTGCTGCCGCCGGGATTTTGTTTTTGTCCGGCGCTGCTGCGGTGACAGCATCTGCCTTTGCCGGAGCGCTGCTGGCGGTCGTGCTGGCGCTGGCACTGTCGACCCTCAACCGTAGCGGGAAAAGCAGCACCATCGTGTTAGCAGGAATTGCAGTTCACTCCCTTGCCCAGACGGTGCTGATGTGCCTGAAGCTGACAGCCGACCCGGAGAGGGAGCTTGCCTCCATTGAATATTGGATGATGGGGAGCCTAAACGGAGTCAGCGTTCACTCCATCGGCGGAAATTTGATTTTGTGTGTTCTGTGCATGGGGGTATTGTTTTTGCTGCACCGGCAAATCATCCTGCTTTCTGCCGAAGAGGGAGAGGCAAGGATGCTGGGAGTGCGAGTTGCACAGCTTCGTTTGCTCGTTTTAATGGTGGCAACCCTTTCGGTATCGTCGGTGGTCAGCCTGACCGGACTGATTAGCTTTGTCGGTTTGCTGGCGCCTCATGGGGCAAGGCTGTTGACCGGGCAAAATCGAATGGGCACTATGTTGCTGGGTGGGCTGCTGGGCGGGATTTTGCTTTGCGGAGCAGATATTCTGGCGCGGTCGGTGGCGTCGACAGAGCTTCCGGTCAGCATCTTCACCAGTGTTCTGGGAGCGCCGTTTCTGATTTTTCTGATTGTGCAGGGGAGGCAGAGAGAGTGAGCTTTTTATCGGTTGAGAAAATCTCTGCCGGCTATGGCGGGCACCCGATTCTTGCGGATGTTTCCTTTCAGCTGGAACAGGGCTGTATGATGGGGATTCTGGGAGCGAACGGCTGCGGAAAAACCACCCTGCTCAAGACAATATGCGGAATCTTGCCGCATAAAGGAACCTGCCTGCTGGAGCAGACGGCGCTGGAGCAGCTGTCTGCCCGCCGGATGGCACGACTGGTTGGATATATTCCCCAAAGAAGCGGCATCTCCATCGACATATCGGTGCTGGATGTGGTGCTGATGGGCTTTAATCCTCGCTTGGGTCTGCTGGAACGTCCGGGAAGAAAAATGCAGGACTTGGCTGCACAGGCGCTGGAGCAGGTGGGACTGGGTGGAAGAGAGCAGAGCAACTACCTTTGCCTGAGCGAAGGGCAAAAGCAGCTGTGCATTCTGGCGCGGACACTGGTCTCCGGGAGCAGGCTGCTGCTGTTGGATGAGCCGGAAAGTGCTCTGGATTTTCGATACCGCCACCGGATGTTCAATCTGTTGAAGGCATGGGTCGCACAGGAGAAGCGCGCGGTGGTGGTCACCTTGCATGACCCTTCCCTTGCGCTGCATTTTTGTGACCGGCTGCTTTTGCTTTCTCAGGGCAATGTTTTGGGGATTCTGGAGCCGCAGAAAGATTCATTGGAGCGGATGGAGCAGCTGCTTTGTCAGGTATATGGAAAGGTCAGCCTGCACCGCTGCCAAAATCATCAGGGAAAAGCCCGGCTTGTGATGCTGAGTGAGGAGGAAGAGGATGAAAGCGATAACGAAAATCATCTTTTTGGACGATGAGGGCGAAAAGTTCTTCGGCGAAGGACCTGCCCGCCTGATGCACGCCATTGAAGAGACAGGCTCATTGAGAGCTGCGGCAATCTCCATGAATATGGCATACACCAAAGCTTTAAAACTGATTCGCAATGCCGAAGCGGTGCTGGGTTTTTCCCTGATTCATCGGCAGACCGGCGGGAAGGATGGCGGAGGAAGTACCTTGACACAGGAAGGAAAGGAGTGGCTGTGCCGCTATGAAGCCTATCGAGATGCCTGTAAGCAGGCTAACAGCAGGCTGTATCTGGAGTTCTTTTCAGAGCAGCCAAAAGCGACACCTGATTTTGACCGGAGCTAGGGGCAGCGGCAAGACCACCTTGCTTCATCAGCTCTTTTCCGAGCCGCAGCCGGGAATAACCAGCTGGGCAAAACCCGGGCAGGCGGTCTATCTTCGGGAAAATCTCTCCGGGGAAACGGTGCAGGTGGGTGCTTTTGACCCTTCCTTGCCGGGCACTGCAAACCGGATGAAGCCCTTGCCGGAAGGCTTTACCAAATTGGGGATACCCGCTCTGCTGCGCTGTGCCCATTTAGACACCCCGTGGGTCACCGTCGATGAGGTTGGCTATCTGGAATCGGGAATGGAGGGGTATCAGCAGGCATTTCGCACCCTTCTGGAAAATAAGCAGGTCGCAGCGGTGGTTCGCAAGCAGCCGCTTGCTTTTTTGCAGGAGCTTTGCAGCCGAAAGGACGCATTTGTGGTCGATTTGGACGACCCATTTGGAAAAATCGGCTGTGTCATCATGGCATCGGGCTTGGGAAGACGATTTGGCTCGAACAAACTGTTGGCGGATTTTGGCGGCGAGCCGATGATTTGTCGGATTCTGGATGCAACCGAGGGCATCTTCCGCCGACGTGTGGTGGTGACCCGCCACGAGGAGATAGCCCGACTGTGCAGGGAACGCGAAATTTCGGTGGTCCTTCACTCGCTTCCCAACCGCAACGACACAGTGCGGCTGGGTTTGCAGGGGATGGGGGAGATGGACCGCTGTCTGTTTGCACCGGCAGATCAACCGCTGCTGCGCAGGGAGACGGTAGCGGCGTTGGCACTGGTGTCCAAAGATTCGCCATATTGTTGGCGTCTGAGCTGTGAAGGTGTCCCCGGTTCTCCGGTGGTATTTCCAGAATGGACATTTGAACAACTAAAAAATCTCCCGGAAGGAAAGGGCGGCGGAATTTTACTAAAAAAATATCCCGAACGCTTACGCACGGTAAACATTCGGGATGGATATGAATTACAGGATGTCGACCGCCCGGAGGACCTGGTCGAATTGTTGGAGCAGCGATGAAAGCTGCTCCTCTTTTTTATTTTGCAGCAGTTTCTTTTGGCAGCAGGATGTTCAGCAAAATGGCAACCATAGCGGCAGGCACGATACCGGAGCCACCGAAAATCAGCTGGACAGCCTGTGGCGCATGAGCCAGAACGCCGGTGTTGGCGCCCATTCCGTAGCCAACACCCAAAGCAACCGATACGATGGACAGGCTGCGTGGGGTCAGCGGCTCTTTGGTAATCAACTGGATACCGCTGATAACGATGGAAGAAAACATCATGACGGCAGCGCCGCCCAGAACCGACTGCGGCATGATGGAAACCACAGCACCCAGCTTCGGACACAGACCGCACAGGATGAGGAAGATTGCACCGGTGGAGATGGCAAAGCGGTTGACCACCTTGGTCATTGCAACCAGACCTACGTTCTGGCTGAAGGAGGTGTTGGGAAGAACGCCGAAGAGAGCGGCAAAGGAGGAGCCCAGACCGTCGCAGATGACGCCGCCGGACAGTTCTTTGTCGGTAGCTTCTCGACCCAGTCCACCCTCCATAACACCGGAGATGTCGCCCACTGTCTCCACAGCGGTGACGATGAACATAATCAGAACCGGCAGGATGGCACGCAGGTCAAATACCGGTTTGATCGGCATCAGTCTGGGGATTTCAAACCAGGGAGCGCTTGCCACCTTGTCCCAGTTTAAGACCCATGCCTTGGTGTATTCCACGCCTTCGGCAGTGACGCCGGTGGTGGGCAGGAAAAATCCCATCAGAAAAGCAGCCAGATAGCCGCAGATGATGCCCAGCAGGATGGCAGAGGAGCTGGTAAAGCCCTTGGTGCAGTGCTTAAAGAACAGAATCATCACCAGAACAAAGATTGCCAGCAGCAGATTTTCCATCGAGCCGAAATCGGAAGCGGTGTTGCCTCCGCCAAAGGAATTGATACCGACGGAAATCAGGCTCAGACCGATGGACATGACCACTGTGCCGGTGACCACCGGAGGGAAGAAGCGGCGCAGCGGCTTCAGAAAGAATCCCAGGATTCCTTCAAAGATGTCACCGATGATGGAAGCACCCATAATAGCGCCGTAAGCAATCACACCGCCGCCCATTGTTGCGGTAACCGAGTGGAACACACCGATAAAGCCGGAGGAGGTGCCCATTACAATCGGAACCTTTCCGCCGATGGGACCGATAGAGAACAGCTGAATCAAGGTGACAATGCCGGCAACCAGCATGGCGTTCTGCAAAAGATGCAGTTGCAGGTCGGCAAATTCGCCGCCGGCAATGCCGCAGGCGCCGGTGATAATCAACAGGGGAGTCAAGTTCCCGACAAACATGGCAAGTACATGCTGCAAGCCAAGGGGAATTGCCTGTTTCAAAGGCATTTTACCGTCGAGCTGAAAAGCAGCTTCGGACAGTTGGTACGTTTTCTTCATAGAAAGACCTCTCTTTCCTTTTTTTCCGCAGATAAGTATGTCATTCTGCCGCAAAGAAGTAAATTGTCAAATATGCAAGAAAATGTTTTTTTATCAAGGGAAAAAAGAAGAAAAAATTGCGAAATTTTTCCGAACGAAAGAAAAAACGCCTGATTTTTAAAGAATTTGCCGCAGTCGATTCTGTAAAAAAGAATGCAGGAAAGATTAAGGAAAAAGGTATATCAATTCAGATGCGGATTCAAAAAAATAAAGGAAAGAAGATTTTTCTACACAGCCCTTGTGAAAAAGAAGAGCCATTCGGCGGGTGATGTCCTGGGAAAAGAGAGCGGTTCAACAGAAAAATTTGATTTTACAAAATATACTTGACATTAACGTTGCGTCATAGTATATACTTTCAGCAAGGTCAGGGAAAAACGCTGGATATTTTCTCATCCTTGGTAAGGATGAGGTCAGAATACACCCGATAGGAGGGAGGAAATGTCGAAGCAAAACGGAATCTCCATCAAGCAGGCGGCACAGTGGAGCGGAGTCACCGTTCGTACACTCCACTATTACGACCAAATCGGCTTGCTTAAACCGCAGGAGGTCGGGGGAAATGGGTATCGTTATTACTCACAGGAAAATTTGCAAACCTTGCAGCAGATTTTGTTTTTCCGGGAGTTGCAGTTTCCGTTAAAAGAAATCATCAAAATCATCCATCAGCCGGATTTTGACAGAAAAAAGGCGATGCAGGAGCATAAAAAACTGCTGATTTTACAAAAGGAACGGTTAGAGCGTTTGATTCAGTTGACAGAAGAAGCTTGGAAAGGGGAAATGGAAATGAATTTTCAGCCATTTGATGAAAGAAAACTGGAAGAATATAAAAAGGAAGCAAAGGAGCGCTGGGGAAAAACCAAAGCCTGGCAGCAAAGTCAGGAGAAGGAACAGAAGCGTGGAGAGGAGGAAGGGAAAGAGATGCAGCAGCGGATGGAAGAAATCTTTGAGCGGGCAGCACAGCTGAGAAAAACAGACCCGGCTGCTCTGCCGGCACAGCAGCTGGTGGAGGCGTGGAAAGCACATATCACCCAATATCATTACGAGTGTACCAACGAGATTTTAGCGGGTTTAGCGCAGATGTATCGGTATGATGAGCGTTTTATGGCAAACCTTGACCGCTATGGCAAGGGAACAGCCTGCTTTTTGGCAGAGGCAATCGACTGTTATTGGAAGGAAAAATCCGGTTGTTGACTGTGTAGAATGTAGTAAAATAACAGCATAAATGCAGGGATTTTTGACAGCTGGTCCAAGGTTGTCCATATGATAATTTTTTAACAAAAAAGTTCTTGATAATTTTTCATAATCCTTTTATAATAGAAGCGTAAAGTCCAAAAGTTTTTTAGAGCAACATTGGAAAGGGGTTATCGATATGAACTATTCTCACGAGGTAGAGAGGATGTGCCCGATCGCAAAGGGTCCTCATCATGGTCCGGCTCCAATCCCGGAAGAAGGCAGATGGGTCAAGGCATATCAGATCTCTGATATTTCCGGTCTTTCTCACGGCATTGGTTGGTGTGCTCCACAGCAGGGCTGCTGCAAACTGACCTTGAATGTAAAGGACGGCATCATCCAGGAGGCACTGGTGGAAACACTGGGCTGCTCGGGTATGACCCACTCCGCAGCGATGGCTGGCGAAATCCTGCCGGGCAAGACCCTGCTGGAAGCACTGAACACCGACCTGGTCTGCGATGCAATCAACGTAGCAATGCGTGAAATCTTCAAGCAGCTGGCATACGGAAGAACACAGACTGCTTTCTCGGAGGATGGTCTGCCAATCGGCGCCAGCCTGGAGGACCTTGGCAAAGGTCTGCGCTCCCAGGTGGGAACCATCTTCTCCACCGGTGCCAAAGGCGTTCGCTATCTGGAGCTGGCAGAAGGATACATCCTTTCGGTTGCTCTGGATGAGAACAACGAAGCAATCGGATATAAATTTGTCCGCGTAGGAAAAATGCTTGAATCGATTCGCCACGGTATGGACCCGAAAGAGGCGTATGAACAGAATATCGGTACATACGGTCGCTATGAAAATGCTGCCAAATATATCGATCCACGCGAAGAATAAGGAACAGGAGGGAAACTATCATGGCGAAATTTGAAGGACAGGAAAGAAGAATGCCTAAAATTGAGGCAGCTCTGAAGGAATATGGAATGACCTCTCTGGAAGAAGCCAGAGACCTGTGTCTCTCCAAAGGGATCGACGTGGAGTCCATCGTCAAAGGCGTACAGCCAATCGCTTTTGAAAACGCAGTATGGGCATACACCCTGGGCGCTGCTATCGCTCTGAAAAAGGGCATCACCAAGGCAGCAGAGGCAGCAGAGGCCATCGGTATCGGACTCCAGGCATTCTGCGTGCCGGGCTCGGTTGCAGAAAACCGCAAGGTAGGTCTGGGACATGGTAACCTGGGCGCAATGCTGCTGCGGGAAGAGACCAACTGCTTCTGCTTCCTGGCAGGTCACGAATCCTTTGCAGCTGCTGAGGGTGCAATCGGTATCGCAAGAACCGCCAATAAAGCAAGAAAGTCCCCGCTGCGCGTCATCCTCAATGGTTTGGGCAAGGATGCAGCTTACATCATCTCCCGAATCAACGGCTTTACCTATGTGGAAACCCAATATGACTACTTCACCGGCGAGCTGACCGTAGTTCGCGAGGTTGCTTTCTCCGATGGAGATAAAGCGAAGGTCAGATGCTTTGGCTGCGATGACGTACAGGAAGGCGTAGCGGTTATGCAGATGGAAAAGGTAGACGTTTCCATCACCGGCAACTCCACCAACCCGACCCGCTTCCAGCATCCGGTAGCAGGTACCTATAAAAAATGGTGTGTGGAAAACGGCGTGAAGTACTTCTCGGTTGCTTCCGGCGGCGGTACCGGCAGAACCCTGCACCCGGACAACATGGCAGCAGGTCCTGCTTCCTACGGTATGACCGATACCATGGGCAGAATGCACTCGGATGCACAGTTCGCAGGTTCTTCCTCCGTTCCGGCTCACGTTGAGATGATGGGTCTGATCGGTATGGGCAACAACCCGATGGTCGGTGCTACCGTTGCCTGCGCTGTTGCAGTAGAAGAAGCAAATAAATAGTACCTTTTCACAGGTGAGCAAAGGGTGGACCGCAGGGTCCGCCCTTTTTCTTATCGGATTTTTCACATCTTCCACTGGAAAATGTGGAAAACAAGGCATAATGCTGATTTTACCGGATGCTCTTTGTGCGTTCTTTCGGATTCTCGGAAAAGACAAAATGTTGTATAATAGAAAGAAGTCCCCTGTAAGGTGCGATACTCGATCGTAATCTGCCGCAGAGAAGGGGAATTTGAGAATAGCAAGGAATAAAAAATGGAGGAATCACCCATGATAGAAGACCCAAGAAAGCAACAGATGAAGGCACTCAAAGGAGAGATGGTGCGCAACATCATCATTTCTTTATTGATTGCCGTCGTCATCTTCGTCGGCTTGAGCGGGCTGCCGCTGTCGGGCGCTCCCAAGGCAAAGCAGATTGCTTCTGCGCAGGCGACCTTTGACGGAAAGACGGTGGAGGTTTCGCAGCAGGATATGCAGATTGCTGCCGATTTGGCGGGCGGTCTGCGCAGATGGTTTGGCAAAACCGAGCAGACGATGCCGCGCGCCTACATCACCTATCAGCTGACCAACGGGACACAGGTGGTCATCGGCGCCAACGAGCACACCATTTATGAAAACGGAAGCTACTATCCCAACAAAGGGGAAAAGGGAAAGCTGTTTGAACAGGTGGTAGAAGGGCTGTTCTTCGGTGGAGAAATCCTCGCGCAGCCACAAGGAAAATAAAGAGTAAGGGATGAAATTGGGATGAAGACATTGATTTTTAACGGCTCCGCAAGAAAAAACGGAGAAACGCAGAGCATGATCGATGCATTGACAGCACAGCTGGAGGGTGAATACAAGATTGTAAATGCTCATAGCTGCAACGTGCGCGCCTGCATCGACTGCCGTTACTGCTGGGAGCACCCGGAATGCAGCATACAGGACGGCTGGCAGGAAATTGACAGCTACCTCAGAGAGTGTGACAACGTGGTCATTGCTTCGCCGGTCTATTTTTGTGAAATCACCGGTCCGGTGCTTAGTGTACTCAGCAGGATTCAGGTTTACTGGGCAGCCAAGACCTTCCGCCATGAAAAGCTGCTGGAAAAACCAAAGCGCGGCGGGATGATTCTGCTGGGCGGAGGACAGGGCACGGCGACCGCACCGATGAACACCTCGGCGGTGCTGCTGCGCCAGATGAATGCCAAAGAGATTTTTGATCCGGTCTGCTGTTTTGCCACCGACCACCATCATGCGCTGGAGGACGAAGAAACCATGGCAGATTTGAAAAAATTTGCGCAATTTTTAAATAGAAAGTAAAAAGCAGCGCAAAAAGTTTCCTTCTTTCCGACTGAAAAAGAAGAAAAAAGGAAGAAAAAGAAAAGAAAAGGCAAAATTCCCAAATTACAAAGTATACAAGAAACACGATATTTTATTCTTTTGAAAGCGAAGCAAAAACGGAGAAATTCCGCAGTTTGCTTCGCTTTGCTTTTGTAGTAAAATCAAATTGAGAAAAGTGTGTTTGCATAAAGGACAAATGTTTTCCTAAAGTGGAAGAATATTCTAATGGCGACAGAAAACAGTTGTGCAACTTGCTGGGATTGAGAAAAGAACGGCAGAGTGCATTTTAGATGAATAGGAAAATCATGTACAAAATGCACAATAATCTGAGCGGATTGTACCTAAAAGATAAAAAACTTTGTGATTTCAGTGGATAATTTAAAATAGATATGAACAAATATGATGAAAATGAATCAGATTATTAAGAATCTATGGACAAATCCGTCAAATTACGATATAATGAAATCACCGACAAACAAATTGTTGAGGAGGAAAATGTATGGAAGCTTTTTTGGATCAATTGAATGAAGTGGTATTAACGCTCCAGGACTTTATGTCCGGTAAACTGTTGGTAGTACTTCTGGTAGGTACTGGTTTGTGGTTCACCATCCGTCTGGGCGGTGTACAGTTTACTCAGTTCGGTCGTGCTTTTAAATCCGTTTTCGGCAACATCAAACTCAACGGTGAAAAAGCAGGCAAAGACGGTATGACCTCTTTCCAGTCTTTGGCAACCGCGATTGCTGCTCAGGTAGGTACAGGTAACCTTGCCGGTGCTGCAACCGCAATGGTAATGGGTGGTCCTGGTGCTATCTTCTGGATGTGGATATCCGCAATCTTCGGCATGGCAACCATCTTCGTAGAGGCATCCCTGGCTCAGAAATATAAGACAACCGATGAAACCGGCGAGGTAACCGGCGGACCTGTATACTACATCCGCGCAGCTTACAAAGGCACTCTGGGTAAAGTCCTTGCAGGTGCATTTGCAATCCTGATTATCCTGGCTCTGGGCTTCTTCGGCAACATGGTACAGTCCAACTCGATCGGTGACGCTTTCAAGGGCGCATTCGGTATCAACCCTCTGTTCGTTGGTATCGCAGTTGCTATCCTGGCAGCATTCATCTTCTTGGGCGGCATTGGACGTATCGCATCTGTAACTGAGAAGCTGGTTCCAATCATGGCTGGTTTCTACATCATCGGCGCCCTTGTTCTGATCATCATGAACATCGGCAATCTGCCAAACGTAATCAGAATGATCTTTGTCGGTGCATTTAATCCAGAAGCTGCTATCGGTGGTTTTGCCGGCGTAGCAGTATCTCAGGCTATCAAATACGGTGTTGCCCGTGGTCTGTTCTCCAACGAAGCTGGTATGGGTTCCACTCCACATGCACACGCAGTAGCAAGAGTAAAACATCCTTGTGACCAGGGTCTGGTAGCTATGATGGGCGTATTTATCGACACCCTCATCATCCTGAACCTGACTGCTTTCGCAGTAATGATTACTGGTCAGCTGAACACCTACAACCAGGACCTGACCGGCGCTGCTCTGACTCAGGTTGCATTCACCGCAGGCTTTGGTAAATTCGGTGCAATCTTCATCGCAATCTGTATGTTCTTCTTCGCATTCTCCACCATCATCGGCTGGTACTTCTTTGGTGAGAAGAACGTAAGATACCTGTTCAGCAAACATGCAAACCTGGCAACCAAGATTTATGCGGCTCTGGTAGTTGTATTCATTGTTCTTGGTTCTACCCTGAAGGTAAACCTGGTTTGGAACCTCTCCGACCTGTTCAACAGCTTGATGGTAATCCCGAACGTACTGGGTCTGTGGGCACTGTCCGGTACTGCAAAAGAGCTGTATGAAGACTGGAAGAAACAGGCTCCTGCAAAAGTTAAATAAGAGATTACGTATACATCACGATACATGTCTATCTAGGGGAAAAGCGTCCGAAAGGGCGCTTTTTTCCTTTGTGTAAAAAGGCGCCCATGAACCACTTGACGGATGCTTTGCCATATACTATAATAAAGCCGAAAACTGAATGGTCGAAATACAGGTGCAGATGCACAAAAGGAACCGGGTGAAAATCCCGGACAAGACCGTTGCCGTGTTTAGCTCAAAGGGATGTGCAGAGAAAAGCTTTCTCAGCCACTGGAAAATTCCGGGAAGGCGCACATACCGCTGATTTCAGCAGCTATCAGTCGGAATACTTGCCTGTGTTTTACTCGTTTCCAAACGGGTGTTGTCTGTTTTCTACGGAACTCTGGAAAACAGATGAAGAAACTGTGGAGAGCAGCATGGTTCAAAGATATTTTGAAGGATGCTTTGCTTTGCTGTTTTGTCAACACAAGACATCGTTTGGAAAATTCCGAACGGTGTCTTTTTTATGTCAATCTCCGGTCGGAAAAGGAGTGACCATGATCCATCAGAAAGAAAAGAGGAAGCGTTATGGAACAAAAAACAAAAATATGGCTCAGTGACTTTTTGATTTTAAACTTTGGTACCCTGCTGACAGCGATTGGAAGCTACTTTTTTAAATTTCCAAATAACTTTTCTACCGGTGGCGTCACCGGTATTTCGGTCGTGCTTGCCCACTACTACCCGCAGCTGAGCAACGGTACCATTGTATCAGTCATCAATATCGCCCTGATGGTGGTCGGTCTGCTGCTGCTGGGCAAGGAGTTCGGATTTAAAACCTTTTATGTCACCATTGCTTTTTCGGCAATGCTCAAGATATTTGAAGTTCTCTTTCCGCTGACGAAGCCTTTGACCGACCAGCCGTTTATGGAGCTGCTGCTGGGCGTTTTCCTGCCGGCGTGGGGTTCGGCGTTGCTGTTTAACATCGGTTCCTCCACCGGTGGTACCGACATCATTGCGATGGTCGTCAAAAAATACTTTAAATGTCACATCGGAAAGGCGCTGTTGGTGGTAGACTTTTTTATCACGGTAATGACCTTTGTTGCCTTCGGTCCGACCACAGGGTTATTCTCGATGGTGGGTCTGGTGATTCGTTCCTTTGCGGTTGACTTTTTCCTGGAGGACATGAACACCTATAAGTCCTTTACCATCATTACTGACAAACCGGAGCAGATTTACAACTTTATTACCATCACCCTCCATCGCGGAGCGACCGTCTACCATGCGGAAGGCTTGTATGAACACACCGACAAGACGGTTATCCTGACGGCGCAGAATAAGAAACAGGGAATTCGTTTGCAGGAAGCCATTAAGCAGGCGGACCCGCACGCCTTTGTGTTGATTACCAACACCAGCGAAGTCATTGGAAAAGGATTCCGCGGCGGTAACTAAAAAAACAAGAGCAAAACAAACGCCTGCTTTGGAAAAAAAGCAGGCGTTTTTGTTCAAATTTTCGTTGACGGGAAATAGATAGATTGGTACAATGGTAAAAAGGAATTTAAAACGGCGCAGTTTGTACCGAACAGGGGGAAAATCGGATGGAAATATTAAAGCAACGAATTTTGAAGGACGGTAAGGTCAAGGAAGGAAATGTGCTGAAGGTGGACAGCTTTTTGAATCACCAGATGGACATCCGCCTGCTGGATGAAATCGGCAGGGAGTTTCGCCGCCGCTTTGCAGGGGAAGAAATCAACAAGATTTTGACCATCGAAGCGTCGGGCATTGGAATTGCTGTGGCAGCCGCACCACACTTTGACTATGCTCCGGTCGTTTTTGCTAAAAAAAGCAAGTCGAAGAATCTGGATGGGGAGCTGTACACCTCGCAGGTCACCTCCTTCACCAGAGGAACCACCTTTGATGTGCAGGTTTCCAAAAAATATCTCAACCCGGGTGACCGCGTGCTGATTATTGATGACTTTCTGGCTAAGGGACAGGCGTTGCTGGGTCTGCTGGACATTGTGGAGCAGTCGGGCGCAACCGCAGTCGGCTGCGGCATTGTCATCGAAAAAGGCTTCCAGGAGGGCGGACAGATGCTGCGGGAGAAGGGAATCCGCCTGGAGTCGCTGGCAATCATCGACCGGTTTGAGGATGGCAGACCGATTTTTCGTGACTAAATAACAGAAAGGGGACTTTGGAATGCGGATGTACGATTTGATCGAGAAGAAAAAGCGGGGACACGCCTTGGACAAGGCTGAAATCTGCTGGATGATCCAGTCTTATACCGCAGGGCAGATCCCTGATTATCAGATGGCAGCCTTTTTGATGGCAGTTTACTTTCAGGGGATGGATTTGCAGGAAACCACCGAGATGACGCTGGCAATGGCACACTCGGGACAGATGGCAGATTTAAGCGGCATTGCCGGTGTGAAGGTGGACAAGCACTCCACAGGCGGTGTGGGCGACAAGACCACCCTGATTGCAGCTCCGATGGCTGCTGCCTGCGGGATTCCGATTGCCAAGATGTCCGGCAGAGGGCTGGGCTTCACCGGCGGCACGGTGGATAAGCTGGAATCCATCCCGGGTTACCGCACAGTGCTGCCGCGGGAGGAATTTTTCAAGATTGTCAACGAGGTCGGCATCTCCCTCATCGGGCAGAGCGGGGAGATGGCAGTCGCAGACAAAAAAATCTACGCCTTGCGGGATGTGACAGCGACGGTGGACAGCCTGCCGCTGATTGCTTCGAGCATTATGAGCAAGAAGATTGCTGCCGGAGCGGACGCAATCCTGCTGGATGTCAAGACCGGAAGCGGCGCCTTTATGAAAACAAGGGAGCAGTCGGCTGCTCTGGCAAGGACGATGGTCGGCATCGGCAATCGGGCAGGCAGAAGGACCGCGGCGCTGATCACCGATATGGACACACCTCTGGGTGATACGGCAGGCAACGCCATCGAGGTCCAGGAGGCAATCTGGACGCTGCGTGGAAAGGGTCCTGCCGATTTGACCGAGCTGTGTACCCACCTGGCAGGCAACATGCTCTGGCTGGCAGGTCAAGGAGAGCCGGAGGACTGCCTGCGCAGGGCAGCAGCATCCTTGCAGGACGGCAGCGCCTACCGGTGCTTCTACCGGATGGTGCAGCGGCAGGGCGGCGATGTCAGCTATCTCGAGCAGCCGGAAAAATTCCAGCTGGCTCCGGTTTATCCGATACAGGCGCCGCAGGATGGCTATATTGCCTCGATGCAGACCGATGAGATTGGCAACGTGGTCGCCTTGCTGGGAGCAGGCAGAGAAAGAAAAGAGGATGCGGTCGATGCCGGAGCGGGTATCCGCTTTACAGCAAAGACCGGTGCGAAGGTCTGCAAAGGACAGACGATTGCTCTGCTGTACACCCATCGTCCCGAGCGGGTGCAGGAGGCAACCGAGCGGTATATAAATGCGCTGCATTTTTCGCAGTCGGCGCCGTCACCGTCCGCTTTGATACAAGAGCGCATTACCGAAGTATAAAAAAGGACTCCCCTCGGGAGTCCTTTTTCTTTTGCTATTTTACCTTGCGGATGATACCGATTGGAGTTTGTTCCAGCGACTGACCCAGCGGGTTGTCCTTGAGGATTTTGACCAGCAGGTCGCGGTCCATGGATGGGTCGGAGGTGCCCAGAATCTGACCCTCCAGGTCGTTGATGTCGGTGATGGCTACTTTGATACCGCCCAGACACTGGGACATCTTCTGTGCAGTTTCGTCCGGCTGCGCAGGACCCAAAACGACATATTCATTGTACGGCGGCAGGGTGTAGTCGCAAGGACCGTCGATGGAGCGTGCTTTGTATCCGGCAATGGTGTAGAACCAGCCGCGCTTGTGGAACAGCTTGCCTACCGCAGAAACAGCAGCAGCAAACAGAATCCTTGGAGTACCGCATTCCTGCAGTGCCATCTCCATTGTTTCCGGGATGCCCAGACCGATGCCGTATGGAGTTTTGAGGACAAATTTGCACAGGAATTTTGCCAGCGGGCGCGGGTGGATGTCCTTCATCGGGATGGCGCGGCGCTGGGTGCAGGCAACTGCCTTTTCGGTCATAAAGACGATGTCGTCCGGCTGGGCGTATGGCTTGGCATACTTTTCGATGACCTGACATACATCATCCTTATCGGTGATGACATGGGTGCGGATTGCAAGACGCTGGTATGAAATGCCATCCACCTGGATGACCTCATTCTTTCCTTCATTTACGATATAGCTTTCTTCGCTCATTTTTCACAGTCCTTTCAAAGACGGATGCACCGCTTTGTGCGCATCCTTTTCCAGACAGACCTCGGTCGCCTGTAAACATATTCTTATTTTACCCCAAAAAAAAGATAAACTCAATATTGTGGGGAAATTTTATCGACAGTTTGTCAAAGGCGGCAATTTGTGTACGACAGGCGGTGGATTTGTGTATCAATCTGCCAACGACCCGGCTGAATTGGAAAATAAAAAATTGCGACGAATGAAAAAAGTCTCTTTTCATCCACAGGGATGTGTTATATAATTAAAAAAGCGAAGAGAAAGGTCCGGGAGGAAAAGCAAGATGGTGTTTTCAAATCTGTTTTTTATTTATCTGTTTTTGCCGTTGAATCTGATTTTATATTTTATATCGTCCAACAAAACCTGGCGCAATGGGGTGCTGTTGGCTTTTTCCTTCTTTTTTTATGCGTGGGGAGAGCCGGTGTGGGTGTTTATGCTGATGCTCACCGCCTTTCTGGATTACACCTGGGCAAGGTGCATCGAATATTTTCGCCTGAGCGGGCAGAGCCGCCGGATGAAGCTGGCGCTGGCAGCCTCGCTGCTGTTTGATTTAGGGATGCTGGGCGTTTTTAAGTACAGCGGGTTTTTTGTGGAGAATTTGAATCTTCTGACCGGTCTTTCTCTGCCGGTTCCGCAGATTTCTCTGCCCATCGGTATCTCCTTTTATACCTTTCAAACCATCAGCTATGTGCTGGATGTCTACCGCGGGCAGGTGCCGGCGCAGAAAAGCTACTATAAATATTTGATGTACCTGTCGAGCTACCATCAGCTGGTGGCAGGACCGATTGTGCGGTACAGCGACGTGGCAGCGCAGATCGAGGAGCGCCACACCACCCCGCAGGACATGAGCGAGGGCATCACTCGCTTTTGCATCGGCTTGACTAAAAAGGTGGTGGTTGCCAATGCAGCAGGCAAACTGGTGGAGCAGTATCTGAATGCGCCTTTGCAGGAGCTTTCGGTAGCGGGCGCGTGGTTTGGGGTGCTGCTCTATTCCATCCAGCTCTATTATGATTTCTCTGCCTATTCGGATATGGCAATCGGGCTGGGCAGGATGTTTGGATTTCATTATCACACCAACTTCAACTACCCGTATCTTGCCAAATCGGTCACCGATTTTTGGCGCAGGTGGCATATTTCACTGGGCAGCTTCTTTCGGGACTATGTTTACATCCCGCTGGGCGGCAACCGCAGGCACCAGCTGCTGAATATCAGCGTGGTGTGGCTGCTGACCGGACTGTGGCATGGCGCCAGTTGGAACTTTGTGCTGTGGGGCGCCTTTTATGGAATCCTGCTGATGGTGGAAAAGCTGGGACTGCTGCGCTGGCTGCAAAGGATACCGGTGGTGTTTTCCCATCTGTATCTGCTGTTTGTTACCTTGATTGGCTGGACCCTCTTTTACACCACCGACCTGAGCCGTCTGGCAGGCTATTTTCAGGTGATGTTCGGCGGGTCGGGTAATCCGCTGACCGACCCGCAGCTTTCCATCACCTTTGCAAATCACCTCTTCTGGCTGCTGGCAGCGCTGCTGTTCTGCCTGCCGCTGACCCAGTGGTGCAAGAATCGTCTGGAGAGCTGGGTGGTACAGGACGGCAGAGGGCAGGGCAGACAGGCGCTTGTTTCCATCGGGACAGCGATGATGAATGTAGCGCTGCTGCTGGTGTGTACAGCGCTTCTGGTAGGGGACAGCTACAATCCGTTTTTATATTTCCGTTTTTGATGGCGTTAATCACCGGTCAAGGCGCTGCCCGGAAAAGGCAGTTGCCCTGTCGGTGGCAATAAGGAGGAGCTATGAAACAATCAAACCGCTCTCAGCAGCTGTATCTGGTCAACGTCAGTGTGGTGATTATGTTGCTGGTCCTGGTGGGAATCCTGGCAGTCGTTCTGCCCAAGCCCACCGTTTCCGAGGTGGAAAAAAGAGAGCTTGCAGCAAAGCCCCAGTGGAGCCTGCACAGCTGGTTTTCCGGCGAGTATGCCGAGCAGTACGATGCCTACTATGCCGACACCTTTCCGCAGAGGGAGCAGTTGGTGTCGCTGGCATCGAAGCTGGAACAGATGCAGGGTGTTCACCCGGATGATGTTCGCATCCATCCGGCAGGAGGAAATGCTCAGCAAAGCCAGCAACTGCCGCAGCCTGAGCCGGAAGCTGAGCAGGAGCCACAGCAAGAGCTGGCAGAAGAGCCGCAGTCCCCGACAGTTGACTATGACGCTTACAGCGACCCGAATGCACCGGGAAACGGCTTGAGCGAGCAGGGAACCGCAGGCGAGCAGGTGGGCAGCCTGTTTTTGTACCGCAATATGGGGATGCAGATTTTCGGCTCCAGTCAAACGTTGTCGGAAGAGTATGCGCGGGTCATCAGCTCCTATGCCCAGCAGCTGAATGGGGTACAGGTGTACAATCTGATTGCACCGACCTCCATCGAATTTTATCTGCCGGAAAAATATCAGGGCATTGCAAGCAGCGAGCGGGAAAATATCGACTTTGTGGCGCAGCAGATGAGCGACAAGGTCATCTCGGTGGATGCGTACAGCCAGATTGAAAAGAATCGGGAGGATTACCTGTATTTTCGCACCGACCACCACTGGACGGCACGCGGCGCTTATGAGGCATACATCGCCTTCTGCAAATCGGCAGGGTTGACCCCGGTTTCGCTCGAGGAGATGGAACATCAGCAGATTGACGGATTTTTGGGTACCTTTTACAGTCAGACCCATGACAGTCAGCTGGCACAGACACCGGATTTTGTGGAATACTTTGTTCCGCCGGTTCAAACGACCACCACCCGCTATCAAACGGGTGCGCCGTTTACGCCGATTGACAGCAGCATCTTTGCTTCCTATGCAACCGGCGGACAGAACACATACAGCGTTTTTCTGCACGGGGATTTTCCGTTGACCCACATCCAGACGGACAACCGCACCGGCAGAAAGATCCTTCTGGTCAAAGAATCTTACGGGAATGCCTTTGCTCCCTTTTTAGCCTGCAACTTCGATGAGGTCTATATTGTGGACCAGCGGTATTTTGAACTGGGTCTGGTCGATTTTGTCAAGGAACATGGCATCACCGACCTGCTGTTTTTAAACAACATCTTTGCAGTCAATACCGATGTGCGCATCCGGGAACTCAGCCGCATCCAAAACCAGAGGTACCAGCCAATTTCTCAACAGCCGGTGCAGCAGCCGACCCAGCAGACGCAGGAAATCGAGAAAGAAGCGGAAGAGCAGAGAGAGGAAATGAGCAATCAATCGAAAGAACAGGCAGAGAAGCAGGAGAACGAAACACCGTCAAAGCCATCCAAAACAGAGGACCCGCCCAGGAGGTTAGGTCATAGAGAGTAAGCAGATGAGAAAAGAGGAGGGACAGGATGCGCAGGATGATCAAACGGTTGGGAGCAGTAGCAGCAGTTATTCTGCTCCTTTCTGGATGTACACAACAGGAGGCGCAGAAGGAGCAGGAGGAACAGCCGCGGACGATGTCGATGGTGATTGCCTCCGATGCACCGACGAGCATCCAACTGGCAGCGCAGGAATTTGCCAACCGTCTGGCATACTATTCAGATGGGGAACTGGAGATTTCATTGAGTGCCAGCGACCAGCTGGATGCTGTGCTGACAGCGGACGACACCCAGTTTGCTTTTGTGGAAAACGAGCGGTTGAGCAAAACCATCGAGCAACTGGAAACCTTTACCCTGCCCTTCTTTTTTCAGGATGCCGATTATCTGTTCAGTGGGCTGAATTCCGAGCGCACCCGCAGGCAGCTCAATCGTCTGTTGGAAGAGGAGTATCCGATGGAAATTCAGATGTCGGTGGTGTACGGCTACGAGGATTTGGCAGCGGATGCAACGGTTGATTTGACCGATTTTCGCAAACGCTATCCATTGGCGGTCACCCGTTCCTTCTTCTCGCAGGAGCAGCAACAGGAGATTGGTGCATTGGAAATCGAAGGGGAAGAGCCGTTGCAGATGCTGCTGGACAAAGAGGTGGAAATCGCGCCGGTGGAGCTAAGCGAGCTGGTACAGACCGTGCAATCTCAGGACAGTGCACTGGTGCTGTTGGAAAGCTCTCACCAACTGAAACCGGCTTATCTGATGATGCAAACCGGTTTGTATGGACAGCTGACACCAAAGCAGCAGGCGGCGGTGGAGCAGGCGGTGGTGATGGCGTGCGGATATTGCCGCACCGTTGCCGACCAGAACCGTCAGGAAAACCTGGAGCAGCTGCGCCAGTTGGGCGTGCAGATAGAACCGGTCAACCGAGAAAAGTATCTTGCGCTGTTGGCAGACATCTACCAGTATGATGCGGGCAATATGCTCTATCGACCGGATGCCGAGCTGGACCAGATGGTGCGCAGCGATGCGGTCAAATACAGTGTTTCTTAAAAAGGAAGGGGGCTACGGCTCTCCTTCTTTTTTGATTTGCCGATATTTTTGATAAAAGAAGAGAGCAGCCAGCACCAGACATGGCATCAGTAGACCTGCGATGCCAAACAGCTGCAAGCCGGCGTAGATGCTCAGCAAGGTTACCAGCGGCGGCAGACCGATGCTTTTTCCCACCAGTTTTGGTTCCAACAGGCTGCGGAGCAGGTTGATGGCAAGATACAACAGCAGCAGCCCGAATCCCAGCAGGCGGTTGCCCTGAAAAAGCGAGATAACCGCCCAGGGAATCAGGATAAAACCGATGCCGATGACCGGCAGCAGGTCCAGAAGGGAGGTCAGCAGAGCGACCGGGAAAAAGTTGGGAACCTCCAGCAGCCATAGACCGCAGGAAAGCGCAGAGAAGGTCACTGCCATTAAAATCAGGTAGGCTTTTGCCATGCAAAATAGGGTGGAAAAGAGAAAGTGCTTCATCTCACAGGCAAGCGAACGCAGCGAGGGCGGAAGCAGGCGGAGCAGAAACTGGGTCACACGCGGGTAGTCCAGCGAGATAAAACTGGAGCAGAGGATGGTGACCACCACGCCAAAGAAAAAATGAGGCGTACAGGCAGCAAAAGAGGTACAGCACTTCAGCAGGGAAGAGGACAGGGAAGCGGACAGTTGGGCAGCGGCTGCGGAAAAGCTTTGCCGCCACAGGGCGACGGTCTGGGCAAGGTCGGGAGAAAAACGGGACAAAAAACGGCTGAGCCATTCGAAGAAATCAGCAGTAGCAGGCAGAAAAACCGTCCGATAAAGCTGTGGCGCGCGTGCGGTCAGGGAGGAAAGCCAGCTCCACAACAGCAGGAGCGCCAGCCAGAGCAGCAGACCCAAAAGCAGGTAGAACAGGGTCATCACAAAGGCAGCAGCGCGGCGCCGTCGCAGATGTAGCTTTTGAGAAAAGAGCAGCGACACCGGACGCAGCAGGGCAGCGATTGTCAGACCAAGCCAAAAGGGAAGGGTGGCGGGTAGGAAAAAACGCAGGACCAGCCAGCCAAGGAAAAGCAAACTGCCGACTGCCAGAGCAATCGCAATCAATTTATCTGCCGCTTTCATTCCATTTCCTCCTTCACCGTTTCAATATCTTGTGTCCATTAGTGTGTCCGAAGAGCCTGAAGGGATGAAAGAGAAATATTTCCCGGGAAAAGCTTCCTGAATTGGGGAAAAAGCGAAAATTTCCCGGGAAATTATTTTCCGGGAAATGATTTTTGAAAACAGCGAAGAATATGGCAAATCAAAAAATCTGAGTTGACAAACAAAACAAAACGTGGTAGATTAAAGTATACCCAAAAGTCAATACCACATAAATCGATGAGAAGGAAGTAAAACGACCAGCGCACTCACAGAGAGCCGGCGGCAGCTGAAAGACCGGCAGAAAGCGGGATCGACAAGGTAGCCTTTGAGAGTATGCCGAACGGCGGGAGGACCGCTCAGTAGACCATAACGGCTGAACCCCGTTACCGGTTCGGGGTGTTTTTTTAGCACCTGCCGAGTGGGCAGAATCCTCTGCCAAAAAAGGTGGTACCGCAGGAAATGTTCTCCTGTCCTTTGTATAAAAGCAAAGGACGGGAGTTTTTTTATTTCCCAAAACATTTATTTTTAAATACGCAAATACACAAGGAGGAAACACCATGAAAGAACTTTCCAAGGTTTACGACCCGAAACAGGTTGAGGACCGCACCTATCAGTTCTGGCTGGACGGCGGCTATTTTCACGCTGAACCAAACCCGGACAAAAAACCGTACACCATCGTAATCCCGCCACCGAACATCACCGGTCAGCTGCACATGGGACACGCGCTGGATGAGACCTTGCAGGACATCCTCATCCGCTTCCGCAGGATGCAGGGCTATGAGACCCTCTGGCTGCCGGGCACCGACCACGCTTCCATTGCAACCGAGGCAAAGATTGTAAACGCAATGAAGGAAGAGGGTCTGACCAAGGAGGATTTGGGCAGAGAAGGCTTCCTGGAGCGCGCATGGGAATGGAAGCGCAAATACGGCGGCAGAATCATCGAGCAGCTCAAAAAACTTGGTTCTTCCTGCGACTGGGAGAGAGAACGCTTCACCCTCGATGAAGGATGCTCGCAGGCAGTCAAAGAGGTCTTTGTCAACCTCTACAACAAAGGCTTGATTTATCAGGGCGAGCGCATCATCAACTGGTGCCCGCACTGCATGACCTCCATCTCGGATGCAGAGGTTGAATATGAGGAGCAGGCAGGACATTTCTGGCATCTGCGCTACCCGCTCAGCGACGGCAGCGGAGAGGTCATCCTGGCAACCACCCGCCCGGAAACGATGCTGGGCGATACCGCTGTTGCTGTTAACCCGAAGGATGAACGTTACCAGAAGCTGATTGGCAAAACCGTCATCCTGCCGCTGGTCAACCGTGAGATTCCGATTGTCGGTGATGACTATGTCGATATGGAATTTGGTACCGGCGTTGTAAAAATCACTCCGGCACACGACCCGAACGACTATGAGGTTGGACGCCGCCACGACCTGCCAATCCTCAAGGTGATGAACGACGATGCCACCATGACCGCTGCCTGCGGCAAATATGCAGGCATGGAGCGCTATGAGGCAAGAAAAGCCATCGTGAAGGATTTGGAAGAGCAAGGCTATCTGCTGAAGGTGGAGGACCACACCCACAATGTAGGAACCTGCTACCGCTGCGGCACCACCGTTGAACCGATGGTTTCCAAACAGTGGTTCGTCAAGATGGAGCCGCTGGCAAAACCGGCAATCGACGTTGTCCGCAACGGACAGATCAAGCTCATCCCGGAGCGTATGGACAAGACCTACTATAACTGGATGGAAAACATCAAAGACTGGTGTATCTCCCGTCAGCTGTGGTGGGGTCATCGAATCCCGGCGTACTACTGCGAAAGCTGCGGAGAGGTCATCGTTGCAAAAGAGCAGCCGGATTGCTGTCCAAAGTGCGGCAGCACCCACCTGCATCAGGATGAGGACACCCTGGACACCTGGTTCAGCTCGGCACTGTGGCCCTTCTCTACTCTGGGTTGGCCAAACAACACCGAGGAGCTCAAATACTTCTACCCGACCAGCACTCTGGTGACCGGCTATGACATCATCTTCTTCTGGGTAGCCAGAATGATTTTCTCCGGCTTGGAACACATGGGCGACATCCCGTTTAACACCGTTTTGTTCCACGGTCTGGTTCGCGATGCCCAGGGCAGAAAGATGAGCAAATCGCTCGGCAACGGTATCGACCCGCTGGAAATCATCGACCAGTACGGTGCAGATGCGCTGCGTTTCACCCTTGCCACCGGCAACACACCGGGCAACGATATGCGTTTCAGCGATGAGAAGGTCATTGCCAGCCGCAACTTTGCCAACAAGATTTGGAACGCGTCCCGCTTTGTTCTGATGAACCTCAAGGATGAGCAGATGGATTTGGCTCTGCCGCTCGATCAGCTTGCCATCGAGGACAAATGGGTGCTGACCAAGTACAACACCCTGGTCAAAGAGGTCACCGATAACCTTGAGAAGTTTGAGCTGGGCATTGCAGTCAGCAAGCTGTACGACTTTATCTGGGATGTTTTCTGCGATTGGTATGTTGAGCTGGCAAAATCCCGCCTGTGGGAGGATGGAGCCGAAGCAGAAGTTGCCAGAAAGGTTCTGGTCTATGTGATGGGCAACACCCTCAAGCTGCTGCATCCGTTCATGCCGTTCATCACCGAGGAAATCTGGCAGGCGCTGCCGCATGAAGGCGAAAGCATCATGGTTTCCCAGTGGCCGGTTTATGAGGAAAGCCTCAACTTTGCAGCCGAGCAGGCAGAGTTTGAAAAGGTGATGGATGCCATCAAGGCAGTCCGCGCCCGCCGCAGCGAGATGAATGTACCTCCGTCCAAGAAGGCTACCCTGTACATCGAAACCGCTTCGCAGGAAATCTTTAATCTTTCCACCCCGTTCCTGACCCGTCTGGCATGGGCAGATGAGATTATCCTGAGCACACCGGATGACCCGAACGGCTGCGTTCAGGTCATCACCGACAGCGCAAAGGTTTATATGCCGCTGTCGCAGCTGGTGGACCGCGACAAGGAGATTGCCCGCTTGACCAAGGAGAAACAGGCTTGTGAAAAGGACATTGCGTTCCTCTCCGGCAAGCTGAACAACCCCGGCTTTGTGGCAAAGGCTCCCGAGAAGGTCATCAACGACCAGAGAGCCAAGCTGGAAAAAGCACAGGAACTGCTGGCAAAGATTGAATCGAGCCTGGCAGCTTTCAACAACTAAACCGTGTAATTGTGGAAAAAAAAGCGCCGGAACGCATCTGCGTTCCGGCGCTTTTGTGCTGTTTTAGAGACTAATTTTAAAGGAATATTCCTCTCCGTTGTACTCAAAATCGCCCGAAAACCAGAGTCCACTGTTGTTGGAAGGGACAGATCGGGTGAGCCGCAGGTCAGTCGCAAACTCACTGCCCTCAAAGGAGACGGGTTGCAGACCCTTGCCGTAGATTTGCGTGTTGCGCACGGTGATGTTTTCTGCCGTTTCGTAGGAGAGGGTGAGGCGGTGGATGCGCAAGCCGTTGCCCTGCTTTGTATAGTCGTAGGTAAAGACCCCCTTGATGATGCCCTCCTCCGGCAGGATGTCCTCCAGGACATAGGAGTACTCAGGTGGGAGAACGTAGAAGGCTCCTTTACAGATGGTGTCCTCCTCAAACTCATAGACACGAACGCGGTGGGCGGGGAGAGCATTGTAGCGGGTTTCCACAAAAACAGTGTCCGGTTTGTCCGGGTTGCCCGGTGTGTCATCAAAGACGGTCTCAAAGGAGAGGGGGTTGGTGTCGTAGTCCACCTTCTCCGCTTTAGAGCAGCCGCTTAGACAAAACAGCACAGCCAGCAGGAGAGCAACAGTACGAGTCCATTTTTTCAACATCATTTCACCTTGCCTTTCCGACAGATTTCAATGGTTTCTTTTCTTCACTTTATCATATTGCTTCATGCAATTCAATAGATATAGAAAAAATCAATCGGGGGAAAATACAGACCTTTTATCATATTTCCTCCTTGAGGATAGGGTTAGATGCGGGATGAAAAGGAGTATTCTTCACCTTTATAGGTAATCACACCGCGGAAAATCAGGTTGTTTCCAAGGTCGGTCACGATGGGGGACACACGGTCGAGGTCGGCGGTGATAGAAAGGATGCCGTCCGTTTCCTCGATGGTGAGCGGAATCTTTTGATTTTGCAGATGAAACTGCGGTGTGCCACGGTACTCCAAAACTACATCGGTCAAGGAACAGTCCTGCAACTCGATTTCCATAGAAAAAGCAGACAGAACAGATGGCTCATATCCTTCTTCCTCTTCGATTTGTATGTTGTAGATTCCGCGGACGATGCAGCGATTTAAACCAACTGCCAGATAACCATAGGGTGGCTCCACAAAAAAGAAAGCGCCCTTGGAAAGAAGGTGGGGATAAAAAACCTCCCGTTTAAACAGTCGGGCAGGCGGTTCGTTTCCGCCGTTTCCTCCGTATAACTGCTCGGGCGAGCTGTAAGGCGCAGGCGGAAACGGTTCCTCCACCGTTGGCTGATCCAATTCATAATAAAACAGCTGCTGGAAACGAGTGTCCAAATCATCAGAGAGAAGATCCGGGTGATTTTGATACTCGAACGCAACTTCCCTGTCGGATGGAGCAGAGGGACGCTCCGGCTGGCAGGAACACAGCGTCAGCACAAGCAGAGTGCAGATAAGCATAGCGCAGATAGGCAGACGGTTCATCGTATTTCCTCCTTGAGGATTTGTTTACAGGTCGATTTGGAAGGAATGTTCCTCACCTTTATAATCGAAACTGCCCGAGAAAAAGATATTGCTGCTGGGTTTACGAGAGAGAATACGAAGATGTTTCAGTGAAATCTGGTTATCTACAACCGGTGTGCGCACAAGGTCTACAGCGTACACTTCCGGGTTACGAATGGTGATTCCCTCTGCTGTTTCATAGGATAGGGTAAAGCTGTGGATGCATATGTCATCACCTTTTTTCGTATAATCGAAGGTGAAAACACCCTTGATGATGCCCTCCTCCGGTGGAGTGTCCTCCAAAGGATGACCATATTCAGGAGGTAGAAGATAGAAAGCACCCTTGGCAATGGTGTTTTCACGAAAATGATAGATACGGATTCGGTAAGCTGGTGGTTCATAACGACAGAGTTCTGAGTCAGCAGTGTCCGGCTTGTCCGGGTTGCCCAGTGTGTCATCAAAGACGGTCTCAAAGGAGAGGGGGTTGGTGTCGTAGTCCACCTTCTCCGCTTTAGAGCAGCCGCTTAGACAAAACAGCACAGCCAGCAGGAGAGCAACAGTACGAGTCCATTTTTTCAACATCATTTCACCTTGCCTTTCCGACAGATTTCAATGGTTTCTTTTCTTCACTTTATCATATTGCTTCATGCAATTCAATAGATATAGAAAAAATCAATCGGGGGGGGGTACAGACGTAGAAATTCGATTTTTCCCTCCTTTCTGCCGCCGCTTTTGATGGGACAGGAAAAGGGAGCAGTATCCTTTGCAGGGGAGAAAAGGGAATTTTGATTATGGAATCTATACAAACAGCTTGCACAAAGCATCGGTGCAGTTGTATAATAAAGATGCAAATGAAAAGCAGGAATTTGGATTTCTGCTTACAAGATAGAATCAGGAGGAAGATCATCATGCGCGCATACGAAAGACTATTGCACTATGTCAGCTTTGGCACCCAGTCCGACCACACATCCGAAACCGTTCCATCCACCGCAAGCCAGAAGGTGCTGGCTGCCGACCTGGTGGAGGAGATGAAGAAAATCGGCATTGCCGACGCCTTTGTGGATGACAAGGGCTATGTCTACGGCAGCATTCCTGCCACCAAGGGCAAGGAGGATAAACCGGTCATCGGCTTTATCGCTCACATGGACACCGCGGAGGATGCTTCCGGTGATAACATCCGGGCAAAGGTAGTCGAGTATAACGGCGGCGACATCCTGCTCAACGAAGAAAAGCAGATTTACCTGACCGAGAAGGAGTATCCTTCCATCAAAAAATATGTCGGTCAGCATCTGATGGTCACCGACGGTACCACCCTGCTGGGTGCAGACGACAAAGCCGGCGTAGCGGAGATTATGACGATGGCAGAGCAGCTGCTCAACGACCCGACCATCGAGCATGGAAAAATCTGCATCGGCTTTACCCCGGACGAGGAGATTGGTCGCGGCGCCAACTACTTTGACGTCAAAGGCTTCGGCGCACAGTTTGCCTACACCGTCGACGGCGGCGAGCTGGGTGAGCTGGAATATGAAAACTTCAACGCCGCTTCTGCCAACGTGCAGGTCAACGGTCTGAGCATCCACCCGGGTTCTGCAAAGAACGCAATGCTCAACGCCTCCCTGCTGGCGATGGAGTTCCATCAGATGCTGCCGGTCGAGCAGAATCCACGCTACACCGAAGGCTACGAGGGCTTCTTCCATCTGAGCGAGATGAAGGGTCATGTGGAGCAGGCGGAGCTGGATTATATCATCCGCGACCACGATGCTGCAAAATATGAGCAGAAAAAACAGGTGATGCAGGAAATTGCAGACTACCTCAACCACAAATACGGCGAAGGCACCTTTGTGCTGACCATCAGCGATTCCTACCACAATATGAAGGAGATGGTACAGCCGCATATGCACCTGATTGACAACGCAAAGAAAGCATTTGCACAGTGCGGCGTAGAGGCGCAGACCGTTCCGATTCGCGGCGGCACAGACGGCGCAAGACTGTCCTACATGGGTCTGCCTTGTCCGAACCTATCCACCGGCGGTCACAACTTCCACGGTCGCTTTGAATATATTCCGGTCGAAGCGATGGACAAGATGGTAGAAACCCTGATCAACATTTCTAAAATCTACGCTGAATAACGGGGTATCGCACCTCGTTTTATGCACGAAGCTTTGTGGGGAAAATGGAAATTTTGCACCCGCAAGCTGCCTTGAATAAAAAATTTTCGTCCACCTTTTTTAAAAGGTGGCGGGTGTTCAGCGGGCAGCGCCTGCTGGTCGACGGGAATTTTATTTTTGATGCATATATACGAACGAATTCAATCACGCGGGAGGGATTGCCTTGGGCACTCCAAAAACAAATGCGATGCGGATTCTGGAAAAGGAAAAGATTTCCTACCAGATGCACACCTATGATGCTTCCGATGGGCAGATCGACGGCGCTGCCGTTGCCCGCAAGGTGGGGATGGACCCTGCCAAGGTGTTCAAAACGCTGGTGACCCAGGGACACAGCGGAAACTATTTTGTCTGTGTGTTGCCGGTGGAGCACGAGCTAAACTTAAAAAAGGCAGCCAAGGTGTTTGGAGAAAAATCGCTGGAGATGATTCCGGTTGCCAAAATCAATGCGGTCACCGGATACATCCGCGGCGGATGCTCTCCCATCGGGATGAAGAAAAGCTACCGGACGGTCTTTGACTGCTCGGCACAGCAGCAGGAAACGATGGTGGTCAGCGGGGGAAAGATTGGTTTTCAGATTGAAGCCAAGCCTGACGACCTGCTCAAAGCCTGCGGCGGTGTCTATGCGGAGATTTTGGCAGAGTAACAGAAGATGCAGCGCCAAAGGAGGAAACGGATGGAAAAGATTTTCAGACTGGGCAAGGAATCCCTGAAAGAAATCGTGGCATTTGACTGCCTTTGCTTTCCGAACGACTTTTGGCGGCAGGAAGACTGGGAGAATTTGCTGAAAGATGAATGTGCCATCTACTATGCTCTGCTGGACGGCGAGCAAATTGTCGCCGGGCTGTTTCTCTACAACTGGCAGGGAAAGCGGGACTATGTCAAAATCATGAGCCTTGCAGTCCATCCAAAGTACCGCAAGCAGGGCTTGGGAGAGCGGCTGCTGCGTCACGCAGAGCGAGAGATGAGGCAGCTTGGGATGACAAAGTTCTGCGGAGAAACCAGAGCGTCCAACAATGCCATGCAGCGGTTGTTTACAAGGTGTGGCTATCGGCTGGAGTGGGTCGAGGAAAATTACTACCAGCATCCCGACGAAAGTGCATACAAGTATATCCTGCAATAAAATGAGAAAAAGCAATAGGCGTAGACCAAACGGTCTGCGCCTATTTGTTATAGAAAAAGTTTTTGCAATGACTTATTTTTTAGCTTCCTTTGCCCAGCTGTCTTTAAGTCCGACAATCTGGTTAAAGACGCCTTCGTCCTTGCTGTCCTTGCAGAAGTAGCCGGTGCGGACAAACTGGAATTTGTCGCCCGATTTTGCCTCTGCCAGAGCCGGCTCCAGCTTGCAGTGGTGCAGCTCGGTCAGCGAGTTCGGGTTGAGGTAGTCCAGATAGTTGGTGCCTTCCGGTACGTCGTTGACATTTTCCAAGGTGAACAGGTAGTCATACAGACGAACGGTAGCATCGATGGCATATTTTGCGGATACCCAGTGGATGGTGCCTTTGATCTTTCTTCCGTCAGCCGGGTTGCCGTTGCCGGTTTCCAGGTCAGCGGTGCAATGCAGCTCGACGATGTTGCCCTGCTCGTCCTTGATAATTTCATTGCATTTTACAATGTAAGCGCCCATCAGACGAACTTCGCCGTCCGGTTTCATGCGGAAGAACTTCGGAGGCGGTACCTCGGCAAAGTCGTCAGCATCAATGTACAGTTCGCGGGTGAACGGAACCGCTCTGACACCGGCTTCCTCATTTTTCGGGATGTTTGGCAGCTCGAAGGTTTCTTCCTTGTCTTCCGGGTAGTTGGTGATGACCACTTTAATCGGGTGCAGGACAGCTACGCGGCGCTGTGCGGTGGTGTTCAGCTCGTCGCGGATGCAGTGTTCCAGCAGACCGATGTCAACGATGCTGTATGCTTTGGCTACGCCGGCTTTTTTAACAAATTCGTTGATAGCAGTCGGGGTGTAGCCGCGGCGGCGCAGACCACAGATAGTAGGCATTCTCGGGTCGTCCCAGCCGTCTACCTTTTTAGTTTCCACCAGCTCGCGCAGGTAGCGTTTGCTCATGACAGTGTGGGTGACGTTCAGGCGGGCAAACTCGTACTGATGCGGTTTGTGCTCAAAGCCGATGTTATCCACGACCCAGTCGTACAGCGGGCGGTGGTTCTCAAATTCGATGGAGCACAGCGAATGGGTGATGCCTTCAAGTGCGTCCTGAATCGGATGTGCATAGTCGTACAGCGGATAGATGCACCATTTGTCGCCCTGTCTGTGATGATGTGCGCGCACGATGCGGTAGATTGCCGGGTCGCGCAGGTTCATGTTCGGGGACGCCATGTCGATTTTAGCGCGCAGGGTGTGGCTGCCGTCCGGGAACTCGCCGTTCTTCATCCGCTCAAACAGGTCAAGGTTTTCTTCCACCGAGCGGTTGCGGTACGGGCTTTCCTTGCCGGGTTCGGTCAGGGTGCCGCGGTACTCGCGCATTTCGTCGGCGCTCAGGTCATCGACGTAAGCTTTGCCTTCACGGATGAGCTTGAGGGCAAATTCATAACATTGATCAAAGTAGTCCGAGCCGTAGTAGATGCCGCCGGTCGGCTCTGCACCCAGCCAGCGCAGGTCCTCTTCGATGGATTTTACATACTCGTCATCCTCGCGGACCGGGTTGGTGTCGTCAAAGCGCAGATTAAACAGACCGTGGTATTTCTGTGCAGTACCGGAGTTGATCCAGATGGCTTTTGCCGAACCGATGTGCAGGTAGCCGTTTGGTTCCGGTGGAAAACGGGTGTGGATTTCTTTTACACGACCCTCTGCCAGGTCGCTGTCGATAATATCATGGATAAAATTCGATACATTTTCGGTATCCAGGATTTTTTCATCAGCCATGAAAAGTCAGTCCTTTCAAAAATTGATAGCGGAAAAATTTATCGGTTGCTCAACAGTTCGATTGCCTGTGCAAGGCGCTGCTGGCAGACCTCCTCGCCCAAAATCTGCATCACGCTGCACAGGTCTGGGGAGTTGGTGCGTCCGGTGATAGCAAGGCGGATGACCTGGCTGACATCGCCGACGTGACCTTTGTACTGGTCCGGGTTCTTCTTGTAATCCTTTGGTTTAGCAGCGAAGCCCAGCGATTCGCCCAGCTCGCGCACCTTGTTGAACCAGGTTTCTCCATCGTCCGCAGGGGAGTAGAGGGAGCGGTACTGGGTCAGGATGTCCAGTGCATCCTGGGTGCTGACATTTTCCGGGTACTCGCTGGCAGCGGTGAACAGCTCCTCATAGAAGAAGGCAACATAATCCTTGACCTCGCTCCAGATGGCGATGTCCTTTCTTGGCTTGGCGCCGCCGCGTCCGATGGCAAAAATGGCTTTTGCTTTCTGCTGGTCTGCGGTGAGCAGGGTGTACAGCTGCGGGTCAAAGTCTTTTGCCCATGCGGTGACCTCATCATATACCTGGTCTGCGCTCATCACCGAGATGGTGTTTTTGCTGACGTCCTTGAGCTTGTCGATGTCGAACAGCGAGCCGCTGTTGCCCATCTTTTTGGTGGTAAACTGGAAATCGCCCATCGGAGCGGTCGGGTTAGCAAGACGCCAGTCCTCGAAGTTGGAGTTTAACAGGGTCATCAGGTACTCCAGCACCGATGGTACCGGATAGCCCTCTGCATTGTAGAAGTCGAGCGCCAGCTCCGGGTCCTTTCTCTTGGAAAGTTTGCGTTTGGAGCCGCCGTCCATCTTCATCAGCTGGGCAGTGTGGACATATTTTGGAGCCTTCCAGCCCATCGTGCGGAACAGCTGGAGGTGGATATTCAAAGTAGCCAGCCACTCTTCGCCACGGACAACGTGGGTGGTTCCCATGAAGTGGTCGTCGATGATGTGGGCAAAGTGGTAGGTCGGGATGCCGTCGGATTTGAGCAGTACGATGTCCTGATCGTTTTCCGGCAGCTCGATGTCACCCTTGACCAAATCGCGGTGAACAAAGCGTTTGTTCGGGTCGCCTGGGCTTCTGAAGCGCAGGACATACGGCTTGCCTGCCTGGATGTTTTCTTCGATCTCTTCCAGAGTCAGGTCGCGGCATTTTGCCCACTGACCGTAGTAGCCGAAGTTGATCTTCATCTCCTGCTGCTTTTCGCGCATGGCGGTCAGCTCTTCCTCGGTGCAGAAGCATGGGTAAGCCATTCCCTGTTCCACCAGCACCTTGGCAAAGGTTTGGTAGATTTTGGCGCGCTGGCGCTGGCGGTAAGGACCGTAGGCACCGTTGTCGCCTTCGATGGTGGCACCCTCGTCAAAGTTTAAGCCGTAGTGGTTAAAGACGCGGATGATGGTTTCCACGCCGCCCTCTACTGCACGCTTGAGGTCGGTGTCCTCGATGCGCAGGAAGAAAACGCCGCCGCTCTGGTGAGCCAGACGTTCACTGACGATGGCGCTGAACAGGTTGCCTAAATGCATAAAGCCGGTTGGGCTGGGTGCGATTCGGGTGACCTTTGCGCCTTCCGGCAGGTTGCGTGGTGGGTACATCGCTTCGATGTCTGCCGGTGTGGTGGTAATATCTGGAAAAAGCAGTTGTGCAAGACGCTGGTAATCCATTTGTATAATCTCTCCTTTTATGAAAACGCCGCCTTTGGACAAGCCAAAACAGCATGGATTTATATAGATAAAATCGGGGATTTATAGATACTAGGATACCACAAAATCTGGATGAATAAAAGGGTTTTGCCCAAATTTACCCTTTTCTTCCACCAAAAAAGCGAAGGACTTTGCAGGAAGTCCTTCGCTTTGGTTTAAAAAATGGGAGAAGAGGGGGATTATTCCACCACGATCAAGTCTTTGGTGTAGCGGTTGAGCACCTCGCAGCCGTCCTCGGTGACCAGCACCAGGTCCTCAATGCGCACGCCAAAGTTTCCGGGCAGATAGATGCCGGGCTCGATGGAAAAGACCATGCCGGGACGGGCGATGGTTTCGCTTTCAGAGGATACCGGCGGACGCTCGTGCTCCTTCATGCCGATGCTGTGTCCGGTACGGTGGGTGAAGTATTCTCCATAGCCGGCATCTTCGATGACCTTGCGCGCTGCCAGGTCAAATTCCTTGAAAGCAACGCCCGGTTTGATGATGGCGATGGCAGCTTCGTTTGCACGGCGGACCGTTTCATAGACCTTGCGCTGTTCTTCGCTGACCGAGCGGTAGAAGATGGTGCGGGTCATATCGCACCAGTAGTGACCAAAAGGAGCGCCGATGTCCAGAACGATGCTGTCGCCCGGCTGCAAAACGGTGGAGTCGGCATCGTGGTGCGGGTCGGCTCCATTTTTGCCCATGCCTACGATGGAAAATCCAAGAGAATTGCATCCGTGTTCCTTAAAGAAGTTTTCTACCTTGGTGGAAAGTTCGCGCTCGGTTGCGCCTTCGTGTACAGCGTGGATGACCATATCCATGCAGGCGTCGTTGATGCGGGAAGCGTTGCGCATCAGCTCGCGCTCCTCTTCATCCTTGTACATGGTAGCCTGCTCGACCGGCAGCGAACCCATGACCGGCTGCACGTCGGGACGGTGCGCCATCAGACCAATCAGGAAGCGGCTGGGCCAGGTTTCGTCGATGCCCAGTTTGCCGGGCTGCACGCTCTGTGCCAGCTGAGCGACCGGATCGTCGCTGTCGGTGTGTTCCACCAGTTCCATCCCTTCCTGCGGCTGTACGCCAAACAGCTTGTTTCCAAAGAAGGTGACTTTGCCGCTGCTGTGGATGTACACCGCCATCATTCTCTCCAGCGGTGCGACCCAGATTCCGGTCAGATAGTAGACCGGTTCGGTTTCAGTGACAATGATCTGCTCCAGACCCGCTTTTTTCATGTTTTCCAAAACCTGCTGCAATCTTTTTTGATTCATATTAACATCCTCCCTTAAAATTTTATAGCCATAAACAGAAAAATTCTGTTGGTTGCCGTTTTGTAGTGGATGTACAAATGCTTCTATCTTCAAAATGTGGGGAAAGCATTTTCTTGTACACACAACCATTTCCTCCACATTATAGCACATCCATCCGCTGGATGCTATGATTTTTTGGGTGGATTTTCTAAATGCCGGAGATTTTTGCAGCAGATACTTGACAAATCTGCTGTTGTCCAATATAATTTGTAACTATTGATACTTTTGTAACTAAAGATACATTTTAGGAGGAAGAGGATGAAACAGAAGGTAAATGTTCGCAATTTGAGCTTGATGGCATTGTTTGCCGCGTTGACAGCGGTAGGAGCTTTTATTACCATACCGGTGCCGCCGGTTCCGTTTTCCTTGCAGATTTTTTTCGCAATTTTAGCAGGTGCGCTGTTAGGGTCGCGACAAGGTGCGATGAGCATTGTGATTTATTTGCTGCTGGGATTGTGCGGGCTGCCGGTCTTTACCAAGGGAGCGGGCTTGTCCTACCTGCTTCAGCCGACCTTTGGTTATCTGCTGGGATTTGTTCCGGCAGCATGGCTGTGCGGAAAAATCATCGAGGTTCGAAAAAGCAGCAGCTTTCGAACGATGCTGGTGGCTTGTTTTTCGGCAGCAGGTGTGGATTTTGCCATCGGGTGCGGATACTTTGCGCTGATTACCAACCTTTGGCTGGGAAAGGGAATGAGCGCAGGGGCAATCCTCTATTCGACCTTTCTGATTTTTGTGCCGGCGGATACCCTGCTGATGGTCTTAGCAGCCTTTTTAGGCAGTCGCTTGCTGCCGATTCTGCGGCGGGAGCAGTTGATTTCCTATTGAACTGTTTGCCTTGTATCTTTCCTCAAAAGGGAATATAATGAAGAAAAAGAGGGGAGAGATGAAGATGAAAATACAGCCGACCAATTTGACCGAGCCGCTGACAGCTGGAAATCTGCTGTATGACCTGGTGCAGATGCAGCAGCAGGACGAGGAGGAGTTGCACGGCGGCATCTACCGAAACCAGCTGCTGGAAGGGTTTGACGGCAGTGGAATCGAGTTTAAAAACTGTGTCTTTCACGGCTGCCAGTTTTCGCAGTGCTGTCTGGATAATCTTTCCCTCACCGATGTGCTGCTGGAAAATTGCAGCTTTTCTGCCTGCCGTTTGCAGGACCTTGCCGCCTGTCGGGTGACCCTGCGCGGGTGCAAGCTGATGGGTGTCGGGATGGCTCACTCTCTGCTTCGGGATGTGTCCTTCTTAGGGTGCAATCTGCGCTATGCAGCCATGGGAGGGAGCCGGTTGAAGGCGGTGCTGTTTGACGGGTGCAGCTTGCAGGAAACCGATTGCAGCGAATGGAGATGGAAGGAAACAGCCTTTTCCGACTGTGACCTGCGCAAATCCCAGCTGCTGCATACCGCTTTAAATGGGATGGACCTGCGCAGCTGCGAGCTGGATGGCTTCCGTCTGGCGCCTCAGGATTTAAAGGGAGCCATCGTCACACCGGAGCAGGCGATGATGCTGGCAGGATTTTTGGGTGTTGTGATTCGGTAGCGGGTTTGATAACAAAAAGCAGCGGTTGCACAAAAGTGCAGCCGCTGCTTTTTATAAATTGTAGAAAAATTATTTGGTGCCGAAGATACGGTCGCCGCAGTCACCCAGACCAGGAACGATGTACTTGTCGTCGTTGAGCTTTTCATCCAGAGCAGCGCAGTAAACCTGTACGTCAGGATGTGCTTCGGTCAGTGCGTTCAGACCTTCCGGTGCAGCGATGATGCACATGAATTTGATATTGGCAGCGCCGCTTTCCTTGAGCATCTGGATGGCAGCGACAGCAGAACCGCCGGTTGCCAGCATTGGGTCGAGGACAATGACCTCGCGCTCGTTGATGTCGGAAGGAAGTTTGCAGTAGTATTTGACCGGCTGCAGGGTCTGTGGGTCGCGGTACAGACCGATGTGACCGACCTTAGCAGCAGGAACCATCGACAGCACGCCGTCGAGCATACCGATACCGGCACGCAGGATTGGAACGAATGCCAGTTTTCTGCCGGCAATGACCTTGGTCTTTGCCAGAGCAACAGGAGTTTCGATTTCAACCTCTTTGAGCGGCAGGTCACGGGTAGCTTCATAGCACATCAGCATGGATACCTCGCCGACCAGTTCGCGGAATTCCTTGGAACCGGTGTTTTTGTTTCTCAGCAGGGAAATCTTGTGCTGGATGAGTGGGTGATCAAAAATCATAGGAGTCATAATGATCGAATCCTTTCAGTTTTAATAAGATGAGGATAGGTCATCCGGCGCTTGAACAAAAATCAAATGCCAAACCTATATCTCTATTTTACAACAAACGCGGTCAGAAGAAAATATTTTTTTCACCATTTTTTTCAGAAATGGGAAAATCGGCAATTTACTCAAAAAAGACGGGGAAAATGCGTTATTTGCCAAAGTTTTCTTCCAAAGCCAGAATTTTGTCCACCCTTCTCTGATGGCGTCCACCCTCAAAGCCGGTTTCCAGGAAGGCATCGACCATCATGCAGGCAAGTCCTGCGCCGACAACCCTGCCGCCAAAGCACAGAACGTTGGCGTTGTTGTGCAAACGGGTGTATTTTGCGCTGAAGCAGTCGGAGCAGCAGGCAGCGCGGATTCCCTTGACCTTGTTGGCAGCCATCGAGATGCCGATGCCGGTGCCGCAAATCAGGATGCCGATGTCACATTCTCCGCTGGTGATTTTGTCACAGGCAGCCTTGGCAACGTCGGGATAATCCACCGAGTTTTCGTCGTAGCAGCCGACATCTACAAAGTCGACTCCTTTTTCTTCCAGATGTTTTTTGATTTCCTGTTTGAGCAGGAAACCGCCGTGGTCACTACCAATTACGAGCATAATGATACCCTCCGTCGTATTTAGATGATTGGATAAGATGGTGTAAAAATAGCTTTGCAAAAAGCAGGAGCAGTTACTGCTGCTTTTTCAGTTTGAGTTGAAGCTCCCGCTGTGCCTGCGGCAGCTTGAGATAGACAGGAACCAGCTGCTGGGCAGAGATGAGCGGCAGCTTCTGCTGGGTCACCTGGCGCCAGGCGGCAAGCCCGATGCCATAGGCGTGCTGGAGCAGAAGGTGCTTGCCCGGGAGCAAAAGTCGGTCAGCCAGCTGCGGGTCGATGGTCTGCATGGTGTCCTTTACCAGCTGCGCTCCGTCGCCCACCAGCGTGATGGGAGCCTGTTGGGAAAGAGGAATCAGCTGTTCGCACAGCTGGTCTGCCATCAGCGCACAGTCCTCGTGCATCCGCTGCATCTGCCGGTCGGCGTCGAACCAGGCGGTGTAGACCTGACCGCAGCGCGCATCCAGTGCAGGACAGATGATGCCGGTGCGGTCGGACAGGTTGTATGCCAGTCCTTCCAGTGCGGAAACGGCAGCGCAGGGCTTGTCCAGCACCTGTGCCATCCCTTTGACGGCAGCTACCCCGATGCGCAGACCGGTGAAGGAGCCGGGACCCACCGAAGCGGCAAACAAATCCACCTGCTGGATGGTCATGTGGCTGCAGGACAGCAGCGATTCCACCATCGGCATGATGGTCTGGCTGTGGGTCAGGTGGGCATCGGTATAAAATTGAGCAATCGGTCGGTCGTCCTCGAGCAAAGCGCAGGAAGCGGCGGCAGCCGAGGTATCCATAGCAAAGATGATCAAGAAAAAGCTCCTCCTTATTTAGGGTCGGTCAATTTGAATCCGGCGCAGATCGGGGTCGTTTTCATCCTTTTGGATGGTAACGGTGATGGTGTTTGGTGGAAGGACCGCCTCGATGTTTTCGCTCCATTCGATGGCAAGGATGCCTCCGTAGTCCAGATAATCAAAAAATCCGGTGGAGTACAGGTCCTCATAGCTTTCCACCCGATACATATCGAAGTGATACAGGGCGTGTTCTCCGTTACCATATTGATGGACCAGAGCAAAGGTAGGGCTGGAAACGGGATCGTCCAGTCCCAGCCCACGGCAAAGCCCGCGGGTGAAGGCTGTTTTTCCTGCGCCCATCGGACCTTTATAGGCGATCACATCGCCGCTTTTTAAAGTCGAGGCAAACTCGGCGGCAATCTGTTCGGTCTGCTCGGGACTGTGGCTGATATAATTTTTCATGGATTTCCTTTCTTCCCAACCGGGCGGCAACCAAAAGGCAGGGAGGTCCCCGCCTTCGGAAACCTCCCTGAAAACTGCGTTAAAACAGACCGTGGATGTGACCGTCCTCATCAATGTCGATGCGGTAAGCCGCAGGGTCTTTGCCCAGACCGGGCATGGTCATGATGGTACCGGACAGAGCGACGATGAAGCCGGCGCCGGCAGAAAGTTTGACATCACGGATGTTGAGCTTGAATCCGGTTGGACGTCCAAGCTTGGAAGGGTCGTCGGACAGCGAGTACTGGGTCTTTGCCATGCAGATTGGCAGTTTGTCCTGTCCGAGTTTTTCGATATTGGCAATCGACTTGAGTGCCTCGGAGGAGTAAACAACGCTGTCTGCTCCGTAGATGTTCTTGGCGATGATGTCGATTTTTTCCTTGATTGGCAGCTCTACGTCGTACAGCGGTGCAAAGTTGGCAGGTTTTTCGCAGGCTTTTACCACCTTTTCTGCCAGAGCCACGCCGCCTTCGCCGCCTTTGGCGAATACATCGGAGAGAGCAAACTCGACGTCGTTTTCACGGCAGTAGTTTTCCAGCACAGCAATCTCCTCATCCGAGTCGGTCAGGAAATGGTTGATGGCAACAACGACCGGAACACCGAACTTTTTCATGTTTTCTACATGAGCGGCAAGGTTGCACAGACCGGCTTTGACAGCTTCCACGTTTGGCTGAGCGGTTTCTGCCTTTGGTACACCGCCGTTATATTTGAGTGCGCGCAGGGTGGCAACCACAACGATAGCCGATGGCTTGAGTCCTGCATAGCGGCACTTGATGTCCAGGAACTTTTCAGCGCCAAGGTCCGAGCCGAAGCCTGCCTCGGTGATGGTGTAGTCTGCCAGCTTCAGGGCAAGCTTGGTTGCACGAACCGAGTTGCAGCCGTGTGCGATGTTGGCAAATGGACCGCCGTGCATCAGGGCAGGGGTGTTTTCCAAAGTCTGTACCAGGTTTGGTTTGATGGCGTCTTTAAGCAGAACTGCCATCGCGCCGTTTACCTTGAGGTCTTTGGCGTAGACCGGTTTGTTGTCATAGGTGTAAGCGACCAGAATGTTGCCCAGACGCTCCTTGAGGTCCTGCATATCCGATGCAAGGCACAGGATTGCCATAACCTCGCTGGCAACGGTAATCTGGAAGCCGTCCTCACGCGGGATACCGTTTGCTTTTCCGCCCAGTCCGACGTTGACAAAGCGCAGTGCGCGGTCGTTCATGTCCATGCAGCGTTTGAAGAGAATGCGGCGCTGGTCGATATTCAGCTCGTTGCCCTGCTGCATATGGTTGTCCAGGATGGCGCACAGCAGGTTGTTGGCAGCGGTGATGGCGTGCATATCGCCGGTGAAGTGCAGGTTGATGTCCTCCATCGGAACGACCTGTGCATAGCCGCCGCCGGCAGCGCCGCCCTTGATGCCGAATACAGGACCCAGGGAAGGCTCGCGCAGAGCGATGATGGCTTTTTTGCCAATCTTCTGCATCGCCTGTCCAAGACCGACGGTTGTGGTGGTTTTGCCTTCACCCGCAGGAGTCGGGTTGATAGCGGTGACCAGGATCAATTTGCCGTCCGGCTGGTTTTCCAGACGTTTGGCAAGGTCGTCCGAAAGCTTTGCTTTGTAGTGACCGTACGGTTCCAGCTCCTCAGGACGGATACCGAGCGCACCGGCTACTTCGGTGATGGGCTTCATAGTACACTGCTGGGCGATTTCGATGTCTGTAAGCATGGGTAATTTCCTCCTTGGTGTCTTTGATAAAATAAAGATGCAGTGAAAACTCAAAAAGAGTGCGGAACGATGCCGACTGACCAAAAGCGGATGTCCCGCGAAACTGCCGCAGGTATATGCATCCATCGGTTTGAAAACCGGTTCTGTCATATACTGGTATCCACAGTATACCATAATTTTGTGAAAGGTGGAAGAGAAATGCAGGCGAATATTTATAGATTTTAGCTTGAATCCCGACAGGTTTCATAATATAATAAGACTGTTCTGAGGGTCAAACAGCCGAAAAACGGGAACAGAAAGGCTTTTTTACAGATGATAAAAAATATTTTTTCTGCCATAGGCAGATATTTTAAACAGACCGACTGGCTGTTGCTGCTGTGCTGCACCGGTCTGTCGGTATTCAGCACCCTGCTGATTTACAGCCTGTACCAAAACGGGGAAATCGGCAGAATCAATACCGTTGTGGTGCAGCCGGCGATGGCGCTGTGCGGCATTGCTGCGGCAATCGTTCTTTCCAAAATTGACTACCACACGATGGCGCGGATGTGGAAGTTTCATACAGCAATCTGCTACGGTTTGCTGCTGCTGCTTTTTCCCTTTGGAGTGCAGCGTGTCGAATGGGTAGACGACCGCAACTGGCTGCCTATCCCGTTTTTAGGGATTAACTTTCAGCCCTCCGAGCTGCTCAAGATTTCGTTTATTATCACCTTTGCTTATCATCTTTCCAAGGTAAAGGATACATTGAATCGTCCCAAACAGCTGCTGCTGCTTTTGCTGCACGGACTGCTGCCGGTTGCCATCATCCATTTGCAGGGAGATGACGGCACCGCGCTGGTCATGGCGGTCATCTTTGCAGCGATGCTGTTTACAGCGGGACTTTCCTGGAAGTACATCCTGCCGGTAGCGGCGATGATTCCGCCGGCAGCCATTGTGGCGTGGAATTTCCTGCTGGACGACGACAAAAAGAACCGGATCCTGGCGGTCATCGACCCGACGCTGGTGGAGGCGGCGGATTCCTGGCAGCAGCAGCGGGGACTGATTTCGATTGGCAACGGCGGGCTGTGGGGCAACGGTGTGTTCATGGAAACCGGACAGTTTCGCTATGTCCCTGAGGTGTACAACGACTTCATCTTTACCTACATCGGGGAAACGGTGGGCTTCATCGGTTGCTTGGCGGTGCTGCTGGTGCTGGCGTTTTTGTGCATCCGCATCCTGAGCAACGGTCTGCGCGCACCCGATGATTTGGGAAAATATATCTGCGTGGGAGTCTTTGCGATGATTGGCATTCAAATCATCATCAACATCGGAATGTGTCTGGGGATGATGCCGGTTATCGGTGTCACCTTGCCGTTTTTGTCCGCAGGCGGAACCTCGACCGGTACCCTCTACCTTGCCATCGGTGTGGTACTGAGCGTCTATGTCCACAGCGGCAAGGATAGGCTGTTTGGGTAATCACAGTTTGCGTATGGGAAGGCTCCGGCGATTGGTCGGAGCCTGATTTTTATTTTTTGCAAAACTTTTACATTTATCACTAAAAATATCGGGTGTTTGCTGGTAGGATATACCGTAGGCAAACCGGTCCGAATTAGAGGAGGCAACAAAATGAAGCAGGACACCATAAGAGTGGGAGCAGTGATTGCCGCAGGAGGAATGGCACAGCGGATGCAGGGAGTGGACAAGCAGCTATTGGAGTTAAACGGAGTGCCGGTTTTGGTGCGTTCCATCCAGGCGCTGGCACAGGTCCGGTCGATTCAGGAGCTGGTGGTGGTAGCGCGGCAGGAGCAGTTTGCCCAACTGCAAAGCTGGAAGGAGCAGTATCACCTGCCCGATTTTGTCCTCACCACCGGAGGTGCGACCCGACAGCAGTCGGTGCAGGCGGGGATCGCAAAGCTGTCCGAGCAGGTGGAATATTTTGTTATCCACGACGGAGCCAGACCCTTTGCCCAGCCGCAGATGATTGAACAGTGCATCCAGGCGGCGGTCGAATATGGAGCGGCAACGGCAGCGGTGCGTGTCAAGGACACCATCAAGCAGGCAAACGAGGAAGGCTTCATTGAACAGACACCGGACCGCAGCAGGCTGTATCTGACCCAGACACCGCAGGTGTTTGAGGCGGGACTATACTGCCGTGCAGTAAAGCAGGCGCAGCGGGAAGGACTGGATTTTACCGATGACTGCCAGCTGGTGGAGCACATCGGTCATGCGGTGAAGCTGTGTGAAGGAGATTACCGCAACATCAAGATTACTACGCCAGAGGACATTGCGGTGGCAAAGGCGATGGCAGGTCAGCAGGAACAACAGGAGGAGAAGAGGATGGAGATTCGCACAGGACACGGGTACGACGTACACCGACTGACACAGGGGAGAAAGCTGATTTTGGGCGGGGTGGAAATCCCGTGGGAGAAAGGACTGTTGGGTCATTCGGATGCAGATGTGCTGGTGCACGCAGTGATGGATGCCCTGCTGGGTGCAGCGGCGCTGGGGGACATCGGCAGACATTTTCCCGACACCGACCCACGCTATGCCGGAGCAGACAGCATCTGCCTGCTGAAGCAGGTGGTACTGCTGCTGAAGGGAAAGGGATATTCCATCTCCAACATCGATTGCACCATCATTGCACAAAGACCAAAGCTCAAGAACTATATCCCACAGATGGCAAAAAACATTGCCGATGCCTGCCAAATCGATGCAGAACAGGTCAACGTCAAGGCGACCACCGAGGAGCAGCTGGGCTTTACCGGCAGCGGTGAAGGGATGAGCGCCCACAGCGTTTGCCTGATTACCCGAGGCTAGTCTAAAAAATACATTGCCGCAATGGGCGCGTGCATCCGGTTCCCTGCATAGAATGGAAGAGGACATTGTTTGTCCGATAATCAGAAAGGGGGAACGTCAGATGAACAAGGAATATTTATCGACCGATATACCGGTCAACTCGCTGACCTATGCGCTCAAAGGGCAGAAGCTGCTGGAACAGAAGGGATTTCGTGCCTGGGCGGGCAGAGACCATGACCGCGTCCAGGGCTGTGGATACAAGCTGACGGTGAAGGGGGATGCACAGCGCGCAAAACAACTGCTGCAATCGGGTGGAATCAAACTGGCGCGCTCGATTCAGCCAAAGGCAGGTGAGGGGCGATGATCTATTTTGACAACGCTGCCACCACCTTCCCGAAGCCGGGCTGTGTGGTGCAGGCGGTGCAGCAGGCGATGCTGTACTATGGAGCCAATCCGGGCAGAGGAGGTCACGACCTTTCGATGCAGACCGGCAGGATGGTCCACCGCTGCCGCGAGCGGGCAGCTGCCCTGTTCGGCTGTCAGCCCGAGCAGGTGGTGTTCACCAAAAACTGCACCGAATCGCTCAATATCGTCATCAAGGGACTGGCGCAGCCGGGGGACCATTTCATCATCTCCGACCTGGAGCACAACGCGGTCTACCGTGTGGTGGAGCAGCTGCGGCGGCAGGGGATAATCGAATACAGCGTGGCTGCGGTGGAGGAAAACGAGCAGAAGACTGTTTGGAATTTTGAGCATCTGATTCGCCCGAACACCCGCATGATTGTCTGCACCCAGGCCTCCAACGTCTTTGGAATGCGGGTGCCGGTGGAGCGCATCGGTGCAATGGCACGCTGCCGCGGCGTGATGATGACGGTGGACGCTGCGCAGAGCGCGGGATTGCTGCCGTTGGACCTCAGACGGCAGCAATCGACTACCTGTGTCTGCCGGGTCACAAGGGATTGTACGGACCGGCAGGGACCGGACTGCTCATCGTCAACTGTCCGGTGCTGCCGCAGCCGCTGCTGTCCGGCGGAACGGGCAGCTTTTCGATGGAGCCGGTGATGCCCGACCTGCTGCCCGACCGGCTGGAGGGCGGGACGGTCAACACACCCGGAATCCTGGGACTGAGCGCCGGCATCTCCTTTGTGCTGCAAAACACGCCGCAGCGGCTGTATGAAAAGGAGATGCAGCTGTGTGCTTCTCTCTACGAGCAGCTGTGCGGGATTCGGGGCGTACAGCTGTATTCGCAGCCGCCGTGTATAGGAAAAAATCTGCCGGTGATTGCGCTGAATCTGGGAAATCTGGATTCGACTGCGGCAGCAGAGTGTTTGAATGAAAAGGGGATTGCGGTGCGGGCAGGTTTTCACTGTGCGGCACTGGCACACCGCAAGATGCACACCGACCGAGACGGTGTGGTGCGGATGAGTCTGGGCGCCTTCAACACCCGCGCGCAGGCGGATGCCTGCTGTGCAGCGGTGCGAGCTATTTTATCGTAAAATTTGTGAGATTGTGTGAAAAGGGAAAAATGTTTGCGGGAAATTTTGTAGGAGCTGTTGGATTGCTGCACAAAATATGTTAAAATAAAATAAGGACAGCCACATCATCTTCCGGCGCTGCACGGCAGCGTCGGCAGCCAGAGGGGACAGGCTGTTGAACAACGAAAAAACAGGCAGAGAAGAGAAGGATGATGACGATGGTAAGTGAATGGAACCAGATCATCGGTACGGTAAAGGCAATCGGAATTTGGGATATTCTGGATATTGTGATTGTTGCCCTGCTGATCTATCAGGTGATCAAACTGATTCGGGAAACCAGAGCGATGCAGCTGGCAAAGGGATTGATTTTGCTGCTGCTGTTATATTTTGTAGCATACAACTTAAATATGAAGACGGTGCGATTCATCATGCAGAATGTAGTGGCAACCGGTGTGCTGGCGTTGGTCATCGTCTTTCAGCCGGAGCTGCGCAGGATGCTTGAGCACGTGGCACAGACCAAGCTCAACAAGCTCAATATTTTTCAGTCCTCGCAGGATAAGGACAGCGAGCTGACCGGCGTCTGGAACGAGTCGATTTCGGTCATTGCCAACGCCTGCGAAACCCTTTCCAAAACCAAGACCGGTGCTCTGATTGTCTTTGAACGGCAGACCAAGCTGGGGGAAATCATCAAGACCGGAACTGTGGTGGATGCAACCCCGAGCAACGAGCTGATTGGCAACCTGTTTTTTGTCAACTCGCCGCTGCACGACGGCGCGATGATTATTCGAGACGGACGCATCTGCGCTTCGGGATGCTTCTTGCCGCTGAGCCAGAACTATACCATCAGCAAGGAGATGGGCACCCGTCACCGCGCAGCGCTGGGCGTGAGTGAAAACTCGGATGCGGTGGTCGTGGTGGTTTCGGAGGAAACCGGGACCATTTCCATTGCAGAGGGCGGCGTCATCGAGCGGAATTTTACCATTCCACAGCTGGAAAAGCGTCTGCGCCATGAAATCCTTCACAAAAACGAGGAAGGTCAGCGCAAGCAGAGCAGCGTCAAGGCGCTGCTGCGCAAGGTCAAAAAGTAAGACGGCGGAGAGGATGATCTGTGGGTGAAAAAAGAATCTATTTTTGATAACAAAACCTTTTTGGTAGTGCTTTCGGTCGTCATGGCATTTTTGGCGTGGATTTTTGTGTCGCTCAACTCCAATGATACCAAAGGAAAGACCATCAGCGGCATTGCCATTGATATGCAGCAGGTGGACGAATCGATTGGCAAGCTGGGCTTGAGCACCATCTCAGCAGAGCAGCCGAAGGTGACCGTTCGGGTGGAGGGTGTAATTTATGACATCGGAAACCTGACCGCTTCGGATGTGCGGGTCTACCCGGATATTTCCAAGGTGACCACCGCAGGCGTACACACGGTGGAGCTCAAAGGAGAGGTGGAGGACGGCGACAAGAATATCAGCATTGAGTCCATCTCACCGGCCAGCATCCAAATCAAATTTGACAGCCTGGAAACCGTTACCATGGACATCAAAGCAAGGCTGTCCGGGTACAGCGCACCGGCAGACGATTATCTGATCCGCGATGTCAGCGTCAGCCCGTCCAGTGTGGAGCTGACCGGACCGGCAGAGGATATTGCAAGAATCAGCCAGTGCGTGGTGGAAAAGGACATCGACCAGGAGTTGACCAGCAGCTACAGTGAAACCCTTCCGATTCAATTTTTGGATGTGGACGGCAACGAACTGGATTTAAAATATGTGGTCAGCGATGTCACCGAAGCCAGAGTGACCATCCCAATCCTCAAGAAGAAGGTCGTTCCGGTTCGTCTGGATTTCATCAATGTGCCGGAGGGCTTCCCGGTCGGACAGCTGAGCTTCCATATTTCCAACGAGGAGATCGAGGTGGCAGGACCGGCGGAGGCAATCGACCGTTATAAGGAGATTCCACTGGGACAGATTGACCTGCGCACACTGGATATTGGTATGACAGAATCCTTTGCAGTCGAGCTGCCGACCGGATTTGTCAACACCCAGAATATCCAGAGCGTTCTGGTTCAGCTCAATTCGGAGGGAATGGTCAGCAAAAACTTTAACGTAAGCACCATTCTGATCAACAATGTGCCGCTCAACTATCAGGCGACCGCAACCACCCAGGAGATTCCGAATGTCAAGGTGGTGGGTCCGCAGTCGATTGTAGAGAATCTGGTAGCGGGCGACATCGTGGCAACGGTCGATCTGGAGGAAAGCTCGAGCATCGCTTCGGGACAGATTGAGCTGCCGGTCAAGATCTCCATTCCGAAAAAGGGTCTGGTCTGGGCAAGCGGCAGCTATAAGGCAATCATCTCCATCGCCGAGCAGAACGGCTCACAGACAACGACGGAGGATGAAACAGAACAGCCGCAGGAGCCGCAGTCGGAGTCAACCGAGCAACAGACAGAATAAAACGAAGATAGAGCAGGAAGCCCGCAGCCGTCTGCATGACAGCCCGCGGGCTTTTTGCCGGAAGAAAACAGGAAAGGCGGTCGGATATGGCGATCATTGTTTCGCAAGTCAAAACCAGATTGAAGGATGGCAGCAGCCATCAGCAGATCATCGAATCGGCAAGAAAAACAGCGCAGCTGCGCCCGGAACAGATTAAGCGCAGCTATCTCATCAAAAGCAGCGTGGACGCAAGACACCAGGAGAACATATTGCTGGTCAGCTCGGTAGGATTTGAGCTTCATACAGCGAAAGAAGAACAGCAGACGGTGGCACGGCTGCAAAGGACAAAGGCAGCTTCGTCGGTCAAATGGGAGGAAAAGCAGCCGCTGGAATTTGTGCAGGGTCAAAGCCCGATGGAGCATCCGCCGGTGGTGGTAGGCTTTGGTCCGGCAGGGATGTTTGCCGCCTTGACCCTTGCCCGTCTGGGTTACTGTCCTGTTGTACTGGAGCGTGGCGCGGATGTGGACAGCCGGGTGCAGGCAGTGCAGGGCTTCTGGCAGCAAAGGCATTTGGATGTCAAAACCAACGTGCAGTTCGGCGAAGGGGGAGCCGGAACCTTTTCGGATGGCAAGCTGACCACCCGCATCAGCGACCCGCGGTGCGATTTTGTACTGGAAGAGATGATCCGCCACGGCGCGCCGGAGGAGATACGATACCGGCAGAAGCCGCACGTGGGGACCGACCTGCTGCGCGGGGTGGTCAAATCCATCCGAGAGGAAATCATCCGGCTGGGTGGACAGGTGTTGTTTGAAACCAAGATGGAGCGTGTGGTTTTGCGGCAGGGACGGGTGCAGGCGGTCAAGAGTAGCGCCGGAGAGATTCCGACACAGGTCTTGGTACTGGCAATCGGTCACAGTGCGCGGGACACCTTCGAACAACTGTGTGCCGACGGTGTATTTTTGGAGCCGAAGCCATTTTCGGTGGGTGTGCGCATCGAGCAGCGGCAATCGGTGATTGACGCCGGACTGTACGGTAAACAGGCGGGACATCCGGCTCTGCCAAAGGGAGAGTATCAGCTTTCCTGGCGGGATGAGCAGGGCAGAGGGGTCTACACCTTCTGTATGTGTCCCGGAGGATATGTGGTGGCTTCCTCCTCGGAGGAGGAGACGGTGGTCACCAACGGAATGAGCGAATATGCCCGCGATGGAGAGAATGCCAACGCAGCGCTGGTGGTGTCGGTGGATGCTTCCGATTTTGGCAGCGGCGTGCTGGACGGCGTAGCATTTCAGCGCAGACTGGAACATCAGGCGTTTGTGCTGGGCGGCAAGGATTACCGCGCACCGGCGCAGTCGGTCAAAAGCTATCTGGAGGCAGCCGCTCCCGACCTTTCGCAGGCTGCCACCGCACCCAGCTTTTCCTGCGGAGTGCGGGAAGCGGATCTGCACAGCCTGTTCCCGCAGCCCATCAATCGGATGCTCGAGCAGGGACTGCGCCGCTTTAACCGCAGACTGCCGGGCTTTGCCGATGCCGATGCGGTGATGACCGGCGTGGAGACCAGAACCTCGTCGCCGGTGCGCATCACCCGCGATGCCCAGAGCTTTCAGGCGCTGGGGATGCAGGGACTGTACCCCTGTGGAGAGGGTGCAGGCTATGCGGGAGGCATTATGAGTGCCGCAGTGGACGGTGTTCGGATTGCCCAGCAGATTATCGGGCAGTATGCACCGGTCAAACAATAAAGCAGACAAAAAAGCCACCGGACCTTTAAAAGGTCCGGTGGCTTTTGCAATTTATTTTTTTATTTTAGCAATGGTCATGTCCGCAGCTGCAATGCTCGTCTTCACATCCGCAGTGGTCATGTCCACAGCTGCAATGTTCGTCTTCACAACCGCAGGAATCCTCTTCCTCACAGCAAGCCTGATGCGGGTCATAGAAGATGCGGTGTTCGCTGTCGGGGATGTTCAGCTCCTCGCGCAGACGTTCCACCAGCTCTTCGGTGGCAAAGATGCCGTCCTGTGCCAGCAGCTGAGCAAGCTGTTCGTCGGTGTACGGCTCATCGGGCTGTTCTGTGCGCACGATGGCGGACAGCTGGGTGCGGATTGCCTCCATGCCCTCCTGCTGCGGCTGGTGTTCCCGTGCAACGAAGAATTTCATCGGGTACACGCCGAATGGAGATTGCAGGTATTTATGCTTGAGAACAGCGCTGACCAGCTCCACCGGCAGATGGACTGCCTCGGCAAGCTCCTGGATAGGCAGCAGCTTCATGTAGCGGGGACCGAAGCGGAAGAACGGTTCCTGTAATTTAATCAGCTCTTTGGTCACTTCGACCAACAAGTTGCCGCGTAAGGTGACCTCCTGCTCAAGAAGCTGTGCATCTGCGATCTTGTCCTCCAGATATTCCCGCTCTTCCCGGTGTTCCTCTCCGCGGGAACGGGCAAGCAGATTGCGGTAATCCTCGCTGATGCGAATCTGCGGGAGGGAGAAGTCGCTGAGGGCAACGTAATACTCGTTGACAAATTTAATCATCATTACGTCCGGCAGGATGTAGGAGGAACGGTCGTGGCTGCTGTACTGGGAGCCGGGTTTCGGGTTGAGCTGGCGGATGCGCAGCATTGCCTGCTCGATCTGCTGTTCCGATTGTCCAAACTGCTCTGCCAGCTGATGCACGTCGGCGCTGCCGGTCAGGTCGATTTCATCTAGCAGCCGTCTGGCGGTCTGGTCGTCCTCGTCCAGCTGTAAGCAAAGACATTCCTTCAGGCTGGTAGCGCCAACGCCCAGCGGCTCCAGATTTTGCAGGACAGACAGCGCTTCCTCAAATTCCGATTCACAGTAGCCCTCTTTGGCAAGGTCCTGCGCCTGTGCCAGCAGGTAGCCGTTTTCATCCAGGCAGCCTGCCAGATAGATGGCGGCGCTGCGCACCCGTTCGGGCAGTTGCAGCACGCCGATTTGTTTGGTCAGATGCTGTTCCAGCGTTTCGTCGCTGCCGACGTTGAGCATGGCATAATCGGGCTGTTCCAGAGCGGGCAGTTCCATCTCCTTGTCAAAATAGCCCAAGCCTTCCTCAAAGTCGTTGGATTCCAGCCACTCGGCTTTGCGGGCGCGCATATCTTCATCGGTGTAGCCGGTCAGATTTTCCTCCAGCTCGATCACCGGATTTTCCAGCATCGCCTCATTCAGGTATTGGTTCAGATGCAGGGTATCCATTTTTAAGATTTTCAGCTGTCTGGGGCTGATAGTTTCTTTTCGGGCATCCATTATGATCAGTCACCTCTTGGCAATAAAATTAGATAGAAAAGCCTTGAAAATTTTGCCATAGATCGAATCAGGCTAAAATTTCAAATTCATTTATATTTATTATACCATACCTTTTCGGATGCGAAAATGATATTCAGGTTGTTTCATTAAAATAAACAAAAATCCTTTTTAAATATTAGCAAATTAAAGGATTCTCGGCGGCTGTTTTGGAAAATTTAATAGTTGAGGTCTATTTTTTCTAAGGAAAATCCGCTATAATGAAGCAATGTGTACAGCCGTTTGTACGGCAAAATCAGGAAAGGTGTGTCTAAAAAAGATGAAATGCAGTCATTGCGGCAGAGAGATTTCTGCCGAGCAACTGGAAGAAAATAAAGGACTTTGTCCGCACTGCGGCAAGCAGCCGGACGAGCAGCTAACCGGGCAACAGCCGCAGGAACAGCCGGAGCCAAACGAGAACGGGGATGCCCAACAGGAACAGCCACAAAAGCCGGTGAAAAAGCGCAGCCCACTGCCGTTTGTACTGGGTGCAATCGTGCTGGCAGCGGCAGCAGCGGCGGTCATCTGGCTGGCAGCAGGCGGCTCGCAGCAGACAGTCACCGCACAGGACCACAAAAATCCGACCGTGTTAGCCTACACCAGCGATGATGCCATCGGCTTTGCGAAAGGCGAAAAGATGATCGGGATGTATCTCAACGAGGCGCAGGATGAGGAGCAGCACCGGCAGGTTGCCAACGGACTGTCGCTGGCATCCCCTTACATCGGCAGCAAAAACTATGTGGAGCTGGACAACGGCGATGTGGTCTACCTGCCGATGACCTTTGAAACCACCGCAGAGATGGTGGGCGATTTGCGTGTGAAAAAGACGTCCGGCGAGGAGGAAATCCTGGACAAGGCTGCAAACCTAATCTATTGCAGCAACGGTCTGGCAGTTTACTACAACAAGCTGGACGAGGACGGAAAGCTGCAGCAAATTCGTTACAAGGACGGTCAGCTTAGCCCGATGTCGGAGGTGGCAGGGCAGGAGAACATCGTAGCGGTCAAAGCCTCTGCGGACGACACTCTGTTGCAGGTGCTCCAGTTGGACGATGAACGCAACACCATCGGCGGCGGCTACCTGTACAACGGTCAGCTGCACCTGCTGGACAGCGAATACACTGTCTACAATATTTCCTCCAAAACCAAGGATGTCTTTGCCATCAAGATGGATGGCGAGGACGGTTTGGTGGAGCTGTACCGGGTCAGCAATCTGGAAACCGGCGAGTTGGAAAAGCTGGGTGGCAAAATCAGCGAAGCAATGCTGTACGGCGACGGTTCGGTGAGCTTTGTAGGCGACTGCGACCTTGCTTCCAACAAATATAACCCAATCGGCAGCCTGTATCTGTATGACCCAGCCACCGGTGCAGTCGAAAAGATGGCGGACAATGTAGCCGCTGTGCTGGAATCGACCGTCCGTTCGAGCGGCTGGCTCAATGAGAATGCCAAAGAGCTTGCCACCGGCGAGATGATGGGCAGCTCGGAGGAGGGAGACACCCTGTATGCAGGACAACTGCATTATATCGACGGACAGGGCAACCTGTGCGTGGTGGCAAAGGGCAGCGCAACAGTAGGGGACAGCGGCCTTCAGGGTTTTACCATCTTTGAGAATTTTTACAGTGTGAACGGCTATGCCATCAATTATGATATTGACTTTGCCAGCGCCACCGACAAGGCGCTTTATTGGAGTCTGGGCGACCAGCTCTACCGCTATCAGTTGGGCAGTATGCAGTCCCCACAGGTGCTGCCGCTGGACGAATCGCTGGAGGATAAGGCGGGTAACGATGCACAGGTAGGCTATTTTGTCACCGGCAGCGGAGATGTCGTTGAAGAAACCGAGCAGAAGCTGGTGCTCAAAAACTTTGATGATGAAAGCAGCATCACCATTCTGGAAAATGTCGGTCAGCTCAATCTGATTGGCATGGACAACGATGGAGAGAATATCTATTTCATTTCGGAGGACAACAGCCTGTATGCAAAATCGCTGACCAGCCGCTCCAATCCAAAGCGCATTGCATCGGATGTGACACAGGCGGTTGCAACCAGCCATGGGCTGTATTTCCTGCAAAAATCGCAGCAGCAGCCGGTGGTAGGTCAATCCGGCGAGGAGCAGGAGGAGCAGACCGACCTGATGTTCCTGCAATATGGTCAGAAGAAGGCAAGCTGTCTGTTGGAGGATGTCAACAGCATTTCCACCATCTATCTGGCAGAATAAGAAAATCGGACAGGATAAGCAAAAGCCTTCGCTGCGTGTAGGAGCGAAGGCTTTTTGATTTGACAAGGAGGGTATGTTATGTCGAACCCAATCGGGATTTATCTTCACATCCCGTTTTGTATAAGCAAGTGCCCGTACTGTGATTTTTACTCGCTGCCCTACTGTGAGCAGAACGCACAGCAGTATGTCGGCGCCTTGCTGCACGCGCTGGACACCGCTCCCGGAAAGGGACGAGAGGTGGACAGCATCTACTTTGGCGGCGGGACACCGGTGCTGCTGGGCGGTGCGTTGCTGGAAATTTTGCAGGGAGTGTACCGAAACTTTTCGGTGCAGCCGGACTGCGAAGTGACACTGGAGGCGAACCCGGCGGCGATGACCCTGCAAACTCTGCGGCAGCTGCACGGGGGAGGATTCAACCGCATCTCGATGGGGGTGCAGTCGGCATCGGACCGGGAGTTGCAAACTTTGGGGCGGCGGCACAGCTTTGAGCAGGCGGTGCAGAGCGTGCAGATGGCGCAGCAGGCGGGTTTTGAAAACGTATCGGTCGATTTGATGCTGGGGACACCGGGACAGGGACGGCAGTCGGTGGAGCATTTTGTCAGCACCTTTGCACAGCTGGGCGTGCAGCACATCTCCGGCTATCTGCTAAAGATAGAGCCGGGAACGGCATTTGCCAAAAATCAAATCGAGCGGCTTTGTCCCGACGAGGACCAGAGCGCACAACTGTATTTGGATACGGTCGAACTGATGGAGCGGCATGGATTTTTGCAGTATGAGATTTCCAATTTTGCCCTTCCCGGGCGGGAAAGCCGCCACAACCTGAAATACTGGCGGTGTCAGGAATATCTGGGAGTGGGACCGGCAGCACATTCCTTTTTGGATGGCAGGCGGTTTTACTTTCCGCGTGACCTTGCAGGATTTGTCAACGCATCCGACCCCTGGGAACAGGTGGTGCAGGACGGCAGCGGCGGAGATGCGCAGGAGCAGCTGATGATGCGCCTGCGCCTGCGGGAGGGCATCGACCTTGGGTGGTTTGCCCGCAGCTTTTCGCTGGAGCTGGAGCCGATGTACAAAAGGGCAGAGTTTTTGCAAAAGCACGGGCTGCTCGAGCTGCAAAAGGGCAGGCTCTTTTTGACCCCGCAGGGCTTTTTGCTCTCCAACAGCGTCATCAGCGACCTGCTGGCAGAAATCTTTTAGGCAAGACCGAACAAAAACTTTGCACAACTTTTAACCGCTTGACACTTGTGCAATATGGTTAATTGTGATAGAATAAATGCAAACCTATGATATGGCGGAGGAGGAATGCTTTTATGAAAATTCTGGTTCTGGATGGATTTGCATTGAATCCGGGCGATTTGAGCTGGCAGGGAATCAGGGAGCTGGGGACGCTGGTCGTGTATGACCGTACTGAGCCCATCAGACTGCTCAACCGCATCGGCGATGCACAGGTTATTTTGGTCAATAAATGTCCGATTTCCAGAGAGACCATTGAGGCGTGCCCAAACCTCAAGCTGATTTGTGTGACAGCGACCGGCTACAATACCATCGACCTGGAGGCGGCAAAGGAGCATGGGGTGCTGGTGTGCAACGTTCCGACCTACGCCACCGAATCGGTCACCCAGCATGTGTTTGCAATGCTGCTGGCGGTGACCAACCGCATTTCGGAGCATGTGCAGTCGGTCAAAGCGGGTGACTGGCAGAAGGCACCTGATTTTTCCTACTGGAAGACACCTATCACCGAGATTGCTGGCATGACGATGGGCATTATTGGGACTGGACGCATCGGTATGAGCGTAGCCAAGGTGGCAAAGGCGTTTGGAATGCAGGTGCTGTGCTACAACGGCAACCACCCGCACCCGGAGGAAGAGGACGATCAGCTGCACTTTGTTTCCCGTGAGGAGCTTTTGGCAAATGCAGATGTTATCTCACTGCACTGCCCGTTGACAGAAGAAACCGACCAGATGATTTGCAAGGACAGCATTGCTAAGATGAAGCAGGGGGTCATCATCATCAACACCGCTCGCGGCAGGATCATCAATGACCTTGACCTTGCCAATGCGCTGGCAAGCGGCAAGGTGGGCTATGCCTGCATCGATGTGCTGGAGGAAGAGCCGCCGGTTCACAATTCTCCGCTGATTGAGCAGCCGCACTGTCTGGTGACACCGCACATCGCGTGGGCACCTTTGCAGGCGCGCAAACGCTGTATGCAGATTGTCGAGGACAACATCCGCGCATTCCAGCAAGGACATCCGCAGAATGTGGTCAATCCGTAAATACAATAAAAAGGCACAGCAGAAAATTTCTGCTGTGCCTTTTCTTGTAGCGTTTGCAAAAGGATTCTTTGCCGTCAGGAAAGATGCTCGAGGGCATCGCTGTCGATGACGACATCGGTTTCCAGCCCCAGCGGATGATGCAGCAGCACTTCGCCGCGCGCCATCGGGCGGGTAATCTTCTCCTTTTTGATCAGGCGAATCAGGCGAAAAACCAGCTCGGTGGGGACGATGGAGGTGGTTTTGACCTCGACGCTGGGGACCTGCTCAAAGCAGGTGGAAGCGTGATAGGTCACAATCTTGCCTTTGCCCTCCAGTTCTTCGCGGGCGTGCAGCTCTCCGCGGGCGCATTTGTTTCCTTGAACCAGGATGTCGCTGCCGTTTTGTTCGACGGTCAGCAGACAGCGGTTTTTACAGACCGGACAGGTCATCTGTACCATAGTGGGATACTCTCCTTACTGTGCGATTTGATTTTACAGGTAGCGGCGGCGGTTGACGCGGCGGTATTTCTTGCGTCGCTTGTTCTGGATGATGTTGATGATGATGGCAAACAATACGACCAGCACCACAAACAGGAAGGCAAAGCGGAACCAGAAGTTCTGGAAAAACTGGCTGATTTTGTCCATCAGCACCAGCATCGGGCTTTCCTCTACGCTTTCAGCAGCAATCAGGTCGACCGAGCCCAGCTCGCTGCCGTACAAAATGAGCTTGAGGGTACCCATCTTGGCCCCCTTTTCAATCGGTGCGGTGACATAGTCATTTTCACCGATGCGCTCGCCGTTGTTGTTATAGGCGATGCGGCGGACGTTGGTGACATCGATGTTGTTGGGAATCAAAGCGGAGAAGGTCTGTGCGCTGACCAACTGTAGGTGGTTTTTGCCGTCCTTGGCAAGGCGGACGTTGTTGATGCTGCTGACCTTGTCCCCTTTTTCCACGATGGTCTTTGCCTTGTAGGTGTCGAACACCCAGTCATAAAATTTTGCCGTCAGGACAAACGCCTGGTTTGGGGTGACATATCCGCCGGCTCCATCCAGATAGGGTGCACCCATCAGCACCAGCAGGTATTCGTAGCCGTCCTTCTGCGCGGTGGTGATTAAGCATCTGCCCGCTTCCTCCAGGGTACCGGTCTTGACACCGGTGATCTGCGGATAGTAAAAGCCCGAGCCTTCCACAATCATCTTGTTGGTCGAATCCCAGTGCAGGTTTTCCTGCTTGTTGGTCGGACCGGTGTCATAGCTTGGGGTGGACACAATCTTGCGGAAGGTTTCGTTTTGCAGGGCGTACTTGGTAATCAGGTACATATCATAGGCGGTGGAGTAGTGATTTTCGTTGAACAGACCGTTGGAGTTGACAAAGTTGGTGCCGGTGCAGCCAAGCTCCCGGGCTTTGTCATTCATCATCTGCGCGAATTTTTCCAGTGAGCCGTCACCCATCTCATAGGCGAGCATGACGGCAGCCTCGTTGGCAGAGGGCAGCATGATGGCGTACAGCAGCTGTTCGACGGTCAGCGTTTCATTGAGCACAATGCCGCCGGTCGAAATACCGCCGCCGTAGGAAACGTTGATTTCATAAACATAGTTTTGCAGCTCGGCAGTGAAGGTCAGCTCCTGGCTCAGGTCGGGAAAATGCTCGAGGGTGAGGATGGCGGTCATAATCTTGGTCAGCGATGCGGGATATTTTTGCACATCGGCGTTGCGGGAATGGATGAGGGTATCGGTGGTCAGCTCCACCATATAGACCGCCAGATTCTGCATCAGCGGGTCGCTTTCGTCGATAAAGGGCACTGTGCCCTGTGAAACATCCAGCTTTTGTGCACCGGTGGCATAGTCGCTGTCGATGGCAGGTGTGCTTGGAGTGGTGTCGCTGTCGCTTTGTTCAGGCTGCTTTTGTTCAACCTGCGCCTGGGCGGAAAACAGGTCGCCCAGAGGAGCCGCTGCGCTTTGGAGGGCAAAGGAGCCTACCATCAAACAGCAGAGCAGCAGGGCGGTCAATCGTTTCATCAAGTCATCTTCCTTTCTGGTCCGTTTGGGGAATGTATCGTTTTCTATCGTTTATGTAAAAAGAAAATAAGAACAATTCCATTATAATATATCCTCTGGGATTTGTAAAATCATTTTCCACACCAAAAAAATTTGCCGGTATTATTCATTTTCAGTTCATATTCCTTCTGGAAAAAAGAGGTGCTGTGTGGTAAGATAAGATAGAATTGACAGGGGGAATCAGGATGATTTATCTGACGGGAGATCTGCACGGCGATTTTGAGCGATTTCGCTCCAAAGAGATGAAGAAGCTCAAAAAGGGGGACACCCTGATCGTCTGCGGAGATTTCGGTTTTGTATGGGACGGCTCGAAGAAGGAGCAGTCGATCCTCAAAAAGCTGGGAAAGAGCAAATATCAAATTCTTTTTATCGAAGGAACACACGATAATCTCGACCTGCTCTCGCAGTATCCGCAGGAGGAATGGAACGGCGGCAAGGTGCGCAGAATCAGCGGTTCGCTGCTCAAGCTGGAGCGCGGAGAGGTGTTTGAGCTGGAGGGCAAGCGCTTTTTTGCCTTTGGCGGAGGCGAAAGCCCGGAGATGGAGCTGCGCGCAGCCGACGGGACCTGGTGGCAGCAGGAGCTGCCCAGCGTCGAGGAGGTGCAGCGGGCAAGGGAAAATCTGGCAGCCTGCCAGAATCGGGTCGATTTTATCGTGACCCACGAGTGCAGCTCGAAGGTACGCCACTTTATCGAAATGGATGAGGAGCACAGCAACCTGATGACCTACTTTTTTGACGAGGTGGGGGAGAAGGTGCAGTTTGACCGCTGGTATTTTGGCTGCTACCACATGGACAAGGTGATTCCACCGCGTTATCATGCGTTATTTTCCAAGGTAGTGGCACTGGAAGGGTAGATGATGGTGTTGGACAGAGGAAAGGATTGTGCCATGGAGCAAAAACAGGCAATCGAACAGAGGATTTCCCGGCGCAGCTTTTTGCAAACCCCCATCGAGCAGCAAATCCTTCGGCAGTTGCTCGAGGCAATCGAGGAGGTCAACGAAACAAGCGGGCTGACCGTTTCCTATCTGGAGGACGGGAGCGACGCTTTTGCCGGCTTTAAAAGCTATGGGATGTTTGACGGCGTGCGCGCGATGCTGGTGCTGAAAGGAAATCGGGAGCTTGCCTTTTTAAAGGAGAAGGTCGGCTACTACGGCGAGCAGCTGATTTTAAAGGCGACCGAGCTGGGACTGGGCAGCTGCTGGGTCGGAGGGACCTTCGACAGGCGCTCCGCTGTCTTTGAACCGTCACCGGAGGAAGAGATGGTTTGTGTGGTACCGATTGGAAAGGTTGCCCAGAGCAGCCGCAAGGAGCGGATGATCCGCGGAGTGATCCACCGCAAGAGCAAGACCATCGAGGAGATGGTCCGCGCCGACCGCCCGCTGTCCGAGGAGGAAAAGCAGGCGATGCAGCTGGTGCAGCTGGCGCCCACCGCCAAAAACACCCAGAAGCCGGTCTTTATCTTTGCAGGGGACAAAATCTATGCGGGAGTAGCGGATGATGAACCGTTTGACCTGGTGGACCTTGGTATCTGCAAGCTGCATTTTGAGATTGGGATGAAGCAGCTGTTCTTGCAGGGTCACTTTGAATTTGGCAACGGCAGCATCTATAAGAGAAGCTGATGTAATAAAAAATGTACAGGAGGACACCTTTATGTCTAGTTATGTAACCAAACCGACTCCGGGCGACACCGCCTGGTTTACCCATGACCGATTTGGTATGTTTATCCACTTTGGATTGTATTCGATGCCGGCGCGCCACGAGTGGGTCAAGACCCGCGAGCGCACACCGGAAGAAAAGTATGACCTGTATTTTAAGCACTTTGACCCGGACCTGTATGACCCGAAGGACTGGGCACGCCGCGCCAAAGCAGCCGGTATGCGCTATGCGGTGTTTACCACCAAGCACCACGAGGGCTTCTGCCTGTTCGACAGCCAGTACACCGACTACAAATGCACCAACACACCGGCGGGCAGAGATTTGACCCGCGAGTATGTGGATGCTTTCCGTGCAGAGGGAATCCATGTCGGCTTCTACTATTCGCTGATCGACTGGCATCACCCGGACTTCACCATCGACGTCAACCACCCGCGCCGCGATGACCCGGATGCCCGCCAGCAGAACGAAGGCAGGGATATGCACCGCTATGCCAAATATATGCGCGACCAGATCACCGAGCTGCTGACCAACTACGGAAAAATCGACATCCTGTGGCTGGACTTCTCCTACAGCCAGCGCCACGGCGAAGGAGACAAGGCATGGTTGGGCGGCAAGGGCAAGGATGATTGGGAATCGGAGGAGCTGATCCGCACCGCAAGAAACTTGCAGCCGCACATCATCATCGACAACCGCGCAGAGCTGGAGCAGGACCTGTGGACACCGGAGCAGTTCCAGCCGACCGACTGGTTCCGCCATCCAAAGACCGGTGAACTGGTGACATGGGAAGCCTGCCAGACCTTCTCCGGCTCCTGGGGTTACTACCGCGACGAGTTCACCTGGAAATCGCCGGAGATGTTGATTCGCATGCTCATCAACACCGTGTCCAACGGTGGCAACCTGATTATGAACGTGGGACCGACCGCCCGCGGTTATCTGGACCACCGCGCCGAGGAAGCGCTGGCAGTTTATGCCGACTGGATGAAGTACAACAGCCGCTCGATTTACGGCTGTACCAAGGCAGAGCCGGAATTCAAGACCCCGACCGACTGCCGCCTGACCCAGAGCGAGGACGGAAAACGCCTGTACATCCACCTGTACGCTTACCCGTTTGACAACATGAAGGTACAGGGACTGGCTGGCAAGGTGGAATATGCCCAGTTCCTGCACGACGGCAGCGAGGTCAAATTCACCGACGGAACGGTTGAGCTGCTCAGCGACGACAAGCAGGAGGACGATGAGACTGCAACCTTCTTCTACCTCCCGCACGTCAAACCAAATTCGCTGGTGCCGGTCATCGAGGTATTCTTAAAATAATCATACAGCTGTATCCGACCTGTGAGGCAACTTGCAGGTCGGATTTTTTATGTGGTTTTTGATTTGGGAAAACGCCGCTAGAAAGGGTGGTCGGTTTCGGTTGGCTGAAACGCGAGCTACTCATTTCGATAAAAAAGAGCCTGGAACGCGAATTGCGTCCAGACTCAGTCTGGTAGAAAGGGTGGTCGGTTTCGATTGGCTGAAACGCGAGCTACTCATTTCGATAAAAAAAGAGCCTGGAACGCGAA
>OGWZ01000285.1_pt1 | contig 59544 bp, 51 predicted proteins | sample 1576141 | NCBI WGS metagenome assembly OGWZ01 (sample SAMEA3541512, study PRJEB24748) | human gut metagenome | biome: human gut; feature: human-associated habitat; material: faeces | place: China | collected 2012
TTATCAAAGTCTTTGATAAGTTTTGGGTTAATGGCACTGACGAAAAGATTTGCCTTTGAAAGCTGATGGGCGAGGACTTCATAATAACGTCCTGTGTGCTCCATCACGATTCGGGACTCCCCTTCAACAGAGTTGATGAGTTCTACAAGTGAATGGATATCACTGGCTGTGTGTTTGATTTCGAAAGGTGCGGAAACAATTTCACCGAAAGGTCGCATGATAGCAACCATACTCTTACCTTTTGAAACATCGATACCTACTGCGTTCATAAATTTGTCACTCCTTAAGATTATTGCAATGGATAAATACCAGTTTTACTCATTGCCTATTCAATCTACTGTGGTGTGACACGAATGCGCCTATGGCGATTCAACCTGCATAAAACGAACGCTGCGAATGAGGAGCTGGTTATCAGTCTATTTTACGGACGCAAGGTCCAAGAATAAGGACGATATCCAATTGCTACCTACATTCTAACAGCTTAAGCAACAAGATGGATAATTCCTTACTGGATGTAAGGGGATTAACCATAAATATATTGTAGTAGCATAATGTAAGTGTTCCCATCAGTCCTACATTTCCAAGGACGTCTCTTGCATAATAAATACGAAGTCCGTTATTTACACCAAGAACTGTATAGTTGATAACAAATACAACCGTCAGAAGCCAGAAATATCTGTTCTCGAAAAGAAGCTTGAATGATTCTCTGACACTGATTTTGTTTTTCTGTTTCTTAGAAGTATTTTCTTCTGCATGTGTACGCTCTTTTGTTCCTGCAAATGTGATCAAAAGCAATATTGTAGCAATTATACCAAAAATTGCTGCCATTCCGGTCCATCCGAATTTTCCTACCAGGTTATTGCAGTTGTAGTTGATGAAAAGTACCACTGACATTGTAACAAAGAAACGGATAGAACTCATTGTTACACGGTCTTTCGGATCCGGTGCTTCCAGTGAAAGCAGTGTATTATATGCCAGGTTACATGCGGTATAAATAGCAACTGCCATCAGGATATAGGTAATGACCGCATAAACCATCTTTCCTCCGCTGCTCAGTCCGGACGGCACACTGAACATCAGAACCAGTCCAAGTCCCATTGGGATTGCAGTCCATAAGATCCACGGTCTTGCTTTTCCCCATTTGGTATGTGTACGGTCGATAATGCTTCCCATGATCAGATCTGAAATTCCGTCCAGAAGTCTTGTGAGAAGCATCATCGTACCAATCGCTGCTGCTGCAAGTCCTACACTGTCTGTGTAATATAATGTCAGGTAAGAACCGATTGTTGTCCATACCAGATTGCATCCACCATCTCCGACAGCAAATGCAAGAATCTCTTTCCATGTTGGTTTACTGTTTTTCATGTTTCTTCCTCCTAGTTCCTTTTTCCTTTTAGATTTAATGTCAAAAGAGAAAGTACTCCTTCCCCTTTGTATACCAGATACAATTTCTTTTCTTCGGTAAATGTTACTTCTGTTTCAGCGGTTTTCCACCATTTACATGGCTTCAAAGAAATAACTGCCTTTCTTTCTCCATTCTCTTCTGTGTAAATTTCCAGTTCACCCGGGGCATCTGTCTGATAAACGACTTCAATTTTTCCGGTTTCTTCCAGATTGATATACTTATATCCAATTCTCGTTCCATCTTTAATGTTCGTGATATAACGTTCTTCATTTACACTTGTCATATAAGGGAAATCAACTTCCTGGTTGGTTCTTCCAATGGAAGACAATGCTCCCATGTGTCCATTCGTCAGATTACAACAATAAACTGCCGGATAAGATGCATCTCCGGAAAGAGGTCCTGGATTCATTCCGCTTGTCGTAATCGTTACCTGCGGAATCTGTCCGTTCTCATCAAAATACACCTTTTCTGCACATCCCTGTCGGTTATACTGGTTCAGGAAAGTATGACGGTGATAGAACATATACCATTGTCCGTTTATCTCCACCAGACCACCATGATTATTTCCAACAGACATCAGTTTGTCTTCTTCTTTTCTTCCGTTGTATCCGACATCCCCATTGCTTACGATGACTCCACCAAATTCAAATCCTTCCATCGGCCTGTCACTGATCGCATAGCAGAGCTGATGCGTATTTACGGAAGAATAGATCAGATAATATTTTCCGTTTATTTTTCGAATCGATGGCCCCTCAAAGTATTCGTTTCCTTCAAATGAAGTTCCTTTTCCATAATTCAGACTCGGAATGATCACTTGCGGTCCTTTTTTTACGGTGATCATATCGTCTTCCAACTGAAGTACGCTTCCGCCTTTCAGATCCTGGTCTTTATAACGCGGGATATTGATCATGCATGGTGCAAATCCAAAATACAGGAAATTTCCTTCCTCTGTACAGATCACAGATGGATCATAGGTCTGATTTTCCATCATCGCCTGACCGTCTTTGTACTGGACACGTCCGTAAAATTCATACTGCCCTGCCGGTGTATCACAGACAGCCACATTGATGGAATCCTGGAATTTGATGCAATAATATAAGTAATATCTTCCATCACGCCCTTGTACTACATCCGGCGCATATAAAGGAAGCACATTTACGTTATACGGATCCTGATCTTTTCGGTAGATCACACCTTCATAACGCCAGTCAGACAGATCATCCAGCGGTGCCGACCATGATACATAATCCTGCTCACAAAATTCATTCCCATTCTCCAGATCATGACTTCCGAATACATATAATCTGTCTCCAAACACATGTGGTTCCCCATCCGGAATATGTTCCCACAACGGGAGATATGGATTATGACATTGCGTTTTCATACGCTTCTCCTTTCGCTTTTATATTATTTTTCTTTGTTTTAACGTTTCTTTTTCGTTTGCAATATGATTCTATCTTGAATTTTAAATCTTGTTCTGTCATTTTATACCTTTCTCACTGTCAAATTTGGACATATTTTGTGCTTGTTGGTCGTTTTTAACAATTTTATAGTTTTATTTTTATGCATTTTCACTAATCGCATTTTGAAAAGCAGAAAATATCAGATGATTTTGAAAAAAGTCAAAAAAAGAAAGTGCGTGTGAAAAAACAAGAGTTTTTTCACACGCACTTCACACGGCATAGCCGTGAATAATCTAGGCTAATTATACGCAAGTATTTTCTTTTTATCCCTACGCTCTCATTATTATAAACAAATTTCCAATCATTTAATATCAAAAAAGAATGTACCTTTCCGCACATAGTTCACAAAAAGATACCACCCATAAAGTGATATGATATTTTTAATTTTTACAAGAGATCCTTTATTTTTTATCCGGTTCTTCTTCTCTGAGTTCTTTCATCTTTCTGAAATACGAACTCATCTCATCTGCCATTCCCGAAAGTCTGTTCAGCAGTCCGGAAAACTCCGTCAGCATCTCATCATCCTTGTAATACGGATACACAATATCATGGTCAATCTCGCTCCATCCTTCTTCAAAAAGCGTTCTGCCCTGGATTTCCAGATAGTATCCGTGATACTTGATGATATAATGCAGTGAACGGTAATACCCGCCTGTCCGCACTTCAATCTGCGTACTGTCATAAATCCTTGTATCCCCGGAACGCTTATATACTTTTGGACGTTCTGCGATATAGCAGTGCTCCGGATCCTCATCAAAATCCCGCAGCCTGTCCTCTATATAATTGTTCGGATCATTTTCAAACATCGAAGTGATGAACTTATGAAAATGGATCCAGTCCTCCCGGTAAAGGAAGAAAACCCTGATACCAATCAAATCTGTGATGTATTTGTGGTAATTCGATTTGTTGATATGTTCAAATTTTGCATAATTTTCTTTCCGCTTCCGGATGATTTTTTCCAGAAGGTGCATCGGATTCTTGGTTCTGTAACGGTAGGAATGGATCCCTGCCCGCTCAATATCATAAATATATTCATCTACAAATTCTTTTCCCAGATGACGGAACAATTTCGTTTTTGACATATAATCTTCATAGATCTCTGTCAGCTCCTCCCAGGAAATCCGGGCAGCCGTAAGGTCATCCTCTGTCAGATTACAGGTTTTCAGAAATTCCTCTTTATTGATCATTTGCTTTCTCACCCAATTCTTTCCGGCCCATGCGGACCTCTTCCATATGACCGGCAAGCTCTCTGTCCATATGATCGAACAGATAATTTTTCGCACTCTCTTTGTGTAGCTCCCATTCTTCCTGAATCTGCCGGTTCACGATCTTCACCTCTTCCAGGAACTCCCGGGAAGATATGATCGTACCTCCCTGTCCCTGTGTGATCACCTGTTCCACACCATCTGATGTAACTACCGTCACATGATACTTTCTTCCGACTTCATGTACTACCTTTTCAATGTACATATCCGCCGTCTCAGCTTCTTTTGTATACACAACATGAATGTTGTGGTATTTGAAGATTTCCATTGCTTCGCCTTCAACCTTGTAGGCATCAAATACCAGGATCAGAGGATAGTTCTTGAACCCCTGATAATTGCAAAGCACATCCATCAGTTTATTTCTTGCTGCTTCAATATTCTCTTTTGCCAGTTCTTTCAGATCATCCCATGCGAAAATAACATTATAACCATCTACCAGCAAATATTCCTGTACGCCTTCTTCATCTTTCTTTGCTTTTGGCGTTTTCCCTGCAGTCACAGTCTTTGGAAGACGATCGGCTTTTCTCTCTACCCGTCCGTAAGTCCGGATAAAAATCTCTTCCAGTTCCCTGTCTTCTCTGGCATTACGCGCATAATGCCTGCCGCCTCTGGCTGCTGCTTCTGCTGATCCGCTTTTCTCCTTGCGTAAATTTACCGGTACAGTCTCATCCAGACTTTTTTCTGTCTCTCCTGCCAGCCTTTTCCGCTCTTCCAGGATCTTCGGAAGCTGTGCCTCAATATGCATATGTTCCGGCACTTCCTGCCACGGTACATTATATCCCGCTCCATGAGCACAGAATACAGAGCCCGTCGGATTCTCCACATCCCGCTCCGGATCGTAACCAATCGCCTCTACAACCTCGTCCTGGTTATGGCATGGAAAATATCCCTTCAGCGTACAGAACATTTTCCCTCTTCCTCTGCTGTATGTGGTTACTTCTCTCTGATAATCCTGCATTTCAGACACCGGTGCACTTCCGGTGACCACAGCTATATCATCTTCCGTCTCCGGTCCGTCAAATTCTCCATTCATCCGCTGAATGTCCGTAAGTGCACGGCCTGTCATCTCTGACGGAATTTCCAGACGAAATGCATAATACGGTTCAAGCAGTACATTCTCTGCCTGCATCAGTCCCTGGCGGATTGCACGGTACACAGCCTGGCGGAAATCTCCGCCCTCTGTATGCTTCAGATGTGCACGTCCACTGGCAAGTGTGATCTTCACATCAGTAAGCATCGATCCCGTCAGAACGCCCCGATGCTCTCTTTCCAGCACATGCGTCAGGATCAGTCGCTGCCAGTTCTTGTCCAGCACATCCTCACTGCAGATCGTATCGATCGAGATTCCACTTCCCGGCTCTCCCGGTTCCAGTATCAGATGCACTTCCGCATAATGACGCAGTGGCTCAAAATGCCCTACTCCTTCAACTGTATTTTTAATCGTTTCTTTGTAAACAATATTCCCGCTTCCAAAGGAAATATCCACGTCAAACCGTTCTTTTACAAGGCTTTGCAGAATCTCCGTCTGCACTTCGCCCATCAGCTGGATCTGGATCTCTCCTGCCTCTTCATTCCAGACTACACGGAGCATCGGATCTTCTTCCTCCAGTTGCCTGAAATTCTGCAGCATCCGGTGTACATCACAGCCTTCCGGCAGCTCTACCCGGTAATTCAGAACCGGCTCCAGTACCGGTGCCGAAGAACCTTTCTGCATCCCAAGCCCCTGTCCCGGATAAGTCCGGGTAAGTCCTGTCACAGCACAGATACAGCCTTTTTCTGCTTCCTGCACCATCTCGTACTTGTCCCCGGAATAAATCCGGATCTGGTTAACTTTCTCCTGCATAGGTTCTTCCTCTGCCATATATTCCAGGATCTCTTTAACCTTCAGTACTCCGTTTGTAATCTTCACATGTGTCAGACGGCTTCCCTGTGAATCTCTGGATATCTTATATACCTTCGCTCCAAATGCTTCTTCCGCATGCGTCCCGCTTACCGATCCGTCCATGTATTTTCCCAGTCCGTCCAGTAATTCCTGCACACCTTCCAGCTTCAGTGCCGAACCGAAATAGCATGGAAATACCTTTCGTTCCCGGATCAGCGTCTGAATCTGGCTCGCCGTGATCTCTCCATTTTCCAGATAGCTTTCCATTACTGTCTCGTCGCACATAGACAGCTCTTCCAGAAATTCTTCACCCGCTTCTGTAAAATCCATACACTCTCCGCTGAGCTTCCGCTTTAATTCAGTAAGTCTGTCCTGTCTGTCCGTACCGTCCTGATCCATCTTATTTATAAAAATAAAGGTCGGAACCTGATACCTTGCAAGAAGATTCCACAGGGTTCGTGTATGTCCCTGCACACCATCCGCTCCGCTGACAACCAGGATTGCATAATCAAGAACCTGCAAGGTACGCTCCATTTCTGCTGAAAAGTCCACATGCCCCGGTGTATCAAGAAGAGTCACCTGCTTGTCTCCAAGCACAAAATTCGCCTGCTTGGAAAAAATGGTAATCCCCCGGCTTCTCTCCAGTGTATACGTGTCCAGAAACGCATCTCCATGGTCAACTCTTCCAAGCTTCCTGATCTGACCGGTAAGATAAAGGATTCCTTCCGAAAGTGTCGTCTTTCCGGCATCCACATGCGCCAGGATCCCGACAGATATATATTGTTTTGGCTTATTTTCAGATGTTGCTGCCATCGAAAAAATGCCCCTTTCTGCTCATAATAATCTCTTGATTATCATATCACAGAAAGGGGCATAAGTCGACACGCGAATCTTTTTATCTGTCCTGCTTTTCATTTGACATTTTCTGCGGTAAGATACAATCAGAACAAATTTCTAAAAAAGGAGAGTGCCATTTACTCATGAAAAATACTGACTTAACCAATACATACCGCGAACTTGACAGAGAACTTGCCATTTTGCATGACCAACTCGAAAGCCACCGTTCTTTTGAAAATATCCTTTTTCTCCCGACTCCCGAAAAGATCAGGTCGGTCCGCGAAAAATGGAACGATTTAAAAACACAGGTTGAAAACCTGGATGCACCGGACAATGTCTATCGTCTGGTGAAGCATCATCTGAATGACTTCCTGGATTCTCTTAAATTTACTATCGAAGAAAAAGAACACAATCCGGAAGCACCTCTCCTGGATTTTGTCTATTATCTTCAGGAAATCGCTCGCTGTGACAGGCGTTCTAATGAAATACGTCTCGATGTCCTGACCAGAAAATTACAGGCATTCCATGAAAATCAGGATTTGATCCTTAATCTGATCCACACACAATACGGAGAAAATGAAGCTTCCCTTTCTTCTGCCTTTGCCCGCGCAAGGCTGGATATGCAGCGCGACCAGAAATTGTTAAATGAATATTTCCCGGATTTCACAGAAGAACAGATTACATCTTTATCACAGTCCTTCCGGATTTTTATCGATCAGCTTCAGGAAATGGCAGATTTACTCGGTTCAGACTGCCAGTCTGACTCTGAAGAATTGTTAAAGGATGATCTCTCAAAGACCATTAAGATGGATCCGGAAGCTTACCGCAGCCTTCTGAAAAACCGTCTTGGTGTATCTCTCGACGAACTGCTTGCATGGCATAAAGAAGAAATTGAAAAGACCCGTGCTGAAGTATTCGAAATCGCCTCCAAATTAGAGCTTCCGGAAGGAACTCCGAAGACAATGAAAGAAGTCAGCGATGTGCTTTTCCGCTATGCCGGTCCTTGTGACAGTGCCGAGGAAATGTATACACGTGCCAGAAATTATCTGAAACGTACCCGTGCTGTCGCTCATGAATATGTATGTCTTCCGGAAGATGAAACCTGTCTGTGCGTTCCTCTTCCGCCTTGCTATAAGGATTCTTACCCTTGGGGCGGTTATGAGGGTGGTGATTTCCGTGTCAAACCGCTCCGCGGTCAGATGTTCCTGAATCAGTATAATTATCAGAACATTACCGATGGCTGGATCAAGATGAATACCATGCACGAAACTTATCCGGGACACCATGTCCAGTTTATCCGTGCAGCGATCGATCCAACACCGGAAACTGTAAAAATAGGAGCAAAAAGTGTACCTCTGGAAGAGGGAACCTGTATTCGGACTGAACGCGCATTTACCTTTATCTTTGCGGAAGACCCGTTCTTCCCTCTGTTCGTTGCATTCCGCCGTCATCATGCCTCTGTCCGTATCCTGGTTGATCTGCAGCTGTATTATTTTGGAGCGACACTGGAAGATGCTGTAAAAATCTACGAAAAAGAGCTTGGCTTTGACCGCGTAACTGCCCGCGCCCAGGTACAGGCACACCAGAATGCGCCGGGATATTTCACCTGCTATTATTATGGAATGAAAAAAATCTGCGACTGGGAAAAAGAGTATGGATATACGAAATGGGATTATACGGAACTGCTGTTCTCAGCCGGGCGGATCAGTATGGAAAGCCTGGAGATGCTGGTTAAGATGACCAAAGAAGAGCAGGGACGTTTCTTTACGGAGTTCCGGAGCTTGCTGATGGATGAATAAGGTAGGTTTTAAGGTGTTGGAGGGGGACGAAAAAAAGGATAAATAAATTTGAGTATAATGATTTGTTTTAGTTTTTAAAAATTTGTATCTTTAAAATATTTCCAACAACACATTATTATAAAGATATAAGTCTACCAAGTTCTTCACATTTCTTTTCAGTTATGCCATAGATATTTATATGGTTCAGGTCACCGCTGCGGTCTGTAAAGGCGGGGAAGAGGAAGCCGGATGTTGGGGATCCGGGTTCGTATTCGCCGACAAGGGGACAGATGGCGCAGATGAGGTAAGAGAACATCTCTTCGGATTCTCCGAGGCGTTCTTTGTCGGTGGCTTTGGCTGGGATATCGTAGTTATCATGGAAAACATAGATCGCGTAAGGGGTGGTGATCCGGATGTTTTCCATGATGATATCATAAAGAGTATCCATCAGGGCATCGTTTTTGAGTTCACAGTCTCTGAGCGCCATCAAAAGCTGCCACATACTTCCGGCTTTCTGATTTTCCGGCTGGATCTCGTATTTTTTCAGTTTTGTGTTTGTCTCTGCAAATGGAATCGTTTTGGCGATTGCGAGATTTTTTGTTTTTTCTGACGCAGAGAGTTTGAGGAAGTTAATGTTAAAGCTTCCGTCAAAATCTCCGTCTGCATCTACATAACAGCCTGCTATTCTTGTGAATGATGTTCTTGCAGGCGTCATCCGCCGCGTCAATTCCAGCATATCTTCTCGGTTGATCATTTGTATTTGTTCCTCTCTTTGAATATCAATTGAGTCTCACTCCGTTGACCTGTTTCTATTTTCTAAGTTCTCATATCATCCATTGCTAAAATTCTTCTATTTCAGCAACACGGTTCCCCTGTTTTTCTTTCCAAATCATCAGGTACACTTTGAAATCTACCGAATCTCTTGCCGCAGCAAATGGCTCCTCACGTACAAGTGTAACTTTCTGTCCGTTTGACTCCAGCTCTGCTTTTCTTTTTTCGGCTTTTTTCAAAATGTTCTGATATTTCTGATTAAATTTCTCCCCAAAATCCCTCCGTGGATAATTTTCCGCTTCTTTGGCAAGTTTTTTATTTAGCAAGTCTACAACCGCCGCATGTTTCTCCCGCTGTAATAATCGGGCAATCCATCTGCTCATTCTTTTTCCATGATATCTCCGGTATCTTTGCAGCCACCACAACAGACTTTTATCCCCTGCTTCTTTAACGAGCTCTTCCATCACAACCATTGCCTCTTCGGTCGGATTCCACGGATCTTCCATCGGGACAATATATTTTGCCGGAACTGCCGGATAACAGGTATAGTTCAGCGGAGGAAAATGTACCAGTTTTGCAAGTTTCCGTTCTGTATCACTTGTTGCCTTTTCTCCAAGATATTCACATTTATCACTCAGAATCGCCAGACGGTATTCCAGAATCCGCAGATAATCATACCCTTTCACCCAGAAATGTCCCACATCTCCGTAATTATAGAGATTCATCTCCAGCAAAAGATCCTGGAAGAAAATGGTCACAACCGTTTCGCCCTGATATACGACAAGTACATATTCTCCATCCTCCTGGCTTAAAGTTGCGTCCAGCTCTCCTTCATAATCTTTCTGATAATGTCCGGTCATTCTTGCACCAGAGAATACCAGAAAGCTTTCCACTGCATCATTCATCAGATACACCAGACGCATTTCATCCTGGTTTTCCACATCTTTGTCTGGAAACAGAAGTTCAAACTGATCCTGACCGAGTAACTGGGCAAGCTTCTGGAAGGCTTCCGGAATTTCTTCATATGCACTTTCTGTATCCATGAACGCTTCCTCTGCTGACATATTTTCCTGTATTTCCAGTTCACTCATCTATTCCTTTTCTCCTTCATTTGCCTCTTCCATATCCACACAGGCAAGTCCTCTGTCCTCCACATAACTGACACGGATCACTGCCTGCGACCAGTTGAGGCTGATCCTGGCAGCCTTCTGCTTCTCTTCTCCGGCTTTCCGGAGCAGATCCAAAAGTTTCTCCAAAACTTCTCTTGTCAGATAGCCGCCTCTCCACTGAAAGGTCAATATCCTGCCCTTCTTAGCCGCCTGCAGCGACCGTTTATAGACATCTTCTTCTTTTGTAAAGGAAAGTTTCTTCTCCCGATAATAAAAATGATCCCCATTCGTACAGACCGGTGCCGGTGCGATCAGCGGTTCATGATCCCGGAAAATCTTCTTGTCGTCCAGATTGAAATAATCATAGCGGATCTCCTGTCCTGCCGCACTGTGTTTACCAAGCGTATTGTCAAAAGTTGCATCCAGATGATAATATGTACCACCAATTTTTACGATATTCCAAGTATGACGGTACTTGATCCCTTTTTCCGGATTGTTACCACAGACTGCGATCATGCACCAGATTCCAAGCGCATCACAGAGTACTTTCACAGATTTTGCAATCCCTTCACATACGCCAACTCCATGTCCAAGTGGACCGATGATCTCATGGGAATACGCCTTTTTCAGCTTATCATAAGTCACATTATCACAGATAAAATCATGAATATATTTCTCCTTTTCCCATTCAGACAAATCTTTTGCCGCCCGCGCAAGTTTTTCTACTCTGGAGGACATTGCCCTCTGATGCTCCCGGATTTTATTTTTGTCAAACAGATACTCCGGTACAAAGATCAGATTCGGAGAGTCCTGATAATATTTATACTTATATCCTGTCATCCAGAAAATCTCCGGATGATCCAGCCGAAGCCTGAAAAAGACATCATAAAGCTCCGCACTTTCTATGCGCGGTATCTGAAATTCATCCGCAAGTGCATTTGCTCCCTGCATGATTACATGGTATGCTGCCTGCTGCTGTTTCGTCATTTTGGTATAATAGAATGGTTCCATGAAAGTCCTCCTGCGCAATGTTTCGATTCTCCTATTATACATTTTTTCACGAAAACACGAAATGTTTTTCCTTGCTTTTTAACGAAAAACAGAAATGTTTTACGCTAGTTTTTAACGAAAATAGAAAATGTTTATACCCGTTTCTTAACGAAATCACAAAATGTTGGCCCTTTTCCGCTTCTTTCAGACACATAAATTCCCTTCATTACTTATATAAAAAGGCTCCATATAACAGTTTTTACTGCTACATAGAACCTCTTCCATTCTTTTATTTCTCAGTTTCACTTGATACAATTGCCGGAATCCGGATCGTAACGATCGTACCTTCGCCCTCTTTTGACCATATCTGAAATCTGTATTTATTTTCATAAATATAGTCCAGTCTTTCTTTAATATTTTTTATACCGATATGTTCTCCTCTTTCCATACTTGGCAGTTTACGCTGCGGTTTGCTTAATTCATCTAGTTTGTCCTGAGACATCCCTGCACCATTATCTTTTACAATAATCTCAACTTCATCTTCTTCCATTCTGATACGAATCGTAATGCATCCGTCTATTACTTCGCCTTCTTCATCCGTATTACATAGAATTCCATGAAAGAACGCATTCTCTACAAGTGGCTGCAAAATATTTTTTGCAATCAGATATGGCTCAACCCCCGCTTCGATATCAATAACACTTTTAAATATTCCTGTATATCGATATTTCTGAATCAGTAAATATTCTCTCACTACTTTAATTTCCTGCTCTACTGTATCATAAACATTATCCACCTCTATACGTAGTCTGTCCCTTAAAATCTGAATCATAGCTTTATTCACTGCAATCACATCTTCATTCCGGTTTTTCTGTGCCAGATATGTAATCATATTCATGGTATTATAAATAAAATGCGGATCCACCTGCGAAATCATCAAACCATACTTCAGTTGCTGCTCTCTCTTTTCCTGTTCGACCATTTCAACAATATTTTCCTGCAAACGTTTTGCCATAACATTAAACGAAGCGCCTACTTCTCCTATTTCATCTGTTGAATTCACCTCGATTCGTGCATCCAGATTTCCTTCTGCTATTTCATTCATTTGTTTTGATACATCCGTAAGCGGACCGGTAAAATGATTTACAATCGGAATCATAACTAACACAATTCCAAGCCCAAAACATAAAATCAGTATTTCTACCAGAAAAATCAGCGAACGGTTATTGTCCAGAATATCTTTTCTGCTCTGCCTGCAAATAATCTTCCACCCATCTTCTTCTGAAAAACGTACTGTAGTAATCCCATCTTCCTGCTGCCAATAACCTTCCTTATAGCTTTTTCCATACTTCATGTTTTTCAGAGTTGCGTTTACATCTATTTGTGTTTCCTTAACACTTGGCTGTAAAATCTGATTATTTTTATCAAGAAACAGATAATCGTTACTGTAATCTTTCATCTGGTTTGCAATATAGTACAACTGGTCAAAAGATGCTATAACAGTAAGATTGCCTTTCTGCCCATGATATATATATTCCATCGTATATCCATAAACCATGTTAAATATATTTCCAAATGCTGTATCTGATTCCCCGTCATAAGCAAAAGGATTCAAAAAACTTGTCTTTTTCCCTTTTAAATCTAATTCTTTTATTTCACTACAAATATGTTCTTTTACTTTATTCGAAAATCCTACTGTTGAAAAATCATATATTTCATCCGCCTTTTGGACATCCAGATAAATCCCGATGATTCCATATGACTGAATTTTATTTTTTACACCAAGCTGGGATAAAAAAAGACTTATTTTCGCATTATTTGCTTCATTCGGCTCCGACATATATTGATCTATTTTCTGAATAAGTTCTGGTTCTTCTGCCACAATCTTTGTAAATCTTACCAGTTCTTCAAAATTCTGATCTAACTGAGACATGATCTGCTCATTCAGAATCATAGTATCCTCTCTGTCTTTCACACTGATATTTCTATATACCAGTTCCGGTAATGCCGTGAGCAATATTCCCATAATTACTAAAAACACACATAATTGTGCTATAACCAATTTATTTCTTAATTTCATGACCTCTTCTACTCTCCGGCTAATAATTTCCTGCGATATTGGTTCGGTGTCAGTCCTGTATATTCTTTGAAAATTTTACTGAAATACTGACTGGAAGTAAAACCTGTCTTTTCTGATACTTCATAAACCATATATTCTTTATCCTGGAACATTTTCTTTGCATTTTCTATTCTGACATTATTGATAAAATCATTTACCCGTATTCCAGTTTCTGTTTTAAATTTCGTTGATAACCAGGAAGATGTCACACCAACATGCTCCGCAACTTCCGCTGCTGTAATACTTGCATCACCATAATTCTGATTGATATAAGCCATTGCATTGATTGTCACATCGGAATAAATCATTTTTTCTTTCTCATTTTTCATTCGACAAATTTCTTCTATCTTGTATTCAATATATGCCTGAAGATCTGTTACTTTTCTAAAATCATAAGAACTGCATCCCTCGGTCATCAAAAATCTCTGACCGCTTGTTTCTCCAATCAGTTTTCCATCAAACAAACTAAGAGCCTCCAAAATATGTTCTATATATTCCAAGTATTCTGTAACATTCTGTTTTTTTTCTGTTTCATGCAATCGGTTTTCTATTTTTTCAATTTCTTCTGTTTTTCCCTGTTGTAAAGACTGATAAATTTCTTCTGATGAAATTCCTGACAGTTTCTTCTCATTTTCCTCTTTTCCGTCATAACGCAGCTCCTGTAACTCTACTTCATTTTTTAAAATATTATTTTCCAGTTGTCTTTGATAATTTGTAAAATTAGACCGGAACTGCCTTACCATACTTCCATGCAAACAATAATATACATGATACAGTTTTTCTTCTCTGTTAATATATTCATACAGCTTTCTTGCAAAATCATAAATTCTGTCATTTATTTCTTTTTGTGAAACAATTCCTTTTCCGAATTCAAGCAAAATCAGATATTCATCTTCGTTTACCGGAAACCTGGCCCCTACATGAATCCCAGTATTTTCAGATACATTTTCGCACGCTCTTTTTATGAGCCGATTATCCAATGTCATCTGATTGTTATCAAGTGGAATATATTTCTTTAAAATCTTCGGAACCTTTCTTTGAGAAACGATAATATAATAATATTTTTTATGCAAACCTATATAATCATTTTCATCAAGAATATCTTTATATACCTCTTCTGAAATATTCTTTCTAAATAATTCCTCTAAAATTGCTGTAATTGTATACTGCTTTTTTGCTTTTTCTTTTATAATTTCTTCTTTTAATTTTAGTATTTTTCTTAAAAACCCATCTTCCTCCAGATCACTTTTTAAGATATAATCATCAATTCCTAACCGGATTGCCTGTTTTACATAATCAAAATTTTTATATGCTGAAAGGAACAGAATATGTGTATTTCCACCATATTCGCGAATTGCATCCCCTAATTCCAATCCATTTAATCCAGGCATCTTTACATCTGATATCACCAGATCCGGTCTGTGTGTCTTGTAAATTGCAAGTGCCTGTTCTGGATTTGTCGTTACCCCGATCAATTCAAATCCATGATACTCCCAATCAATAATATGCTCCAAATACTCCAGTGCCAGCTTTTCATCATCCACTAACAATACTTTTATCATATTTTCTTCCTCCCATTATGCCCTGTCAAATGCTGTCTATTCCGATTATACAGCGACACCCGGAGTATCGCAAGCTGACAGGATGCGTATACTCCGGGTGTCATTTAAATTATTTTTTATTGTGCGTTTGTTCTCACAAGCTCTTTTTTCAGCTTTCGTTCACTGATAAAGTTCATTACTCTCTGGTTGTTGTAAGTAAAGATCATAATAACCAGAAGGAAGATTCCAGATGCTGTATCCTGCAGCGAAGCTGAAAGTCCCATGCTGAGAAGTCCTGTCGTCAGCATATTTAAAATAAAGTTTCCGATAAAGATTCCGATTACCAGATTACAATACTGTTCAAGTGCCAGTCCAACATAAATTCCAAGCATGCAGTTGAAAATAATATTCGTACTTGACATGTACATCGGCGTATCAATTGATCCCTGTATAGAAATCTTCAAAAGTGCCGCAACTCCAAGGAATAATGATGAAACTACATAGCAGAGGAATGCTGTTTTCTTGGTATTGACACCTGAATTTTTTGCAATTCTCTGTGAACTTGCACATGCTCTTACATTATATCCAAACTTTGTATAGTTGAAAATGATGTAGAACAGTACAAACATGATCGCAAAAATAATCAAACAATACGGAAATCTTCCAAGTGTTGTAATTTCTCCGTTAATAGCTGTTACCCATGAAATACTTGCCAGGTTGGATAATGTCTCATATACCATGCAAACACCAAGTGCTGTAACAATTGCCGGAACTCTCAGTAACATATACATAACACCTGAGATTGTTCCAAGTACAATGCCCGCTCCAACCACAATCAATGCAAATGGTATCAATCCGATTCCGTAAAGATATACCATTTTTGCTCCGAACATTGCCGAGAGCATTACAACCGCACCTGCACTAAGATCCATTCTGTTACACAACATGTTCGAACACATTGCGAATGAAATTAGCGTAGGGGCCAGCGTTTGCTTCAGGTTCATAATAAGACTCGCCGGTTTTCCAAATGCTCCGCCGGAGCATATGAAAAACAGAAGATATACAAATACCGGGAGCATAACGACTTTGCATACATTTTTAACTGTATCTGATTTCGTTTTCATACGCCTTCCCTTTCCATATCCGTTAAAGTAGTAATTTATTTTCCATGTCTTGCAATTGTATCTTCAATACTGTAGTTCTTGCCCATTTCAAGCAGCTCATCAGAAGATGCATTTTTATTTTTTGATTTAATCAGCTGATCAACTTCATCTGTTGTCCATGCATATACACCATCATTATGAAGGTATGTCATGTAATCAGAGAATTCCTGACCAGATTTACATACAATAAAGTTAACCGGTACTTCTACTTTGTCAAGAGCATTTCCTTCCAGTGCATTGTAGATAAGTACGAACGGGAATACTGCATCAGCATACTGTCCACCGATTGCACATACTGTTTCACCATTGTCAAGGCTTCCCTGACAGTTTTCTGAAAGGTCACAGAATGCGATCTTAACCTGACCTTCACGTCCTGCTGATTTGATTGGTTCTGAGCAGTATTCAATACCAAGAAGTGTAATTGCAATACCATCGATAGAATCATCCGCTGCAAGGAAATCTTCTACTGCTTTTGTGAATTCAAGGCCTCTGTATTCACCAGCTTTTTTAACTTCCGGATGATCTTCAAATGCTTTCATCATACCTTCCCATCTTCTGTCATGGCAGGTAATTCCAGGTTCATAGCCAATTGCTGCAATGTTCTTGCATCCTGAATCAATAAGGCTTGTTACGATTTCATATCCTGCATCGTAATCTGCTTCATAAGATCCACCAACAAAGTAATCACTCTTGTAAACCTGATCTTTGATGCTTTCATCAATCTGTGACCAGCCTACACCAAGATAAACTTCATTTTCTTCACAAATTTTTAATCCCTGAAGGACTGCTGTTCCTGAGAAGTTTGTTGTGATAATACCATCAACACCCTGTGCACAGAGGTTCTCAATTGCAGAAAGATATGTTTCATCTGCAAAGTTTTCAATAATGTAATAGTTAAATTTTACACCATATGCTTTTCCAAGATAATCTGTGTATGCTTTGTATTTTGCGCAAAGGAAATCTGTTGTTGTATGGATAACTACACCAATTGTGTATTTACCATCTGGATCTCCACAAATTTCATCCTGACCTGATTTGTCTCCCCAGACTTCCTCTGTCTTTGCATCTTTTGTCTCTTTTGAACTGCTGTCTGATTTCTTGCTTCCTGAAGAACCACCACAACCGATTACAGAGAATACCATCATAACTGCTAATAAAACAGCTACTGCTCGTTTAATTCTTTTCATTTCTTTTCCTCCTCTTTTTCTCCTTGTTTCATCTATTACTCCAGTACACCATCTTTGTTCTTTACATATGTAAGGAATACTAACAGTAACAGTACCAGTCCCTGAATTCCTTCAACCACACGTTCGTTAACACCCAGGATAATCAATCCATTTCTCAAAAGGATAACAGAAAAGCTTCCGACCACAGCTCCGATCATTTTTACTTTAGAACCTCCGGACAATGGCACACCTCCAAGTACCAATGCTGTGACAACGTTCATTTCCATTCCCTGACCAGTTGAAGTACTTACACTTCCGGCTCTTGCCATAAGGATAAATCCTGCAATACCTACCGTGATACCACTGATAATGTAAGCGATCATTCTGGTTCTATTAACGTTTACGCCTGCCTGCTTTGCAGCGGCTGGATTTCCTCCAATTGCTTTATTATCTTTTCCAATTGCTGTTTTTTCAAATAAAATATAGCAGATAATAAAGACTCCTAACAGCATTCCCAGCTTAAATTTCTGATTATCAAATTCAAAGAGTTCAACCGGAATACTATATTTCTGTGATGCACATACCGTATTTAAGATTCCACGACACATATACATGATGCATAGTGATGTGATAAATGGCGAAACCTGCAAATATACGGAAACAACTCCGTTCAATACGAACCATACCAGTGCTGCAAGAATGTTTGTAATAAATACTACTCCTGCAGGTACTCCTGTGTTCGCAACTAAAATCGCAACTAAAACGCTGAAACCGATAACACCACCGTATGACAAATCCATTCCGCCATGTGAGTATACGAAAATTGCACCAAATGCCATAATCGCAATATATACGGTCTGATTCAGAATACTATTGATATTACCTTTTGTCAGCAGTTTCCCTTCTCCTCCGACCTGAAATATGATAATCATTAAAATGATTCCAAGGAAAGGAATTATTTTCTGAAGAATTTCTTTTGCCTTAGCTTTCTCTTTCACTTTTATCCCTCCTAAACCATCTTCTTGATTAATACAGATTCATTTAACTCTTCTGACCTGGTAAATGAATCCTGTATCTGACCATCTTTCATAATCAGAATACGGTCACTCATTCCAATCAGTTCCGGAAGTTCTTCTGAAATCATCAAAATAGATTTTCCTTCTTTTTTCAGGCGGTACATCAGCTGATACATAAATGCCTTTACACCAATATCAATTCCTCGTGTCGGACAGTCCAGGATATAAATTTCTGACTCATTACCAAGCCATTTTCCAAATACAACTTTCTGTTTATTACCACCACTTAAATCACCTACGTTTTGTCCAATCTCTCTGCATTTAATGCTCATATCTTTTACCTGTTTATCGGTAAATTTCTTTTCAGCACCTTTGGTAATTACACCACCTTTTGCGATCATTGACAAGGATGGTAAAACGGTATTTTCCATGATACTTGCTGATAAGATCAGTGCTTCCTGGTCTCGGTTCTTGGATACATATCCAATCTTGTTCTTGATTGCCTGTTTTTCTGATGTAATCTTTTTTCCATTTCCAAGTTTTACTTCACCATACAACGGTTTAACATTTCCAAACAACGCTTTTCCAAGTTCATGCATTCCGCAATCTGTTAACCCACCTATTCCAAGGATTTCTCCTTTATGAAGTTCCAGTGAGACACCTTTAAGGCTATCTCCTACATACAGTTTTTCTGCTGAAAGCACAACCTCTTTCCCATAGCTTCCATCGTAATCACTTCGATAATAATCTCCGGTAAGTTTACGTCCTACCATCAACTCTTTTATCTTTTCCTCTTCAAACTCAGATTTTTCAAGTTCAGCAACAAACACACCGTCTCGCAAAACAATCAGCTTGCTACAAACCTCCATCAGTTCTTCCAGGTCATGGGAAATAAACAGTACTGTCTTATTTTCCTTCTTCATGTTCTTAATAACCTGGTAAATGATATCCCTTCCTCGTTGAGACAAGGCAGTTGTTGTTTCGTCAACGATGAAAATCCTTGGATTCGTATACAGTGCTCTTACAACTTCAATCAGTTTTCTTTCTTCCAGACTGTATTTTATGATCGGATCTTCCGGATGAATATTGTCAATTCCGATTTTTTCAAGTGCCTTTCTTGCTTCCTGATACATCTTTTTTCTGTCAACAACACCATGTTTTGTAAACAACTGCTCTTTTCCGATAAAAAGATTATCTGCTACTTTAATTCCCGGAAGTGTTCCCATTTCCTGGGCAATCATACTGATTCCATGATTCTGTGCATCCAGTGTGTCTGCTGGTTTATATGGTTTTCCGTCCAGAGTAAGCTCTCCTTCAGATTGCGGATAAACTCCGGAAATAATAGAGGAAAGAGTTGACTTTCCGGAACCATTTTCTCCGATCAGACCAATAACTTCTCCTTCATCAATGGTTACAGAAACGTCTTTCAATGCCTGAGTAAGTCCAAAGTTTTTTGAAATATGTTTTGCTTCCAAAATCACGCTCATTTCGTTGCCACCTCCCTCTTTCCTTCTTCTTTTATTATCCTAAAACAATTACATTCCATGACATTTTTGGTAATACTACAGAATTTGCAGCTGTTACCTCTTTCTCTTCCATTTCAACTGCATCCGGATGTTCAATTGTGTTCATTACAGAATAGTCATTTCCGGCAAGTACCAGATGTTTCTTTACTTTCTTATCTCCATATCCCTGTAAATCAACTTCAAATTCAACGTCCTCTTCCTGATCGCAGTTCAGAACGAAGATTCTTACTTCATCATTTTCCTCATTATAGATAACTGCTGGTTCAACAACATTTAATTCACCTAAATCGCACTGATATTTCGGTGCATCCACAATGGCTTTCTTAACAGTTCCATGTCCATATTTGCTGAGCATATGGAACGGATGATAAATCGCCTGTTTGAAAATTCCGCCTCCCGGAATTGTTGTAATCGGAGCAATCACATTGATAAGCTGTGCCAGGCATGCAATTTCAACTGTATCTGCATTGTTCAACAATGAAATTCCAAGTCCTCCAACAACAACTGCGTCCAGCAGACTGTATTTTTCCTGCAGAATCGGTGGTGCGATTTCCCATTTTCCAGCTGATGTCATCTCGAACGTTGTAAGTCCCATTAAATCATCCAGAGAATCCAGTTTGATGTCCTGGAAATTCCACACATTCCATTCATCCAGACAAATCTTTAAATCTTTATCAAAATGATTTTTAGCCTTTACATACTCAATAACTTTTGCGCTGTTTTTGATATGAGAATCCAGCTGTTTATAGGAAGCAAGATAATTTGTTGTTCCCTGTCCTGAGTTCATTGTATAGTTATGAGTTGATAAATAATCAACCTGATTATAAAGATCTGTCAGCATTGTTCTGTCCCATTCCATATAGGTTGGTAACATTTCATAACTGCTTCCGCAGGCAACCAGTTTAATAGAAGGATCAACCCATCTCATGATCTTTGCTGCTTCAAGTGCTTTCTTTGTATAATCTTCTGCTGACAAATGTCCTGCCTGCCAGCTTCCTTCCATCTCATTCCCAAGGCACCAATATTTGATATTATATGGTTCTGGATGTCCGTTCTGGGCTCTCAAATCACTCCAATAGGTTCCACCCGGATGATTGCAATATTCAACCAGATCGCCGGCATCTTTAATACTTCCTGTTCCAAGGTTGACTGCGATCATCGGTTCAATACCAACTTTTTCTGCCCACTGGCAAAATTCATCAATACCGAACTGGTTTGTTTCAATACTTGACCATGCATAATCCATACGTTTTGGTCTTTTTTCTTTTGGTCCAATTCCATCATGCCAGTCATAGCATGATACAAAGTTTCCACCTGGATAACGAATTACCGGAACGCCTAATTCTTTTACTAATTCCATGACATCTTTACGATATCCGTCTTCATCTGCATTTGGATGCCCCGGCTCGTAGATTCCTGTATAAATGCTTCGTCCCAGATGTTCTGTAAAAGACGAGTACATTTTGTCATCAATTTTTCCAATGTCGTAATGGATGTCACTAAAGCATTTTGCTTTTTTCATTTCTCGTTCCTCCCTTAAACTTTCATATTCTCCTGTCGTTCATTTCAAACGATTCTTTGTTATGTGAATATTTTAGAATGGCGCCTGTTTTTTCACTATATTCATTTTTTATGTGAATGTATAAAATTTTTTAGTTTTATAAATTTCTTCCAAAAAATGTGCAATTTTTTTAAGTTTGTTAAGTATTCTGCATAATTTCAAACAAAAGTCACAGTCTTTCACATTAAAAAAGTCCCATATGGCAACCCTTTCCGTCACCATACAGGACTTCTCCTTCTTTTCCTTTTATTCAACATTCTTCGTCGCAACAATATCCACGCCCGTGTCCGCCACATTTTCAAGAATCACATCCCCAATATGAACCGGAGCCGGAACTTCAATTCCTTTGAGCGCCTTCACACATTCAAAGATCTTGCCCTTCGGGATATCTTCTTTCGTCTTCACCGATACCATATCGATGCTTCCGCCGGACACACGCACGGTCGAAGTTACGATTCTCGTCGGATTCGTCACTTCTTTTCTTGCGTATACATCACCGCGCTTGCAGGTATTTCCAGTTACACCCACTACTTCTTTCCCATTCATTATAACTGTAAGAGGGCAGCCCATCGGACAGCCGATACATGTCAATTTTCTCTCTTCCATCGTCTACGCCTCCTCAATCTTTACTGTGATGGTCTGCAGATCCGGGTATTTCAGAAGCTGCTCTTTTGTCAGCTTAATCTCTTCCATCTCGCCTGGTGCAACAACCGGACGTTTTCTGTGGATCACTCTCTCATCATCAAAATATGCACTGATATAACAGTTCTTGTAGACACCGCCCACACGGAAACGCACAGTCAGATTTTCATCCATCCGGTCTACGTTAATTGTTCCGGGCACAGTATAGCGGACACCTTCAATCGGATTCATCCGAATCTCTTTTCCGTCCTGTCTGCGCTCTTCTCCCAGTTTGACGTATTCCGCAGCATTTCTTCCTGCAGTTCCGGCTTCTTCCGATACAAAGTCAACCAGATCATGCACATGCAGGACATTTCCGCAGGCAAATACACCTTCGATGTTTGTTTCCAGGCTCTCATTTACCTTTGGTCCTGATGTGACAGGGTTCATATCCACGCCCATGCCTCTTGAAATTTCATTTTCCGGGATCAATCCTACGGAAAGAAGAAGCGTATCACAGCTGTATTCTTCTTCAGTTCCCGGAATTGGTTTTCCGTGACTGTCCACCTGTGCCAGTGTAATTCCTTCCAGCCGCTCTTTCCCTTTGATGTCCACAACGGTATGGCTCAACTTCAGCGGAATATCATAATCATCCAGACACTGTACAATATTTCTCTTAAGCCCTCCGGAATACGGCATCAGCTCTGCAACAACCTTAACCTTTGCGCCTTCAAATGTCATTCGTCGCGCCATGATCAGTCCGATGTCGCCGGAACCAAGGATCACAACCTCCCGCCCTGGCATATAGCCTTCGATATTGACCAGTCTCTGTGCCGTACCTGCCGAGAAAATACCCGCCGGACGATAGCCCGGAATATTAAGTGCGCCTCTGGAACGTTCACGGCATCCCATTGCCAGGACAACTGCCTTCGCCTGAATTTCGAAAAGACCTTCCTCCCAGTTCATTGCGGTGACAACCTTCTGTGGGCTGATATCCATAACCATTGTATTCAGCTTGTATTCAATATTCAGTTCTTTCGCCTGATCAATAAAACGTCCTGCATATTCCGGTCCGGTCAGTTCTTCCTTAAATGTATGGAGTCCGAATCCGTTGTGGATACACTGATTCAGGATTCCGCCAAGTTCTTTGTCTCTTTCCAGGATCAGGACACTGTCCACTCCGCTTTTCTTCGCCGAAATTGCAGCCGCAAGTCCTGCCGGTCCTCCTCCAATGATAACAATATCATAAGCTCTCATGATGCAATGCCTCCCTCTTATAACGAATCCTTATTAGTACCTGTGACAATTTTAGAATCTCCACCGGATTTTGTGATTTCGAACATACTCACATGGCGTTCTCTCGCCAGGATCTCCATCGTTCTCGGTGAACAGAATCCAGCCTGACATCGTCCCATTCCGGCTCTTGTTCTGCGTTTTACCCCGTCCAGAGATTTGGCGCCAAGCGGTCTGTTGATCGCATCCATGATCTCACCCTCTGTAACCATTTCACAGCGGCAGATAATATTTCCGTATTCCGGTTTCTCTTTGATCAATTCCATTCTTTCTTCCTTGCTGAGTGTATTCGGATCCAGAACGCCTTTTCTTGTTTCGATAAAATCTTCTTTTTCTTCCAGATTCATTTTCTCTTTCAGGATCTGTGCCACCATTTCTCCGATTGCCGGTGCACTGGTAAGTCCCGGTGATTCAATGCCTGCACAGTCGATAAATCCTTTTGCATCCTCCACTTCCCCAATCAGGAACTCATGTCCGTCCTCATGTGCACGAAGTCCGGCAAATGAAGTAATCACCTGACGGAGCGGAATATTTTTCACATTCATCTCTGCTCTTTCGATCACCTGATCCAGACCTTCTCTTGTTGTATTGGTTCCTTCTTTATCTTCGATATCGATCGCCGTTGGTCCAAGGATCAGATTACCGTGAACCGTCGGTGCAACCAGAATACCTTTTCCATATTTTCCCGGAAGTGCAAAAATCGTCTTGCTCACATGACTTCCCGCACTCTTATCAAGCAGGCAGTAATCTCCTCTTCTAGGGGTAATATGGATCTTCTTCTCACTTACCATATTATGAAACTTGTCTGCATAGACTCCGGCTGCATTTACCACGTACCTTGTCTGGAAAACTCCGTTATTTGTATGGATTTCCCATCCCTCATCTATTGGTTTAAGATCCGTAACTTCCGTATCAAATTTGAACTCCACACCATTTACATTTGCATTCTCAGCCATTGCAATGTTCAGATTAAACGGACATACAATTCCGGCTGTCGGTGCATAAAGTGCGGCATACGCCTGATCGGAAATATTCGGTTCCATTTCTTTCAATTCCTTACAGTTAAGAATTCTTAACTCCTTAACACCATTTGCAACACCTCGGTCATACAGTGCCTGAAGATTCGGCATATCCTCCTCATGCAGACATACAACCAGAGAGCCATTTTTCTTAAATGGGAAATCCAGATCCTTTGAAAGCTGTTCCATCATCTGATTTCCCCTGACATTCAGTTTTGCCATCAGCGATCCTTCTGCCGCATCATAACCGGCATGGACAATTGCACTGTTTGCCTTGGAAGTACCACAGCATACATCCTCTTCTTTCTCGATTACACATGCCTTCACTTTATAACGTGACAGCTCTCTTGCTGTTGCCGCACCGGATACTCCAGCCCCGATAATTATTACATCATACATTCCCAGATCACTCCTTAATAACTGTTTTTTCTTCCTGAACTTCCTGCTTATGAAAAAGAGCCTGCCAAGTAAACGCATTTCCTTTATGCGGTTATCCTGTCAGGCTCTCTCATCTCATGCCATTACCATTTTCAATTCTGAACTTTTACCACGGAATTGCCCCATACAGTAATACTGCTGCGATTGCTCCGATGATTGGTCCGATGATCGGTACAACCAGACCGTATCCGAAGTTTGAATCACCTTTTCCTTTAATCGGAAGTACTGCGTGTGCAAGTCTTGGTCCAAGATCTCTTGCCGGGTTGATCGCATAACCGGTCAGTCCGCCAAGTGACATACCTACTGATACGATAATTCCGAATACAAATAATTTGTCAACGCCTGTGGAAAGTCCTGTCACGTTTCCAATTCCCTTGATCGCAAATACAAGGATAAATGTTCCAACTGCCTCACTGAAAATATTCAATCCTGTGTTTGCAATCGAAGGTCCTGTACAGAATACACCAAGCTTTGTTCCCGGATCTTCTGTGGCGTCAAACTGTCCTTTGAAAAGTAAATAAACGATACAGCCGCCTACGAATGCTCCTGCGATCTGGGCAATGATATATCCAGGAACCATCGACCATGCAAAACTTCCGTCCACTGCAAGCGCGATCGTAAGTGCCGGATTAAAGGAAGCTCCTGAAGCCTCTCCGAAAATAAATGCCGGAAGCAGAACTGCAAGACCCCAGGCAAATGTAATCTGAACCGCGCCGGCACCTTTCATACCGGATTTGTTAAGGTTCACATTTGCTACTACTCCATCTCCAAGAATAATAAGTATCATTGTTCCAAGAAACTCTGCTATATAAGGTAACATAATAAGTCCCCCTTTTCCCTATTCAATGTTCTGTTTGCATTTCCTTTTTACTGTCAAAATCTAATCTTCTTTTGCCCATCCGTAAGCATATTTGACAGCCTTATTCCAGCCTTTGATCCGTTTTTCTCTTTCTTCATCTGCAATCTTTGGCTCGAATGTCTTATCAATTGCCCAGTTCTTAATAACATCCTCTTTACTTGCCCAGTATCCAACTGCAAGACCTGCAAGATAAGCAGCTCCCATTGCGGTTGTCTCTACACACTGCGGACGGTTAACCGGTGCATTGATGATGTCAGACTGTGTCTGCATCAGGAAATCATTTGCACTTGCTCCACCGTCAACCTTAAGTGCTGCAAGTTCAATTTCAGAGTCAGCTTTCATTGCTTCCAGAACATCATTTACCTGATAAGCAAGGGATTCCAGAGTTGCGCGGATAATGTGATATTTATTAACGCCACGTGTAATTCCTACGATCGTTCCTCTTGCATACTGATCCCAGTGCGGTGCTCCAAGTCCGGTAAATGCAGGTACTACATAGCATCCGTTTGTATCTTTTACTTTCTTAGCCATGTATTCTGAATCCGGTGCGGAATCAATAATACGAAGTTCATCTCTCAGCCACTGGATTGCAGCTCCTGCCACAAAAATTGAACCTTCCAGTGCATAATTTACTTTCCCATCCAGTCCCCATGCGATGGTTGTTACCAGTCCGTTCTTTGAGAAGATCGGTTTCTCACCGGTATTCATCAGCATGAAACATCCGGTTCCATATGTATTCTTTGCTTCGCCTGCATTGAAGCATGTCTGTCCAAACAGTGCGGACTGCTGGTCTCCTGCTGCTCCTGCGATCGGAATCGGTCCACCGAGGTAAGAAGGATCTGCTTCTCCATATACACAGCTTGACGGTTTTGGTTCTGGAAGCATGCATTTCGGAATGTTCAGCTCTGCAAGGATCTCATCATCCCATTCAAGCGTATTGATATTGAACAGCATCGTACGGGAAGCATTTGAATAATCAGTTACATGAACTGCACCTTTTGTCAGTTTCCAGATCAGCCATGTCTCAACTGTACCGAATAATAATTCTCCCTTTTCTGCTCTCTCTCTTGCTCCCGGCACATTATCAAGAAGCCATTTTACCTTTGTTCCTGAAAAATACGCGTCGATAACAAGTCCTGTTTTTTCTCTGAATTTATCGGTAAGTCCTTTTTCCTTCAGACTGTCACAATACTCAGAAGTTCTGCGGCACTGCCATACGATTGCATGATGGATCGGCTCTCCTGTCTCTTTGTCCCAGACGATGGTTGTCTCTCTCTGGTTTGTAATACCGATTGCTGCAATGTCCTCTGCTTCTGCCCCAATCATGTTCATTGCTTCAACGGCTACACCAAGCATACTTGCCCAGATCTCATCTGCATCATGTTCAACCCAGCCCGGTTTCGGGAAATACTGTGTGAATTCCCTCTGTGCAACGCTGCACATTTCTCCTTTTTCATTGAACAGGATACATCTGTTACTTGTTGTTCCTGCGTCCAGTGCCATTACATACTTAGCCATACTCTTTTTCCTCCTTTAATAAAAATCGCTGCTTTGCATGTTTTATAGTAAAGCGGATATTCTATGCCGCTTCGCTACTTACTCATCCTCAAATACCTGTACTTTGTTTAAATATCTTCTGTTACTTTTGTTTTACATTTTCCAGACTTCATGATTCGTAGATGAAACTGCGATTGCTCCAGCTGAAAGTGCCGCCATCACAGATTCTTTGTCCGAGATCAGACCACCTGCAATGATCGGTGTCTTTGACATTTTACAGACTTTTCCGATCACCTTCGGCATCATACCCGGAAGTACTTCGATATAATCGGGCTTCACGGCGTGTTGTTGCTGCCTGATATTCTCATATGCCATTGAATCCAGAAGAAAATACCTTAGGACTGTGAACATCTTAAGTTCCTTCCCCCTTTTAATCAATGCGGCTTTTGTGGAAATTATTCCATCTGCTTCTGTATTTTTCCGGATAAAATCTACGACAATTTCCTTACTGCTAAGACCGCTTATCAGGTCTACATGAACCATCGCAACCTTCCCGGAATCTTTTATCTGTTGGACGATCTCACGGATCGAACAGACATCTCCAAATAAAATAAACACAACCCGGATATCTTCCAAAGAACAGCAGATTTTTAAATCATCCATGTTCTTTACTGCTGCAATGATCGGATTTTCTTCTACTGCTTCATGAAAAAAACTGCTCATTTTTTCACCCCTCATACTATGATCGAGTAGGATGCTCCTGCCCACTCTGTATACTTTGTACAGCCTCTGCACTTGGCTCATCGTATAATCGAGCAGGCTGACTCCTGCTCGATCTGTATACTCCGTACAGCATCTCACTTAGCAGCTCGATGATGTACATTCGCCAAATGTAGATCCTTGTGCAAGCACAAATCTACACTTGGCTCATCGTATACACAAAAAAAGCGCCTCTTGTAACAGCCTCACGGCTGATATAACATTCGCTCTCCTGTCACGGCATCTCTCTTCAATTGCTTTTTCAACTTGACTTCACTATATCACATTGCACAATTATATGCAAATAATTTTTTCAAAAATATACTTTTTGTACAGTTTCTACAAATTTTTTTCCAATAATCAGGCTTGTTATTTGAAAAAAGATGTTTTTCTTTATGCAACTTTTCCGTTACTTTATTAACAAATTTTAGAATCAATTTTCTTTAATCTGAACGCTCACTTTTTACCATTTCTGTTCTGACTATTAAGCTTCTTTTTTTACATCAAAACGAAGTTCTCAGGATCGGGATCGCATTGATCACCGGTTCTTCGTACGGATGAACTTTCTTGATTGCTTCAATTGTCCTGTCAACTGCTTCTGTAAATACAGTGACTTCAACTTTTATTTCCGGTTCTTTGCTGATCTCTCCTTCATTTCCAATATAAGGATTGCAGCCTTCAAGCGGACGCCAGTATCCGATCACTTCACTTGATGACATACAGGAATCGTAGTTCCCGATATGTCCGGCATCTACTTCACGGAGGGTTTTCTGGAGAGCCGGAAGATGAGTTTCCGGGATGAAAATTTCTAATTTGCAGTATTTGAAATCCATGGTGTGTTCCTTTCTTCTTACTATGCATTTTTATGATGATACCAGGGTCAAACGGTCAGAAAGCCGATGCAAGCTTGCTTGCAAGAGGATTTTTGACCTCTTGACCCCAACATCATCATTTTCATAATATACTACAATTCTTTTTCATGCAAATTCTATAGAAATTTTCAACTCGTTAATCAATTTTTACTAATTTTTTAATTATCTAAACAATGTTTTGCACAGTAGGATAGTTCTTCATGATGTTCTTCAAAGAAAACAAAAGCCTTCAAACTGATCTTTTTCAATCAATTTAAAGGCTTTTACATTATTCAAATATCACCCTATATATAGTTTCTATTCCCCTTTTTCCTGTAAAATATCTACGATCGTCTTCTCCGTTCCGATCATTCCCGGTGATGCGATCTCTCCCATATGACGCATGGTATCTTCCGGTGTAAACCCATTGATTCCATGAATATCATCAATAAAGATTTCATGCATTGCAAAATCCGCCGACTGAAATGCGGCATTTACCGCCACGACTCCTTTCATCGTACAGCCCTTATTTCCGCCATGACAGATCATACCGGTAATACTGCTTGACATGTTGTTGATCGTTCTCGCCATGGCATGCTCATCACCTCCATGAAGGAAAACCAACGCACAGGCCATTCCTGTACCGGCAGCAATGCCGCAGCCACAGAAAGCAGAAAGCTTACCGGAATACTCTTTGATATACATGCAAATAAGATAGCTTAATGCGGTGGCACGATATAAGGTTGCATCGCTTAATCCACGGATCTTGCAAACACCGTAAAGAGGCATGGTTGCAATAATTCCATGTGCTCCTGAACCGGTAATGCTCATGGCCGGTTTGTCAAGTCCGATCACACGGGCCTCAATTGCTGCATTGCAAAGTAAAGATGCAGTCTTTAACTCATCATCCGAAATAATCTTTCCGCCATTTTTCTCAAGCAGATACCGTGCATAGGTTGTTCTCGGGTTCTGGATTCCTTCTTCAAAAAGAGCATAGTTCATCTCATAGGCAGCCTTGATAAATTCAATTTCCTCTGCCGGAACTTCTTTTGCGTATTCGTAAATCTGTTTTAATGTATAATTGTGGATCAATGGTTTTTCTTCGTGTCCACCTTCCACAGAAGCTTCTTCCTTCTCAAGAAGCACCTCTCCATTTGCCTCAATACGAACAATATTTGTATGTGCATCGCGAATCTGAACCATAGCCTCTCCGCCTGTTGTCTTTACACAGGCTTCTATAAAAATACGGCTTGTGATCTTACTCATTTTTACAGTAATTTTTCCGTCTTTTACCAACTGCTCTGCTGCCATATTGTCAGCTTCTGTTACATCAGCAAGACTCTCCAGCTCTTTCTCCGGTTTCCCTGCTACGACTCCAAGAGCTGCTGCGTATTCGTTCCCGTAAAAATGGCTGTTCGGGATACCACATGTATATGCATTTTTATACATACCGCTGTTCAGCAAAAGCGTAACCTGTTCCAGTTCTCCCGGAACGTAGGATTTTGCTTTTGAAACCGCATATGCGATCGCTCCCGGCTCGGTTACCCCAAGAGCCGGACGCATATCATCTTTAATTAATTGTGTTAATTCATGCATTTTCTTTTTCTCCTCTAATCAGATATTCAGATTATTGACTGCTTCAATGCTACTTCCATTGTAGCAAAGTTAAATGCATTATTCTACCTGATGACAGGCTACATAATGTTCATTTCCAACGTTTCTGAAGATTGGTCTTTCTTCATGACAGCGTTTGGTAGCGGTAGCATATGGGCATCTGGATGCAAATTTACATCCAACCGGTCCTTCTCCAGGAATATTCGAAATCTTTTGCTGTCACCGGACTTCCGTCTGACCATTTTGCATCTTTTCTCAAATGGAATGTATATGTTTTTCCGTCCTCCTTTACATCCTTTTTTTGAGTTTCGTTTTACGAAAAAGATTTCCTCTGTGTTTTTTTCTCACAGTACAATTATTACTGTCAGTATAATTTATTTTGTATATTATGTCAAAATATTGACATGTTCACTTTATTACTTTATAATATTTCAACAACTGTATGTTTTGTTTTTCTATAAGAAAACAAATAAGTTACATAAAGGAGGATTTTCTTATGAAAAAAGCACTAAAAATCTACATTTCTGTAGACATGGAAGGAATGGCAGGTATCACTTCTCCATCTCAGGAACGTGATGAGGTTCCTTCCTTCCGCCGCGCTTTACACAATCAGGTACGCTGGATCATCGAAGGAATTCATGCTTCCTCCAGAAATGATGAAATCGGGGAAATCACCATTTCTGATTCTCACGGAAGCGGAACGAACCTTTCTTATGATGAACTTTGCCAGATGGATGAACGTATCAGCTTAGTAAGCGGTTCTCCAAGAAGACAGTACATGATGTCTTGCCTGGATGAAACCTACGATGTTGTATTCCTTGCCGGATATCATGCCGGTCCGGGAGAAGATTTCGCCAATATGGATCACAGCTTCTACGGAAGAGTTGTTTCCAGCCTTAAGATCAACGGAGCCTATATGAACGAAAGTACAACGAACGCAGCACTTGCTGCTTCTTATAAGGTTCCGGTCGGTCTTATCATCGGTGATTCCGGCCTTCGCAAACAGCTTATAGAGAAAAAAATGATGCCATGGGTAAAATTCGTAACAACAAAAGAAGCTTTGTCACGCTATGCTGCAAAATTCCCACCACAAAAAGTTCTCAGGGAAAATACGATTTCTGCAGTAAAAGAAGTTCTTGATTCCGATTTAAGCAAAATTCCTTTATACGAAGTTGCAACTCCGATCAAGCTGGGATTTGAATTTAAATCAACAGCAATGGCAGACACTGTTGCACAAATTCCACGCATGAAACGCTTAAGCGGTACAGAAGTAGAAATCATATGCGATGATATGCATGAATTAGAATGTGGTATCTCTGCAATTACCGGTCTTGCAGGAACATCTAACTAAACACCTGCCTATCATCCATTCTACTCTTCGATCAAAGAAAATGGACGTGTTATCATTGATCATCAATTAGATTGTGATGAAAACGGACGTTATTCAATCAATTTTTCTTTGAAAAAGCAATCAAAAACCGCTAGTTTTTATACTTGAATTGCGAAAGGAGGAGCGGAACCATGTATGGAAGCCGAATTCGCGAAATGCGAAAGAGAAGAGGGCTCACGCTCAAAGAGGTAGCTGAAGCTACCGGATACACAATAGGTCATATATCACAAATTGAAAGAGATTTAAAATCTCCTTCACTCGTAGCACTTAGAAAAATTGCAGCCTGCTTAAATTGTTCAGAAGTATGGTTGATTATGGATGACTCCGAACTCTCTGCCAAGTCATCTGAAGAAGGAAAGAAATCAAAGGAATCTTATTTGATGAGAAAAGAGAACCGAATTCCAATGAAAATCCCGGAAATCGATGTTTCCTACTCTATTTTTACACCTTCTAAACTTCCAAACGCACAAGAAGCACAAATGACCGGACTCATCGTGAGATTAAAGCCTAACACCTGGGTGACTGAGAAAATGATTTCACATGGTAATTACGACGAAAGTCTCCTGCTCCTCAAAGGGGAATTAGAACTCCGCATCGATAACAGCACTTATATGATCTACGAGGGCGACAGTTTCTATATCCCTAAAAATTGTTTACATAACTACCTGAATACATCAAATGAAGAAGCAACTATAATAGTTTACTTTTCACAATTAGTTTATTAAGGAAAACACGATTATGAAATATATTATTGATGCACATTTTGATTTGCTAACTGATGTCGCTGTACGCCGTAAAAATGGAGTGCCGGATATGAAAGAACATAATTATTCAGATGAACGGATTTCTCTGCTTGCAGGCAAAAACTGGCTTTATGCATTCGAAAAAATCCTAAAAAAATAGTTTATCAGAAGGAGTATTTTTGTAATGAATTCAAATATGACAGAACAATTAGATCAGCTTTTCCGTATGTGGGATCGCGGTCTTTGCCCTGGCGCTCAGGTATTGATTCGCCAGCACGGTAAAACTCTTTACGAAAAATGTTTTGGATATGGAAATCTTGAAAATAAATTAAAAATCCATAAAGAAAGTATTTTCCATGTCGCATCGATTTCCAAAGAATTTACTGTTATGTCTATTCTTCTTCTCTGGAAAGAAGGAAAACTTGATTTAGATGACAACATCAAAAAATATTTAGATGAATATATCAACATTGAAACACCGATTACGATCCGCCAGATGATGAATAATGTCAGCGGACTTCGCGACCAATGGGAACTCTTATTTTTACGCGGTATCAAGATCAACGATCAGATTGACATGGATGATATCAATACAACGATATCTCTTCAGAAATCGCTGAACTTTGAACCACAGTCACAGTATTTGTACAGTAACACCGGTTTCCATTTATTGGCACTTATCGTTGAAAAGCTGTCGCAAATGAGCTTCCCACAATTTGTAAAAGAACGTATTTTCACTCCACTCGGAATGACACATTCTTTTGTCCGCGAAAGTTTTACACAGATTGTTCCGGATCTTACTTACTCTTACCAGGACGAAGGTGATGATACATTCTACTACAATCCACTGAACTATGCACTTTACGGACCAACCTCTGTAAATACCTGTGCTTCCGATCTCTGCAAAGTATTAGATGAGTACATTCATCCAAATGTAATCGATCCTGAAATTATCGAGCTTATGAAGAAACCTGTCCTTCTCAGCAATGGCAAAACGGCTGAATACTGCGGCGGACTGATCACCCATAAGCTTCATGGTCTGGATGTATTCGGTCATGGCGGTGCCGATGCTGCATATCGTGGTGAAATTATTTGCATTCCGGAAAAAGAACTGGAGCTTGTACTGATCAGTAACACCACAACTTACGCAATGTCTAAGCTTGCCGATAAAACCGCCTGCATCGTACTCGGATTACCGGATTGTACCGAACCTGCCGTGCCGGAACATGAAAATGCACCTGCTCGCAGCGGTGTATTCCTGACAGCACTTCCGGATGATCCAATGTTTGTTGATATCACAGAGCAAAACGGTACTTTCTATATGCAAAGAGAATGGTGCCGCACAGAACTGGTAAAAGAAGAGGATGGCGGTTATCGCATTGGTTCATTGGATGAAAAGATCTACTTCACAGATAACGGAATCCTTTATCGGCTTCCTGGTCGTGTACTTACATTGACCCCTGCCAAGCCTGCAGATCCGGCACTTTTCCAGGAAGGAACCTATTACAACGATGAAACCGATTCCTTCATGAAATTAGTGAAAGTTGAAAATACCTGCGAAATCCATATGCGTCGTCATGGGAAAACAACACTTTACCAATCAGCATCAGGAAGTATTATCTTCCGAATGGATGCAAATCTTGTAATGTATGTAAAAGCTGAAAATGATACCATCATTATGGATGGCGGTCGTATAAAACATATTATTTACCAAAAAACAATAAATTAACAGGACGTGTGAAAAAGAGTATGAAACTTTTTCTGTAAAATTATATTTAGAAGGTTCTTCTATGATACAATAAATATCATTAGGAGGGCCTTTTATTATGACAAGAAAAAGTTTCATACTCTCAACTCAGCACCTTTCTTGCTTGGTTTTTTATTTTGTGGTGATTTAATTATGCCAAAAGTCAGATGCTATTTTTATGTCAATGGTGCTAGAATATAAATAGTACAAGTCAAAATGAGAATTCCTTATTACTAATTTTATGATACTATGTATGTATCGCACTGAAGGAGGATCTCATTATGGCAAAGCACTATGATAAACAATTCAAGATAGATGCAGTCCAGTACTATCATGATCACAGAGATTTAGGACTGCAGGGTTGTGCTTTAAACTTAGGAATCAGTCAGCAGTCTTTATCTCGCTGGCAAAAAGAACTGCGCGAAACAGGAGATATTGAAAACCGTGGTTCTGGCAACTACGCTTCTGATGAAGCAAAAGAAATCGCACGTTTAAAGCGTGAACTACGTGATACACAGGATGCGCTCGATGTATTAAAAAAAGCAATCAACATTCTGGGAAAATGACGGAAGCCATTTATCTCGAAGTTGCTGAGAAGGCAGAAGCAGCCCGTAAGGCTAAACGCCGTGTTTCTGTCTCCGGAATGTTGAAAATACTTGGCGTTTCCCGTGCTGGTTATAATGCATGGCTGAAACATGTTCCTTCTAATGCTGAAAAGCGTCGTGAAGCAGTAAAAGCCAAAATCAAGGATATTTACGATGAATGATCTTATCAGCATCATAAGAGCTTGAGTACCATACATTTTTACATCATTCTCAAACCCTACTTAACATACTGTAGCAGTAATGTCTGCTTGAGTACCATACATTTTTACATCATTCTCAAACTATTCTGGAACTCTAAATACATCATCCTCTGCTTGAGTACCATACATTTTTACATCATTCTCAAACAGGAGAAACGAAGCAGAAAAGAACAGCGGCGCTTGAGTACCATACATTTTTACATCATTCTCAAACCAATAACAATGTTTTTATATTTTGTTTTATGCTTGAGTACCATACATTTTTACATCATTCTCAAACTTATACAACAATGTTTTTATCAGTCTTTCCGCTTGAGTACCATACATTTTTACATCATTCTCAAACCTTTGAACTTCTGGTTATCATGCAACATATGCTTGAGTACCATACATTTTTACATCATTCTCAAACGCGCAGCTGAACTTAATTCATTCGCTGAAGGCTTGAGTACCATACATTTTTACATCATTCTCAAACGGAATCTTCCGTTCCAACTCTTCCATTGTCGCTTGAGTACCATACATTTTTACATCATTCTCAAACAGAAAACATGGAACTCATTATTGCGACAATGCTTGAGTACCATACATTTTTACATCATTCTCAAACTATTAAGACCACGCACTGTGCAATCAGTGTGCTTGAGTACCATACATTTTTACATCATTCTCAAACCTCAAATTCAAAAATGAAATGCCATCATCTGCATAAAACAAGGTACTCAAGCATACTTTATTTAATAAATTTCACATCCATCTGTATCTATAATATATCGCCTTCCTCCTTCCATGCAACTTCTTTCCTGATCTTCAATAAATAAAGCTTTTACTTCCTGATAACTTATTTCCTTGATCAATTCCTGCATTTGTAAATCTGTCAAATAACTTCTAATATTGATAAATATAAACACTTTCGTCGAAAGAACATTTACAGTAATTTTTATATAACGTATCAACCGCTCAAAAAAATCGGTTTCCTGCACTTCATGTCGGATTCCTACAGTTTTAAATAATGCTGTCATATCTAAGTCCATATCAAATTCCAAAATGTACTCTGTATTTTGCTCCAATTCCAGCATATACTCCTGCATTTTTCCAGTAAGTTCAAGTGTTTTCGTATACATTATTTCCGATTTTGACAGTTGCTCTAATTCTGTATACAATTTATTTAATATTTTCCGTCCATTTATTTCCACATTAAACGGATTCACTATAACTTCAACACTCTTCGCTATGTTCAGTTCTTTTTCCTTATGCGATAATACAAACTGTCCTTCTTCTCCATTTTGTTGCGAAAATAATTCCTGCAAATATTTTGCATACAGTTCTGGTGATTCTAAAATCCATTCTGTAAATACATTCTTATCATTTAGAATATCTGCTGACAAATCACTATGTACAAATTTCAAAGAATCACCAGCCTTTCGTCACTATCCAAAACCTCGCTTTTCACTTCTCCGATAATAATATCCATCTTTGCGTATTGTTTTTCTGTAACTGTTAATAATTGGATTAAACCTTCCTCCGGTTTATTTTTATGAACATTATCTATAATAGTATTTACTGCAGTACTATTTAAAGCTAACTTACAATACACCGACTCCTGTAGCATTAGAAAACCATTTTTAAGCAAGAACTTTCTAAAATGTACATACGCCCTTCTGTTTTCACTTGTTGTTACTGGCAAGTCAAAAAATACTAATACACGCATAAACCTATAACTCAATTCTGTAAAATCGAATCAGTGCACTGTCATCCTCATTTAATGCATCGAAAATACTTTTACAATAAATCTTAATTGCATTATTAACATATTGTACTTTCCCATCGATTTGCACTTCCTGATTCAATATGTTTACAAACTGCATTTTTTCTTCATGTTCAAATTCTTCTAACGGCATCGCCAAAACCTGCCTGTCAACCAATACTCTAAATGGCTCCATCAGATCAGACGCTAAATTAAACTGATTGAACATATTATCATGAAAAATTCCCAACTGCGTTATATATCCATTCATTACAACTTCTCTCGTAAAAGCTGATAATATAATCGAATAACCATAGTTTAATGCCGCATTGATAACATTATCCTCTGTTCTCGTAAAATCCAGACCAAATAAAGCATTAAAATATACTTTTGCCGCATGCCCTTCCCGGTTTGTCCCATCATTCCATGCAATTTCTCTTAAATACGATCCCAGTAATCCCGATTCTTCCTTTCCTAATAATTCCAACAGTTCCTTTTGCTTCCGAATTTTTTCGGTTACAATTTCCGTCCAGACTGCCTCCTTGGTATTTTGCTTCCATGCAATCTGTTTTCTAATTTTATTGCTTGTATCATGACTTCCGTAATAATTAACCAATTCACAAGAAGGATTCCTTTTTTCATCACAGAAAACAACTTTTATCTTTCTCTTTGCTAATTCAGCAATCAAACTTGTTGTCAACGATACTGCCGTAGATTCTATTAAAATCGTAGAAATTTCACTTAATACAATTTTTGTCACCTCTTCACCACGCACAACCATCTGACCTAATTGCAAATCCAGTTTCGCACGCTTCGAGATAACAACTATACGCCAACTCATAACTTTAACAAATCAATCTCTTCTTCGTAGATTCCTGTTGGAGACTGATTAATGATAGAAATTTGTTTACACTTTGTAATATTATTATTCATTACCAAAATGCCAGCGCTTCCCGGACCACCTATTGCCTTTAAATTTGCAGCACCACTCTGACATTGGAACAAATGGAGTATTTCTGATAAAATCATACACTTTTCTTCTTTTGACAATTGCATAAATTTTTCTTTTTTATCTGTCAATGTTTTAGCTTGTGCTGACAACCGTATTCTGTATACTGTCTTCTCTAATTTTTCTAAAAATGTATCGTATTATTTTTCTAATGCTCCTTCTTCAATTCCATCGTAAATATTTAAGGTTGTATCTTTATTCTCTTTTCTCCTCTGAACATATTTACCAATCTTTTTCAACGTTGCTGCATTTTCTTCCGATAAAAGCAATTGATTTGCACCCTTAAAAATTAACTGTCCACCAGTTCTTCCAGATAACCACATTTTAAATCCATCTACAGAAAACAAGGTATCTGTCTTTATTTTTTTCAGTAAAACCTCTGGTTTCATCAATTTTCTTTCATTTTTCAAATACTCAATCGCAGCATAATCATCCTTCTCTATCTGATTTTTCAAATAAAGCGGTACAAATTCTAATGTTCTAATCTCATTTCCCTTTTTATCTTTTGATTTCACTAACATAAAATATGCGCCTGTAGCTTTATTATATCCACCATATTTTGCAACTGTTAATCGCTCATCTTTACCTTTGACTGGTATCTGACCTTTTCCCTTTTTCATAAGCTGTTGGTCAAACAATCCACCTTTCACCTCATAAGCTTTCCTCGTTACCAGTATATTATTCTTTCTCATCACATTTTTTACAGTTACAATCGTTCCACTGTTGCCAGCTCTCCAGGCAATCTCTCCATTTCGTACAATATCCTTATCTACAAACATTTTTTTCAGATTATAGCTTCGTCCTGGATTTTCCTTTACGAACCACGCTGCATTCTTAGTAAATTTTGTGTAATAAGAATTTCCAACCACAATATTAAGATATGCATCTTTCGCATGGTGGTAATCATTCATTTCACGAACTTTTATCAAATCAAAATCCTGGCGGAACCGAGATACATTTCTAGCTTTAACATATACAATTTCTGTATCCGGAAATACCTGCCGCAAAATTTCAGCTACTGCTTTTGTACTCTGTCTTGTCTCTACAAGCTGACGATCAATAAATCTAGCCAATTCATCTGCCGATAATTCTGTATTTCTGATTAAGCGCTCATATTTTTCTTTACTGATAAATCCTTCATCCAATAATGACTTCCAAAATACTTTTCTGTCCTTACGAATACTTTCTTTAATCGGATAGGTGTCAGATTTTGTTGCATTATATTCTTTCTTTACCAAAACCCGGTTATTCAGGCTGTCATCCATCGTCTTAGACTGAGGATAAATATGATCAATATCATATTTTGTATTGTCCCATAAATCTTCTATATTGATAGCCTCTCCCGAATACATGCAGCGTCCTTTTTGTGTGTAATATAAATACAGTTTATCACTTCTAAGCTGATGATCTTCCTGCTTATTCAATTCTGCTATCCAGTCTTTTTCTTCATCTTTACATTTTTTGTATAAATCAATGAGCTGTTTTTTACGGGATTCTGTCCTTTTGCTTTCCTGTTTCTCTCTCGCCATTTCTACAAAAACTCGTTTCGGTGCCTGTCCCATTACCTTCTGAAGCTCTTTCACCACTTTTAAAGTCTGCCAGATTTGTCGTTTTACTGCTGGTGAAACATAAAGAGCTTCTACCGTCTTATAAGATAATTCTGCATCTTTTTGTGTAGAGTTATATTCTTCCACACCTTTCATAAACAGATATTTCTGACTTAACAACTGCATCAGATTATCATTTGTTTCCCACAAAGCTGTAATAAGATTCCATACTTCTCCTGTTTCCGGTGCCGGTGCTGTTATCTCTTCCAAAAAAGTCTTTGACAAACGCCCCCATCCCTTATAAGATAACGTGCAGATACTTTTTATCTGTTTCTCCGATAATTCAGGATGTAATTTCTTTATTCTTTGCTTTAACAACTTTTTATCATCACCAAATAATACAACATTAAGAATGATTTCTTCTTTTCCCTTCTGGCTCAGAGATATATCTGTAAGTTTCTCTTTAAAATCATGATAAGCTGTCAGTTGTGCCTTAAAATCACCATCAACTCCTGTGATTTCTACTTTCTTATCCGTGACCCCCTCATGAATCAAATAATTTTTCAGCTTTTTCATCGTTACTTTTCGATAACGGCAAAATACTTCTGTATATCTTCCAAATTACTTAGAATCTTTTTAAGTTCATATAAATGAACCTGATAAGGAATGACACCATTATCTTTATTTACCTGCTTTGGCAAAAATGTACCTTGATCTAACTCTTTTTCTAAATATGTAACCACATCTTTATCCGTAATCTTTTTAACTACATTTTTCTTCAGGAAATCATAAAATTCATCTTTATTACATTGTTTGCCCTGTAAATCTACTTTCTTTCCATTTTTCTTAGTCATTCCTATATATGCAGAATAATTATTCAGTTTTTCTTCTGTATCAACAAAAATTCGTTTATATTCTTCCAGTGAAAGATATTCTCGTACTACTTTTTTCAAATACTGCAAATCGGCTTTATGTTTTTCGTATGTTTTTACTTTTGCCTCCGATATAGACGAACTATCTCCTAAAATCTCAACCAAAACAGACCAGTCATAAACTGCTTTCGCAGATTCTATAATATAGTACTGTTCGCCCAAATCCGCTTCTACCACTCCTATGTACTCATCATATCCATTATCTGAAAATGAAATCTTAGGTTTTTCACATTCATCCAAAGCGTCATTTTCAAATATATCCGACAGCTTTACTGTTCCACCTGATATTAAATTACAGACTGCCTTTTCACATCCTGTTTTTGCCTTAAGCTCTTTTATCAGCCGACTCCTTTTTGTAGATTTTGTCAATGTCTTATCTTTCAAAATCTGTTCTATAAACCGAATGTCTTCATCAGACAATTCCAATGTCCAGTTTAATTCTTCATCTTTCAAGTTTTTCGTAAGCTGTAAGAATGTACCCTTAAATTCTTTTATCTTGCTGATATCCCCTGAAAGTAAAAAATGCCCCCGATGCTTCATCGTATGATGAAATGCCAGATAAACCAATCGAATATCTGGTGTCTCTTGCGTTTCCATTAATTTTTTCCTTAAATAATAAATTGTTGGAAATTCTCTATGATAATCTTTATCTGTATAATCCTTATCAACAAATAATGCATATGGAAGTTCTGGGCAGTTTCCAGTTATATCTCTTTTATCTTCTGGATAATATTTGCTTTCTTTCATTCTAAGAAAGAATCCCGGATCAACCTTGCTAATTTCTTCAGCAAATAATTCCTGTAAAATCTGAACTCTCCAATTGCGTCTGTCCAATCTTCTTCTCGCAGTACGGAATGTCCGTCTCTCTTCTGCCGTCAAAGCACTCTCAAATAATCTCACTCCCCACAGTGCTTTCCCATGCTTCCTCAATATTTGATACTCCGAATCGGTTACTGCCCAACCAAGCGAGCCGGTTCCCATATCCAGTCCTAAAAAATATTCCTGATCCATCTTTTTCCTCCTCATATGCTTATATTCCCATTGACTTTTTTGTTTTTCAGCACTATACTAAAAATAAGTTTAGTACCATACTAAATTTACATCATAAGTTCAAATAAGAATTTAATTCAAATCGTCACTCTTAGTGACCCACAGTGTGTGGAAAAAGCCTGTTTTCGCGGGCTTTTTTATTTGCTAATTTTAGTATATTACTATTCTAGAATTTTTCAACTTTTTTTCGTTTTTTATAATATTGTTTTACTTTTTCCGTTTAATCCCACAATTATTCTCAAAAAGATCACATCGCTTTTGATGCGCTCTTTTACATTTTCTAATTCTCCAGATACTTCCGTATACAATCTTCCTTCAACTGCTCCCCAATCACAATCACAACCTCCTGCCCGTCTCCAATCGGCTTCATACTGATCTCATGACCGGTTGCATTCAGCTGCATCCAGCTTCCTGCATCATCTTTCACGAATCCCTTCACCCGGAAAATAACGCCACATTCTGGATTCTGCATCATCTTCGCAACCTGCGTCTTCAATTCATCTGCAGAAATTTTCAATTCCATAAAATACAACGAATCAAAACCTTTTTTCTCATCCAGCTCCATCTTCCGATAATTTTCTGCAACATAACCGCTCTTTAAGATCTTATCAAAATCCTCTTCCGAAAGCTCTGCTCCATCTTTTCTCATGATTTCCCGATTCAGCCTTCGCTTGCACTGAACCTGTTCAAGCGCTCTGTTCAAATGTTCAATTGTATTTTCAATCTGTTCTTTTGTTGCTTCTTCTGCCCTGCTGAGGATGATGCTTCCTGCATTTGCAGCCTCGGACGCAAGCAGATAGTCTGCTTCTTCTGACAATTCCGGCTCCAGTTTTGCGTCAACGATCGTAATCACATTGCCAATCTCATACCACTTATCCAGTGGTTCATCGTGAAGAACGTCAAAAAATTCGTCTACATCATAAATCCCGGACGGTTCAACAATTACTCTGTCATATCCGCACATTCCCATTGCAATCAGCTTCGTCCGGAAACGCCTCCTGTGCGTCTCTTTGTCGCACCCACCGGAAATCATTTCAAGCTCACAGTTATCTCCCATCAGGTCTTGCAAAAGAAGCATATCTACATTTACCGCACCAAAATCATTCTCAAGGATGCCAATGCTCATTCCTTTATCCAGAAGATATTTTGCATATTTTTTAATAAACGTTGTCTTGCCGGAACCTAAGAAGCCGGTGATTAAATCTATTTTTACCATCGCTAATCTTCCCCTTTGATTTTTTAGTTCTTCAAAAATTTTCTGCTGTAATTTTACTTCCTTCTCTCTACTACAATATATTTATGGTTAATATCCCTTACAGCCAGTAAGGAATTATCCATCTTGTTGCTTAAGCTGTTAGAATGAGTGGAGCAATAGGTCTGGCCTCCTTCTCTCAGGACTTTACGTCCGTAAAATAGTCAGCCAACCAGCCACTCTTTCGCAGCATTCGTTTTATGCAGGTTGAACCTTGATACGTTCGTGTGAAACACCCAGTAGATTGAATAGGCAATGAGAAAACTGGTATTGACCATTGCTAATACATTACAAAGGAGTATCTGTTATGAACGCTGTTGGTATTGATGTTTCCAAAGGAAAAAGCACTGTCACTATCCGAAAACCAGGAGATGTGGTTCTTATGTCCCCCTGTGATATCCCTCACACCCAGTCTGCCATAAACGACCTGATCAAACAGATCAAAAGCCTTGAAGGCGAAACCAAAGTCTGCATGGAGCATACCGGCAGATACTATGAACCGGTTGCCACATGGCTTTCTGATGCCGGTATCTTTGTCAGTGCCGTAAATCCTATCCTGATCAGAGATTTCGGTGATGATTCCCTCCGCACACCCAAGACAGATAAAGCAGATTCTAAAAAAATCGCACGTTATACTCTTGACCGTTGGGCTAAACTGAAGCAATATGGAATCATGGATAAAACACGTAACCAACTAAAAACTATGAACCGACAATTTGGATTCTATATGGCTCAGAAAACTGCAATGAAAAACAATCTCATTGCGCTGATCGACCAGGTTTATCCGGGAGCCAATGATTTCTTTGACAGTCCTGCCCGCAATGACGGCAGCCAAAAATGGGTAGATTTCATTCATACCTACTGGCATGTCGATTGCGTCCGCTCCAAGTCATTAAATGCCTTTACGGAGCATTACCAGAATTGGTGCAAACGTAAAAACTATAACTTCAGTGCAGAGAAAGCAGCGAAAATTTATCAAATTTCCTCTGATCTGATTGCCGTATTTCCAAAGAATGACATCACAAAAATGTTGATATGGCAGGCAGTAGCATTACTAAACACTGCTTCGAAAACAGTAGAATCGCTCCGTTCAAAAATGAATGAGCTTGCATCCACGCTTCCGGAATATTCGGTTGTTATGGATATGAACGGTGTAGGGGCAACCCTTGGTCCGCAGCTTATCGCTGAGATTGGGGATGTTTCCCGTTTTACACACCGGGAAGCCCTTACTGCTTTTGCAGGTGTTGATCCCGGTAAAAATGATTCTGGAAAGCACATACAGAACAGTGTGCGAACCTCTAAAAAGGGGTCTCCCTACCTGCGTAAAGCTCTTTTTCAGATCATGGACAGTCTTATCAAACGATCTCCAGTGGATGATCCTGTTTATGCCTTTATGGATAAAAAACGATCCGAAGGCAAATCTTATTATGTTTATATGACTGCCGGGGCAAACAAATTTCTCCGGATTTATTACGGTCGGGTAAGAGAATATCTATCCAACTTGTCGAATAATGAAACTATTTAATATCACTTTTTAACTTCTACCAGACTAGCGCATCGCGGTGGTCTTATTTTCGTGTCTTACGTTCAACCTGTATAAATTTTCAAAGTTCATTAATTTCTGCTTGACTTTTTATTTGCAGACTACTTTTAAGATAATAGCATATTTTTTTAGTTTCTTAAAGGAACTCAAATAAAGAACTCAAACAGAAACTTAAATTTTGAGTTCCTATTTGAGTTCTTTTCATTTTTTCTAAAAAATCATTTTCCTTTTTACTTTTCTTCTTTCTTTATCCCAGCCTTCTCCAGAATCCCGTTCCACATCTGCTCTCGCTTTTTCTCCCGTTCTGCCTTTCCGTCATTCCACTTCTGTATAAATGCCATCTGTTCCAGATCATCTCGCTCTTCCATAAACACCCTTTCTTTCTTACATTTATTCAGATGAATTATTTCCTGTACCTGACTATTATATGCGTGTCCGCAATGATTCTTTCCACTTTGCACGTTATATTCGCAGGAAGTGCATCTCCGTACTTGACCGGACTGCTGATCACGCTTGGTATTGCCATCTTCGCAATGACGTTTGACACCTTCATACTTCCCATCAGTTCATTTTTCTTCAGCGATTTCAGTGCTTTGGTTGCCGTAGAAGGACGAAGTCCGAATTCCTGTTCAATATCCTTCTGATAGACAGATCTGTTCTGAGATTCTACTAAAATATAATTTAAAATATTCCCCTGTGCACCGCTGATCCCGATTGTTTCCTAGATTGCCCTGGACCTTCTGCGGAGACGGTTGGAAATCTGATTGATCTTCTTTCCTGTCTGCATGATAACCTCCCTTGCCTTTATGATATTTTACTTTACCAATTTTCACATTAAATACTTCGTTTCCTAAGTATTTCAGGGCAAATTTTTAAAAAAGTCAATCAAAAAAAGAGACAGCCCATCATTTTGACAAGCCATCCCTTTTCGTCATATTTTATAAATCCTAAGCTTCAGACTCTTTCTTAGCTCCAAAGTAAGCCTTCAGAGAATTGATCACAATAACAAGTCCGAGTGCCATCAGCAGAACTGCGATGATCAGCTGAAGTCCTTCTACAAGGAATACTGCTGAGCCGGCCTGGTAAGCTTTTACAAGACCGATTGTTCTTTCTACCAGTGCGGTTCCTGTTACGCAAAGCATGATAATAAGCGGTGGGAAAAGCATTTTGTTGCTTCTTCCTGTCACTTTCAGGAATACGCAAAGTGTTACAAGTACCAGAGCGGAAAGCAGCTGGTTGGCTGATCCGAACAATGGCCAGATATTTGCATATCCAATTCGTGTCAGAACATAGGCACATACAAGTGTAAGGATTGTTGAGAAGTAGGTATTGCAAAGGAATTTTCTCCATCCTTCTGCATGTTCCATATCATCTACACTGAAGAGTTCCTGGAAACTCATACGTCCGATACGTGCTACTGCATCCAGACTGGTGAGTGCAAGTGCAGATACGCACATGGTCATGAAGCACTGTGCTACATAAACCGGAACTCCGAACATTTCAAAGAATCCTGCAACACCGCTTGAGAATACCTGGAATGGTGTTCCTGCTGCCGGTGTTCCGTCTGCTGCTGCAGCTGCACCAGCTACACAAAGTGCGAGGACTGCAAGAAGACTTTCCAGAACCATGGCTCCATATCCAACCTTCAGCATATCTTTTTCATTGGATACTGTCTTTGAGGAAGTACCGGATGAAACCAGGCTGTGGAATCCGGAAACGGCACCACAAGCTACCGTAACGAACAGGATTGGGAACATATCTCCTAATGTGTCGTTGTGGAATCCTGTAAATACAGGAAGGTTCATTGTCGGATGTGCAACTAAAAGTCCAAGTGCTGCTCCGGCGATCATTCCGATGAACATATAAGTCGTCATTGCATCACGAGGCTGTTTTAAAAGCCACATCGGAAGTACTGCTGCAAAGAAGATATATACAAATGTGATATAAGTCCAAGTATCTTTACCTGCTGTGATCGGTGCAAGCATACCAAGAGCAAGCGCTGCTACTGTAAGTACAAGACCAAGAACTGTTTCTTTCCATCCGCGGAACTGGAATTTTTTCTGCACCAGACCAAATACCATTGCAAATGCAATGAATAAAAGGGAAATAGTTCCTGCAGCTCCGTTTGTCTTTGCTGCATCTGCAAGTTTTAAAGCTCCGTCGACTTCTGTATACGCATTGAATGTACCTGCAACCATATCTGCAAATGCTGCGATAACAAGAAGTGTGAACAGCCAACAGAACAACAAGAATAATTTTCTACCGAATTTACCAATGTATTTCTCGATCAGAAGTCCCATAGACTTTCCGTCATTTTTTACACTCGCATATAAAGCTCCGAAATCTGTTACCGCACCGAAGAAAATGCCTCCGATCAGTACCCACAGTAAAACAGGAAGCCATCCAAATACAGCTGCCTGAATGGCGCCGGTAACAGGACCTGCACCTGCGATTGACGAAAACTGATGACTGAATACTGTCCAGCCGTCTGTCGGAACGTAATCCTTTCCATCTGCGAATTTCTTTGCTGGTGTCTCTGCCTTTGGATCGATTCCCCATTTGTTAGCAAGCCAGCGTCCGTAGAATACATATGCACAGCAAAGTAAAACGGCTGCGATCAGTACAATAACTAATGTATTCATACTTATCCCTCTCTTTCTCTCTTCCAGTAAAAATTGTTTTATATAGTATTTTAATTTGATAAGCTTTTATCAAATTGCCATAGTGGTGTTTTACCCCTTTAAAGGGCGTTTGTCAATGGATTTTCGGCATTTTCGGCACGTTTACACTATTTTTTTAGAGTATGCTCTGTTTTTTGTGCATTTTTCCATACTCCGCGTTACAAAAACATATGACCGCTTCTCGAAAGCATTCCTGTAATATACAATTTGTCCGTGACACCTGCATCTGACTCCAGAATATGAGACTCCAGAATATGACCGGATATATTTTTATATTGATATTGACATTTTTTCCCAACCGAACTATACTGAATTTTGTAAATGAAACGGGGAGCTTGTTTGACAGGCTGAGAGGAAGTTCAGAACTTCGACCCATATACCTGATTTGGATAATGCCAACGTAGGAACGTATATTTTGATGATAACGGGAGATACATTGGTATCTCTCTTTTTTTGATATACGGCGTCAAATACCATCAGCATACTCTGATGATATTTGAGAAACAGAATTTCCTAAAATAATATGAAATTCCACATTCAACCAGGGTTTACACGAAAATGAATAAGGTAAAGTTGAGATTGGGCGAGAGTTCATGAAGGGGTACACCACCACGGGTGTAATTCTTTGTGTACTCTTTTTTCATTTTTAAGAACTTTTCCGTTTTGAAAGGAGGTTTTTCCATGATTACAGTTAATGGTAAAGAAGTTACTCTGACCGGACCGCTCAGTGTTGCGGATTATCTGGAACAAAACAATTATCAGATCAAACGGATCGCCGTTGAAATGAATGGTGATATTTTACCAAAATACAGCTATTCTGACACCATGCTCAAAGACGGGGACCGTCTGGAGGTTGTAAGTTTTGTAGGAGGAGGCTAAGAAATCATGTATCATACACTTACAAAAGAAGAAATCTACACCGCCCTTGACGAGCGACATTCACCGGAGACGCAGAAGCTTCTCTCGGCAGGAAATGTAGCGATCGCAGGGCTTGGCGGTCTTGGCTCTAATGTTGCTTATGCGCTTGCACGGATTGGTGTCGGTCATCTTCACCTGATTGATTTTGACGTAGTTGACATTACCAATCTGAACCGCCAGCAATATTTCATGGAGCATATCGGAATGTACAAGACCGATGCCCTGAAATCCCTGCTTCTGAAGATCAATCCGTATCTGGATATCCGCACGGACTGTGTAAAAGTTACGGACGATAATCTGCAGGAATTATTTGCAGATGCCACAATTGTCTGCGAAGCTTTTGATAATCCGGAAGCCAAAGCAATGCTGGTCAATGGAATTCTGGAACATTTTCCAGAGAAAAAGCTCGTATCCGCAACCGGAATGGCCGGCTATGGAAGCAGCAATACCATTATCACAAAACGGATCATGAAAAACTTTTATCTGTGTGGTGATGGCGTGACAGCACCAACTTACGGTCATGGACTGATGGCGCCGCGTGTTGCCATCTGTGCCGCACATGAAGCCAACATGATCACGCGGCTGATCCTCGGTGAAGAAGAAATTTAAAAATATAAGAAAGAAGGAACTTTATTATGAGTACAAATGAAGATAAATTTATCCTGGGAGGTCATGAATTCACTTCCCGTTTTATTCTCGGATCCGGTAAATTTTCTCTGGATCTTGTAAAAGCCTGTATCGAAAAAGCAGAAGCTCAGATCATCACACTTGCCCTGCGTCGCGCAAATGAAGGCGGTCTTGCAAATATCCTGGACTATATTCCGGACAATGTAACCCTGCTTCCAAATACATCCGGTGCACGTAATGCTGAGGAGGCAGTCCGTATCGCCAGACTTTCCCGTGAAGTCGGATGCGGCGACTTTGTAAAGATCGAAGTCGTTCATGATTCCAAATACCTGCTTCCGGACAACTACGAAACCATCAAAGCAACAGAAATCCTTGCAAAAGAAGGCTTTGTTGTCATGCCGTATATGTACCCGGATCTGAATGCTGCAAGAGCACTTGCTGATGCCGGAGCTGCCTGCATTATGCCGCTCGGCTCTCCAATCGGTTCCAACAAAGGGCTCAGCACAAAGGATTTCATCCAGATCCTGATTGATGAGATTGATCTGCCGATCATCGTTGATGCCGGAATCGGTCGCCCTTCCCAGGCTTGTGAAGCCATGGAAATGGGTGCTTCCGCTGTTATGGCAAATACTGCTATCGCAACTGCCGGAAATGTTCCTGCCATGGCAGAAGCTTTCAAAAAAGCCATTGAAGCCGGACGCAGTGCTTATCTTTCCGGACTGGGACGCACCATCGAAAGAGGCGCAAGCGCATCCTCACCTCTGACAGGATTCTTAGAGAATTAGGAGGCAGTCAAAATGGAAAATTCACATATCAACGAAAGTATTTTAAGTGAGGAAATTCTGGAGGACCAGAAAAAGAACCGGATCGATCATATGACCTATCTTCCGGATATGGAGGACATTGGTTCTGACGTGATGGATCAGGTAGTAAGCGTCATGAATGCTTATGATTATGACAAATATACGGAAGCAGATGTAAAGCGTGCTATTGCACACGACATCCGTACACCGGAAGATTTTGCTGCTCTTCTTTCTCCTGCTGCTCTTCCGCTTCTGGAGGAAATTGCACAGGCTGCCCAGGAAGAGACGCGTAAGCATTTTGGCAACAGCGTTTATATGTTCACACCGATCTACATTGCCAACTACTGTGAGAACTACTGCATTTACTGTGGTTTCAACTGCCACAACAAGATCAACCGTGCGCAGTTAAATGACGAAGAGATTGAAAAAGAGATGGCTGCAATTTCAAGTACAGGGCTTCAGGAAATCCTGATCCTGACCGGTGAAAGCCGCAGTAAATCTACCATCGAATATATTGGAAATGCCTGCAAGATCGCGCGCAAATATTTTAAAGTTATCGGACTGGAAATTTATCCGGTTAACTCAGATGAGTATGCATATCTCCACGAATGCGGTGCAGACTATGTAACCGTTTTCCAAGAAACTTACAATTCCGACAAATACGAAACCCTGCATCTTGCCGGGCATAAGAGGATCTTCCCTTATCGTGTAAATGCACAGGAACGTGCACTGATGGGCGGAATGCGTGGTGTCGGCTTTGGTGCCCTGCTTGGCCTGGATGATTTCAGAAAAGATGCTTTTGCAACCGGATACCATGCTTATCTTCTCCAGAGAAAATACCCGCATGCTGAGATCGCGTTCTCCTGTCCGAGGCTGTGCCCGATCATCAACAATGACCGAATCAATCCGATGGATGTCCATGAGCCACAGCTTCTCCAGGTAGTCTGTGCTTACCGTCTGTTCATGCCATTTGCAAGCATTACGGTATCTACCAGAGAATGTGCTCGTGTAAGAGACAATCTGACACAGATTGCTGCAACCAAGATTTCTGCCGGAGTCAGCACCGGAATCGGAAGCCATGTGGATGATATTGAGGATAAGGGAGATGACCAGTTCGAGATTTCTGACGGACGTTCCGTAGATGAGGTTTATCAGGCACTTCTTTCCAACAATATGCAGCCGGTTATGAGTGATTATATCTATGTATAGAGATCTTATTGCCGTAACAAACCGCCATCTCTGTTCCCGTCCTTTTACAGAACAGATTACCCGTGTCTGCAAGCTGCATCCGAAAGCTCTGATCCTACGTGAAAAAGATCTGCCGGAAGAGGAATATTTTTCTCTTGCCCGGCAGGTGAAGGAAATCTGTGAACAGTTTAAAGTTCCGTTTATTCCGCATTTTTATCCAGCCGTTGCGAGAGAACTCGGCTGCGACAGGCTACATTTACCACTTCCACTTTTGCTTGAAAATCCGAAAGTGGTTTCCGATTTTCATACAGTTGGAACTTCCATCCATTCTGTTTCTGAAGCAGTCGAAGCGGAAAAGCTGGGAACTTCCTATCTCACAGCAGGACATATTTATGTTACCGACTGCAAGAAAGGGCTCCCGCCACGGGGACTTCCATTTCTGCAGAATGTATGCCAAGCTGTGCAGATTCCGGTTTATGGCATTGGCGGAATCAAAATTGATGAAGCACAACTGCACGAACTGAAAAATGCCGGTGCTGCAGGAGGTTGTGTGATGTCAGGGATGATGCACATTTGACCGGTCATTCCTCAAAATAAAAAAGGCACTATGCAGGGTAGCATATCAAACTGATATTGTCACCTTGCACAGTGTCTTTTTTATTTCACCCGAAGTTGCACTCCTTTGCCTTCTTCTACTTTTATATTTCTGTCTGTCCGTACAATAATATGTTCATGATTCATTGTTTCAACATAATACTGTCTGTAAAACCCAAGAAATTCTTCCTGTCTTACAATTCCTTTCACAGAACCTTCTGCTGCAAATTCCAGTTCCTCCGGTCTGCAGCATATTGTATTTCCATGGATATCAGTAAAACGGTTGGATATTCCAAGGAAATCTCTTGCAAAATCATTCTGTGGATGCAGATACACCTCTTCCGGCTTTCCAATCTGAACCAACTTTCCCTGATCCATAATAGCGATCTGATCTCCAAGTACCATTGCCTCTTCCTGGTCATGCGTTACAAAAACCATTGTAATTTCATATTTCTTCTGGATTTCACGGATTTCTTCTCTCATTTTTACCCGGAGTTTCGCATCCAGATTACTAAGCGGTTCATCCAGAAGAAGCACCTTCGGTTTTGTGATCAGAGATCTGACCAGTGCTACTCTCTGCTGCTGTCCTCCGGAAATTTCCCCGATCGATGCCCCGGCATATTCTTCCATATCTACGATTTTCAGATATTCCATACCCATTTCTCTGGCTTCTTTTTTTCGGATGCCACGGAACTTCAGACCATAGATCACATTTTCCAGAACACTCATATGTGGAAATAATGCATAAGACTGAAAAACAGTCGATACCGGACGCTTCTCCGGAGCCAGTGTGGTGATATCCTGGCCATCAACCAGGATTTGCCCTTTATCTGTTTTTAAAAATCCACTTATCATTTTGAGTGTTGTCGTTTTTCCACAGCCGGATGCTCCCAGAAGACACAACAGTTCTCCCTTTGGAAGGGAGAGTGATAAATCTTTTACTACTTCTTTTTCACCAAAACTTTTACTTATGTTTTTCAGTTCTAAATACACGTTTCTTTTTCCCTTTCCATGCAACAATTATCGAAAACAGCACATTTACTGAAATTGTGATCACAATAATAAATGTCGCAATCATAGATGCTTCTCCATACCGACCTGTGTTAATGCAATCAAATAATGTAAATACTGCAATCTTCTGTCCCGGTGTCACCAGGAAAATAACTGCTCCTGCCGTAACCATCGCACTTGTAAAATTATTGATAAATCCCGTTGCAAATGCCTGCTTTACATTCGGAAGAATGACATCTTTCATTACCAGAAATTTATTCGCTCCAAGATCCCGCGCTGCTGCATCAAGCTCTGTACTGATCTGCAAAAGGGAGGATGCCGAAGCCTTCGTTGTAATTGACATCTGTTTATAGATCATATTCAAGACAACAATGACCGCTGTTCCGGTAAGTTTTAACGGTTCATGATTAAATGCCAGAATATATCCGATTCCAAAACAACTTCCCGGAAGCATATACGGAAGTGTAATAATAAAGTCCAGTACTCCGCCAAATTTTATCTTTCGTCTTTCAATATAATATGAAAGTAAAATACCGATCAGACTGCCGACTATTGCTACAATAAGCGCATATTCCACACTTCGGATAAATGTATCCATATTCCGTTCCAGAAGTGCGTCCAGATACATCGTTGTAAATGTGATTTTCCCACGTAAGTTTCTACTGAAACTGTTTAGAAAAATGGATCCGTATTCAAGCGCCATCATTACAAAAAAGATACCTGCGCCCAGCCATACAATCACTGCTGACAGCCCACGAACCCGGAATGTATCTCCCGCTTCTACCGTCTTATTACTGTTTCCGCTGATGACTTTTTCATTTTTCTGCATTAGATAGCGGTACAAGATAAAAACAAGAATCGTCGGGATCAGAAGCAGTACATTAAGTGCCGCACTCTTATCCAGTCTGGAATATCCGATTACCTGCATATAAATTTCCGTCGAAACTGTTTCAAAACGTCCACCTATCACAACAGGCGTTCCAAAATCAGCGATCGACCGGATAAACGAAAGCAAAAAGCAGCTGAGTAGTACCGGTTTTAACAATGGTACAACAATTCTCCACAATGTATACCCGGAGGATGCTCCAAGGTCAAAAGATGCCCTTACGAGCGACATATCCATTTTCCTCAGCATTCCGATAATCATCAGTGCATTTAATGAAGAAAAGAATAACGTCTGCATTACAACAACACCAAGCCATCCATACGGGTTCAGCGAAAGTCCGAACACTCCTTTTGTGATCAGACCGTTTCTTCCGAAAAGCTGGATATAAGCGAGCGAAGCAATAAACGGCGGCGAAACCATGCTGATCAGCAAAATCGCTTCCAGAAATTTGCCCAGTTTCTTCCCTGCTGTCCATACACAGATTGATACAAACAGCCCCAGAATTGTTGAAAAGAATGCGGATAAAACACCTACAAAAACACTGTTTTTTACAAGCTGCAGATTGTCACTGAAGATGCTCTTGTAAACTTCTGTCGAAAATCCCTCTTCTCCCACAAAACTCTGTCTGATCATGCAAAGAAGCGGATACAGAATAAAGATCAACACACCTGCTACCAGCACTGCTAATATAAAATAATCCAATATATTATAAAAATGGGCATCATAAAATGATGCCCGTTTTTCTCTAGGTTTTCTATTCTTCACCTTTATCTCCCATCAAAGTATTCCACTTATCAAGAATTGTAGTTCTTTCTGCTCCAAAAAGTGAAAGATCTTCTTTCATCAGTTTGCTCTGGTCAAAATCGAGTTCAAGTCCTTCTATACTTGGTTTTACTAATAAACAAGTATTTTTATGATCGATTTCTGCAAGCATCTTCATATTTTCATCATCTGAGAAGAACCATTTGATAAATGCTTTTGCTGCTTCTGTGTTTTCTGCATTTGCAAATGCTGCAACACCTTCCGGAACATATGGCATTCCATCTGTCGGATATACAACTTCAACATCTGCCTGTTCTTTCAGTTCATCTAAAGTTCCATCAATATAAGTAATACCGATTCCAACTTCACCGGCTGCAGTCTTAGTGCTCGGATCAGAACCACGTTTTGAGTAATAATCTACATTCTTATTCAGATCTTCAAAGTATTTCCAGCCTTCTTCTTCTCCCTTTGTCTGAAGAAGTGCATTTACTACTGCGTAGTTTGTTCCTGAAATAGCCGGGTTAGACATCAGAACTTCACCCTGATATTCTTCTTTTGTAAGATCATCCCAGGACTTTGGAGCTTCAAGTCCTTTCTCTTTTAAGATATCATTGTTAACAATAAATCCTACAACTGTAACACCTTTAGAGAACCAGTAATTATCACTGTCCTTATATTCCGGTGCAAGATCATCTGCTGCATCAAAATCTACCTTTTCAAGAAGGTTATTATCTTTTGCATCCATAAATGCATCGATTCCGCCCCCGAACCACAGATCAGCTGCCGGTGTTCCACCTTCTGCTTTAAGCTTTGATAAAACTTCTCCTGAAGACATGGAAATGAATTCTACCTTCGGTCCTACTTCTTCTGTAAACTTGTCAAATAAAGGCTGATAAGCATCCCCTGTTGTAACAACCTTCAGAGTTCCTTCCAGTTTCTTTGTCTCTTTGTCGTCTTTCTTGGTTTCTTCTTTTTTTGTAGTCTCTTCCTTTTTATCTGAGCTTCCACAGGCTACCATACCTGCTGCCATTGATACTGCAAGGAGAAGAGCTGCAAATTTTTTCATTTTTTTCATAATGTTCCTCCCTTTAACATATCTCTGATATTATTCCGACATGCTCTTTACATTCTAGCACCAGATATTTTAATTTTCAAATTGTTTTTCTCTATAGATAATCATTCCTATAGTTTCTATCTATTTTTTTATTTTTATTTTCTATAAAAGAAATGCATGTGGGATACTGTACTGTCTTTACCGTTTTATTCAGTAAAAGCATTTATATCCTACACGCACTTCGTTTTACTCTCTTTTATAATTATCCCGCCAGATGAAGCACTCCGATCAACAGAATACCACACAGTCCATAGTAAGCTACAACCGCAACAAGGTCGTTGATGGTCGTAATAAGTGGTCCGGATGCTACCGCCGGGTCGATATTGATCTTCTTGAAGAACAGAGGAATCAGTGTACCCACCGCACCGGAAATTACCATTGCCACCATCAGAGACAGACCGATACAGCCGGATACCGCATACGCGAATGTCCAGGTCTTTCCTTTGAAAAGTGCAATATAAAGTCCTAATACGAGGAATGACAAAATTCCAAGAATCGCACCATTTGAAAATGCGATCCGCATCTCTTTGAATACCAGTTCTACTTTCTGCTTTCCTGTCAGTGATTCATCCATCAGAACACGAATCGTTACCGCCAGTGACTGGGTACCGACGTTACCTGCCATGTCCAGGATCAGTGACTGGAAACACATAATGATCGTCAGCTGGCTTACTACCTGCTCAAATACACCTACAACAGAAGATACAACTGTTCCCAGTGCCAGCAGAACAAGCAGCCAAGGGAGACGTTTTTTCATGCTCTCTTTGAGTGGCTCTTTCAAATCTTCTTCTGCAGTCAGACCAGCGAACATCGCATAATCTTCACCCATCTCATCATCGACCAAATCTACAATGCTCTGGGATGTGATAACACCGAGAAGTTTATTATCGTTATCTAGGATCGGAATAGAATTTTCCGAATAATCTTTCAATTTTTCGATACAGTCATCGATCAGCTCGTGACCGTATACATATGGATATGATGTCACGATCAGATCCTCAAGACGTGTATCCTGTCTTGCCGTGATCAGATCCTTCAGATCCATCGCACCGTAGAAGGTGTGATCCGCTGTCACCATAAAAATTGTAGAAATATTGTCATTTTTTGCTGCCTGACTGACAAGTTCGGTCATTGCCTGCTTTACAGTAAGATTTTCTCTGATCTCAATGTAATTCGTGGTCATTCTTGAACCGATCTCTTCATCATCGAATGCAGCAATAACTGCCATATCCTTTCTGGCTTCATCATCCATCAGCTCTAGCAAAAGAGCTCTCTTTTCTTTTGGAATCATCCGCAGTACATCTACAACCGCATCTGTTTCCATTCTGGAAAGAATTGCTGCTGCTTTCCGCACATCCATCTCATCCAGATATTCAGCAGCCTGCTTTTCATCGATATACTCGAAGATATCCGCAAGCATGTCCAGATTCAGAATCCGGCACAATTTCCGCCGCTCTGCAACGGAGAGATCCGGGAATACATCTGCAAGGTCATTCTCATGGTAGTCTTCCAGTTTGTTTCTCATAATTCCCGGAGAGGCATTGCTTCTTACAATGCCCAGGATCTCAGCTCTGTAGTCCTGGTAGTCCTGATAATCCTGTGTATTTTCCATAACTTTCGCCCTCCTTATCCTTTTCCAGCACAAAAACATGCAGAATCAAAGTCTAAAATTCTCCACATTTCTGTCTTTCATCCAATATTCAATTATGAATGTCAATACGGGAAAACAGGATAAGAAATGCTATACGAACAAACAGAATGAACTGCTGCCATTTTCCCATCCTGCGTATATACTTCGCCCATGACTATCACAACTGTCCATTCTGTTCACCTGCCTTTTGTTTGAATTTGATTAAGAAGTTTTCAACTTCCTACGCTATTATAATACCTTAGTCTACAAAATTCAAACCTTTCTGTTTATAAAATTATTTTTTTATCAACTTTTTTCTTATTTTAACACTTACATCATTTTATGATTTTTCTGTCCTCTTCATTTCCCACTCGTATTTTATTTATGCATCTGATCTCGCATAAGAATTCTTCATCTGATTGCTCAGTTCGTACAAAACCTTAGACAGTGTATCCGAAGTTTCCTTCTTCACCATCTTCGCAATCTCCCGGTTCGCTTCCCGTTTGATCTGCATACGCTTTGCTATATCACTTTCTTTCGTAAGATCGTCATCATACCGGTTTATGATCTGATGTGCCTTTGCCATCACATGTTCCTGGTAACGCTCAATATGGAAAATAGACTTTTTATAAGAAGCATCTGCCATCGCAGCGATCATTCTGCTTGACCAGTAGAAGTTCTCTGTTGAAACTTCCCCTGTCGTATTTGCAAAATATTCCGGTGTTTCATCAATATCTGCATAGAATGGAGCCATTACATTAAATGCATTTGATGCAAATGCCACCCATTCAATTGTACGGGAATCTTCCGGCTGATCCGGTCTCATCTGGATCAAAGACATAAAATCATTTCGATTGATACCAATGGAACGATAAGCACCATTCATTGATTTGTCCCCGTAAGCTCCATACGGATCATAAGGTGTTCCCTGATAATGTGAAGACAGAACATATTTTACATCTTCTACTGTAACCTTCTTTTCCGGAACCATACACCACGGAATATCATCGGATACTGGTGTATAATCTGCATCCGGTCCGTCCCAGCTGTATGAATTTGGATTCAGGTAACGTTCCATAAACCAGGCTCTCGGTGTATTGTATACATGATCCGAGTCATCATGGCTTCCAAAAGCATCTCTTGGATTTAAGGTTCCATCCATGGACGGGTTCAGATGATATTTCTCAATGAATTCCTTCATATCCGGAGAACACATATAATTTTTCTGCTCACCAAGTGCATCTTCCAGATCAAATTCATCCATTCCAAGCTGGTTCGGCATCACCACATAAACCTCATCCGGCACTTTTCTGGCAATCCAGTGATGTCCGCCGATTGTTTCCAGCCACCAGATCTCATTTACATCCTCGAATGCAATTCCATTCATCTCATAAGTACCGTATTTCTCGAGAATACTTCCAAGTCTCTGCACGCCTTCTCTTGCGCTGTGGATATAAGGAAGCACGATATATACAATGTCCTCTTCCCCGATTCCACCTGCAATTTCTTCCTGGTCGTCTGACTTCGGCTGATATGTAACCAGCGGATCCGCTCCAAGCACACGTGGATTGGATGTGATCGTTTCGGTTGCCGTCATTCCTACCTGTGCTTCATTTACCCCGCTTGCCGCCCAGATTCCTTCCCCCTTGACTGCGTTCGGCATGGCGGTATAACGCATCGGATTCTCCGGTAATTCTATTTTCACATGCGAAATCACCGATTCATATACCTTCGGCTGATCTTCCGGATGAATCACTACAAATTTTTTCGGCATATAAGCACCTGACGGTGAATCATCATTCCTTGCGATCATCGTAGAGCCGTCATACGATGCCTTTTTTCCAACCAGTATTGTTGTACAAGCCATTTCATTTTCCTCCTGTTATCTCCTGACAAAATCTTTTTCGTCTAATTGAAATTATAGAATCATTCCTTCTTTTTGTAAACCACCAGACAATTTGTTTGTATTTCAAATTTTTCGTGGACGAATTCGCAAAAACAAGGTAAAGTAATTTTATAAACTTTATACTTTTCTTGAGAGGAACTTCCTTATGAATAATGACAAGGATAATACAACTTTATATGCTGAGCTGAAAGCCGAACGTTTTATGACAGATCAGATTTCCCTGCTTCATGAAGCAGAGGATCTGGCTGACGGTATCAATTTTATGCTCAAATCGATCGGAGAATTTACAGACGCCGACCGTGCTTATGTATTTGAAATCAGTGAAAATCATACTTCTACCAATACTTATGAGTGGTGCGCCGCAGGAGTCACCCCGCAGATCTTACGGATCTTCATATTCTTGTTGTAGAGGATAATGAACTGAACCTTGAGATTGCTGTTTTCTCTCTGGAAGCCGAAGGACTTAATGTATCCACAGCCATCAACGGACTGGAAGCCGTCCAGCTTTTTGAAAAATCAAAGCCATATGAATACGACATCATTCTTATGGATATTATGATGCCGGTTATGAATGGTCTGGATGCCGCAAAGGCGATCCGCGGACTTTCCCGCCCTGATGCCCCAACGGTTCCAATCATTGCCCTCAGCGCCAATGCTTTTGCGGAAGATATCCAGAAGTCAAAGAATGCCGGAATCAATGAGCATCTCGCAAAGCCACTGGAAATGGATAAGGTGTTGAAAGTGATTGCATCATATTGCAAGTAGCAGAAAGAAACAGATACTCGCTATGTATTGCATATTTTTTCAGAGTTTCTGTTTTATAAAAAATCGGATTATCAGGCGATCTGTCATTTCCCCGATAATCCGATTTTTATTTTACTTACATCTCAAATGCTTTCTTTATACTGTCATAATGCAGAAACTTTCCTTCTGCCGCAAATGCCTTAATTTCATCTAATGTTGCAAACATATAACCATCTGTCTCTGCCTCCTGAAGATGGAGATCTTTTTCATCAATATCCATCACAAAACGATACACGTCTACGAAATAATTATCTCCTTCCCCCGGATTCTCTCTCTTGTAAGTGAAAAGATAACCTCCGTCTGCCTGGCTTA